>Ga0172381_10002162_pt1 | contig 22168 bp, 35 predicted proteins | sample Leawel6488metaG_FD_119754 | JGI IMG/M metagenome (GOLD analysis project Ga0172381, IMG submission 119754) | Leachate microbial communities from a municipal landfill in Southern Ontario, Canada - Leachate well 64-88 metaG | ecosystem: Engineered > Solid waste > Landfill > Unclassified | place...
CGGCCCCGATTTCCAGGCGGCGGAAGCCCGCCAGCATCATGTCCACGTCCGGGTCGAGCTTGGGCACCACCATCATCTGGCCCATCTCGGCCGCGCCCAGCACACCGAAAGGCGCGTCTTTGCGTTTGTAGACTCGCTCGCTTTGCAGCAGGCAGGCCTCGCTGATCAGCCCCGGCGCGGTGGCCGCGTAGCCAAATTTCCCCGTGATCTTCACGCCCTTGCCGACGCCCACGGGAAAACTGTATCGCCCAGCGGGCGTTATCCGCAGCCGCGTATAGGGCTGGCTGTCCAAGCTGGCGTTGATCGGCTCGGCGTCATAGTCGGTCGCCGCCCAGGTCGTCTCGTAAACCCGGTCGCCGTCGCCATCGGTGTAGAGGGTCGTGATGCTGATGATGTCGTCGGGGCATTGAAACAGATCGCCCCACTCGGCGGTGTAGTAGCGCGTTTCATCGCTCGATGTGCTGAAAAAGCGCCGCCCCGTCCGATGGTCAATCCAGCGCGAGACGGCCATGATGATCGCCTCTAGTATGGTGTCGTCAGTCGTATCGGTTGAGGCAAACCCCAACCGCGCCCGCAGCAGAGCCAGGGTCGTGTAGCCGTTGGTTACAGTCAACTTACACCGCCTTGCGTTTGCTGGCTCGGCGTACCATCCGATCCTGCGGCGGCTTTTCCACCGCGCGCTCCGGCTCCAACATGGGCGGCGGCGTGGGAAGAATTTCCTCCAGGTAGCCGCCCATATCACGTTTCAGCCAGGCGGCATACTCCGCGTCGTCAATCTCGATCACCTGCCCCGCCTGGTACTCGACTGGCCCGGCGCGATAATAGCGCCCTACGATGTATCGCATGGCTCCCCCCTAGAAGGGGGGATACGGCGATCACGCCGTACTCCCCCTTGCTCAATTACCCGGCCTTGACGTTGCTCGTGTCCACCTCAGCCCAGTCCATGCTGAAATATCCGGAGGGCGTGGTCGTCGCGCCGCCAAAGTACACCAGTACCGACGCAGGCCCGACGATGGGCACCAGGTCCTCAATCCACTTGTCTACCACGTACTGCAGGTGGTAGGATGAGGCAAAGGCGAAGGCCAGCGGGATGATATCCTGGTAGAGGCAGCGCACAGTGCCCAGCGCAGCCTCGGTAATCACGCCACCGGAAGGCCCAATAACGCAACTGGTCACCTGCGTGCTGCTCGGTGCATCGGAGCGCCAGTTGACCGGAGTCAACGCCGTGCCGCCGCTGGTGTAGCTGTTGCTGTTGGTGTAAATCCAGGCGATTTCGTTGTCCGTGCCCGCAGCCGTGGCAACCGAGATGTTGAGATGGCGTGGGAACACCGTTAGCCCAGTGGGCACCGTGAACCGTACCCAGGGCACGGTCAAAACGATAGCCCCAGCCGCAGCAGTTGACCCGGACAATGCCGTGCCGATGGTCGTCTGCTTCAGGTTGAACATCCGCCCGCTGAGCGCAAACAGATCCCACTTGCTCAGCGTGGCCGGGAGGCCCATCCGCGCCAGCGGCACGGCTGGCGTGTTGCCATCTCCCAGAGTCAGTAGCGAATCCTGCCGAACCTCAAAAAGTGTTGCCATTTCCTTTTCCTTTCGGGCTGGGTTACAGCCCCCTATGGCTTAGGGTCAGCTGGGCGTGTGTCGCCGCAGTGCCCGTCACCGCGTTTGAGTACAAACGATCAGATACCCGTGATCTTTTGAGTGACCCACAAAATCACCATCAGGTCCATCGTCTCCGCCGTCCATGCCGCCGAGGTGGTGATGTTGACGCCGAGCACGGCGTCCTTTGCGAATACCGTCGTCCCACGCCGCGCCGTGTCGGACTTGGCGGTACCCGTGGTAATCGCCAGAGCCGGATCCGTCTGAGCCACCGTGTCAATGCTCGGCACAATGGCCAGCGTCCCGTTGGTGGAGGCTGCGCTCAGGTTGGCGCTGATGGCTACGATCTCGCCCGCCCAGGGCATCACAACTCCAACGTTGTCCAGCACCACCCCGTGTGCGGCGATGGGGTTAAGCGCCGTGGCCGTCTGGCTCGCTGCGATTGCGTCCTGTGCAAAATACAGCGGCACCAACTGATACCGGCCCAAACTGTTTACGATTTGCATTTTGCCCTCCTATGGGCGATGGGGAGTAGAGCCAAGCCTATCCTGGCTCTACTCCTCACTAGTCCTACAACTGGATATAGTAGACCTCGTCGGCCCACTCGATGCCCGATGCAGCCCCCGTCGGCGTGAACCGCCCAAACCCGACGCGCAGGCTGTAAACGATGCGCGTCTGATCGCTGGACGGAATGCGCTCGGTCTCGACCTGGATACGCCGCCTCCAGCCCCACTTGCAGCCATTGCGGTTGAACGTCACGATCTGGCCGTAGGTGTTGTCAGCCAACGTTTCGTCGATGTAGCCAGTGTTCTCGGACTTGTAGAGCGCGATGGTGCTGATCACCGGGTGGTTGTACACCCGCGCCACTTGGCCAGCGAAGATGCTGGCATCGTTGCCCGCCTTATCGCGGGTCTTGAACTCGTCAATGTCCAGCATGGCATCAGCAGTGTACGGGTCTACGATGTGCACCACGTCGTTGGGATCGTTGGGATGACCCCAATCGTGCTTATACGTGGCGTCAATCATGCGGGTATACGCCCCCCGGAAGTGCGACAGATCAATCACCGCGTTGGCAGCACTAGATTTGTTGCCGGTGTTGTCCACCAGCGCCGCGTGGCGGATGCCATCCAGAGCTGTGGTGTGCACTGTCGCCGCCAAAACGCTGTCAGCGCCGTTGATACCGTTCGTGGCCGTCTGATCGCCGTTCAGACAGAGCGAGTCCAAGTAGTACGCAATGCTCTTCTGCGCCTGGGCGCGCAGGAATGGGATGAAGGGCACGATGGAATCCTCCTCCATCTCCCCGCTCCACATCTGGTGAATCACAAACTTGTACGCCGTCACGCTCACCCGCTGGCTGCCCGTTTTGCTGGTGGTATAGTCCGTCACCGTTGAGGAGGTGGACTCGCCCACATACAGCATCGCCGGGAAATCCACCTCGACAGGCAGGTAGGCCACGGGCGCGGTCATTTCGAACGAGCCGATCAGGTTAGCGATGCGCATATCAGGCCGCGCCGCCTCCCACAGATCGCCCACGTACTGCGCGCCGATCAATTGTGAGCCATAGCCCGACTCGGCGGTGTCCATCGCCCGCACTGCCCGCTCGTACTCGGCGCGGTTCTGCCGGGTCACGCGAGGGAACAGGCCGTCAATCGCCTGCCTGTCAATCGCGCGCACCTGCTCGTTGGTCAGGTAATACGCATCAGAGATAGCGGCGAAAGCATTGCGCAGTTCCTCGGACGGGCCGGGATGTACCCCGCCCCCACGCTTGGGCGTGCCCTGCAAGCTGGTTTGCAGATCGTACAAGAACTCGATGTCCGCCTGGTTCAGCCCCCAGCGGGAGAACTTGCTGCCCACCAGTCGCGTGTCGCCGCCCCCAAACCGCATCTTGCGCTTGAATTCCTTATCCTCCACCAGCGCGGTCAAATGCGTTTTGACCATCTCGTTCAGCCGCTGCTCGGAGACGCTTTCCCCCAGCGCGGTCAAGCGGTCGTTAATTTCTTTCAGAACAGTATCCATGTCACTCATCTTTTACCTCGTAAGCCTTTCTAGAATCTGGTGGAGCGCCGTCAATGTGCGCTCCTCGTCATCGTCCTTTGGCGGCTCCTCTTCGTGAGCCGCACTCCGCAACACCTGCTGGATCAACTCGACGGCCTGCTCCAATGCGCCCTTGTTGCGCGCATTGAGCACAGCCCCTATCCGCCCCGCCACCTCGCTCCCCGGCTGAGTAACGCCCACGTCGTCCAGCAGGGCGTTGAGTGCCCTGGCCTGCCGCATAATGAGCGCGTCGGGATCGCCAGGAACCGGCACGGCGCTGATGTCCAGCAGCTCCTGCCGTAAAATCCGCGCGCCGTCCGCCTGCAGCGGGTTCCAGCCCACGGATACAGCATTCAAAAAGCCCGCGCGGTACTTCCGGTCTACCTCGGCGGCAAAGGGATCGGCCATGTCAAACTCAATCCCCACCGTCAACAGCGCATCGGAAATGCCCACCTCAATGGCGCGGCCAATGGGCGGACGGCCAACATAGTCGTGCGCCCACAACACCACCGCGTTGCGCAGATAGTTATCAATGTCCCAGCCGGTCTGCTCGATTTCCATACCGTCGCGTTTGATCCCCGCGGTGGAGGCGACAAAGCGCAGCGGCCCCTCGGCAGCGTCGGCAGGCGGCGCTTGGCGATAGGCTCGGATGTAGCTCGGCGTCATCGTTCGTTCAGTCACTTTGTCTTTCCTTCCAGCGGCGGCAATGCAGGCGTAAATCGCCTCCTCGTCGCTCGCCCCCTCGTCTAACGCGGCGTTGGCCGCGAGAACACACTTGTGGATTTCATCAGCCGACCAGTTTTTTGCCACAGCCGGCGGGCTGTCATCTGTCCAGGGCTTGTCAGGCCTCCACTAGGGCGCGCATTGAGCAACGGCAGTTAATTATGTTGCCCGCGCTGCCATCATCACCCGGAAACATGAGCGGCTCACCCGTCGCCACAAACGGTTCATCTATGGGCACTGTCTCCCCGTGCGCAGACCGGTGGTCAAACTCGCTTTCTGGCGGTTCGCGAACCCGATCATCCAGCGCAGAGAGCCATTGCTTTTTCTCCACCACCCCGCTCTGTCGCCAGGCCTCCAGCGCACCTCCGTTCAGCGCCCCCTCCGCTTCAGTTCTCGCAATTGTCTCTGGCGTCGAACGAATGCGCTCCCCCATAACCTCGCTGACCCGCTCCATCAGTTGCGGTATGGCCTCGCCATCATCCAAACCCTCGATGATCGAATCTTTCAATTGCCGCCAGGTGGTCTCGTTGACCTCCTCGGCAAACCGCTGCGCCCGAATGTCCAGGAACTTGCGCACCCGCGGCTCGTTGACGTCGAACACCAGGTCTAGCCCTAGCTCGTCTATGGCATCCTCGGCGGCCTCGGTCACGATCTCGGCCATGACGGGCCGAATTTCTTTTCTGAACGTTTTGCCCCAGGCCTCACGGTCGAACGGATCATAGGCGGGCGTTATATCGCCCGCGCCCTCAAGTTTTGCCTTGACCGACTCCTCCTGGCGCTTGAAAAGCCCCTGCACGACTTTGGTGATCTTGCGCTCTTGGCGCTCCGCTGTCCGAACGAATTTCCCCCAGGCTCGGCGATGATCAGCGCCGCCATACTCCCAGCCCGCCGGCGCACTGCGTCGCCCGCGTTCGGGAACGAGTTCGGGTTCCGCCTCCAAGCTCGGCAGCGGCTCTGACCGCGCAGGAGCCTCTGCGCTCGACACCGGCATCACCCCGCCCGGTGCCCACCAGGCGTCGCCCCACGGATACCCCTCGGCGTCCGGTAGCAGGCTGGGCATAAACTCGTTGAGCAGCGCGTTCAACGGCACACCTACACGGTTCAGCGTGGCAATCTGATTCACAACCTCTTCACGGTCCTCCTGCAATTCGTGAATCTTGCTGCTGTCGAACTCCACCACATCCGCCTCGCCAGGAAAGAGCGGCAGCAGTTGCCCCGTCAACTCGTCGGCGATAAACCCCGCCTCCGGCAACAGGCACTGCGTCCACATAGCCTTCAACGCCGCCTCAACGTTCTGGTACGTCCGTTGACCGCCCACCAGGTCGAGCGGCATGTCGTAGGCGCGGCAAACCTCTTCCAGGCTGAAATTCAGCGCGCCCAGGTACTCGGCGTCCTTTGGCGTGATACCCCCAGGCTGCATTTCAGCCTCAAAGCGCAACACCGCCCACTTGTGAGCTTTGTCGGCGCCGCGGAAGCGCCGAGAGATGTCCTCCTCCAAATCTTTGGCCTGCTGCGGCGTGAACACGCCGCCAGCCTTCGGCTTGATAATGCCGCCCAGGTTCAATCCGTTGGCAAACATGGCCCGGTTGGACTTTTGCGCTGCCGAGGCCACGTCCGCCGCCAGACGCGCCGCCCCCAGCGGGCTTAGCCCCTGGAATTCGTCTATCGGGTTGGGATAGGCGAAATAGACCGTCTCCTCCGGCGCAAAACTCAACTCCTGGCCCCACGCCGTGCGATAGGTGTAGCGACTGACATAATCTGTGGCGTGGGGAACCTGGGTTACGCGGTCGGGGCGGGCGCGCCACATCTCGCGCACTGGCCCTCGCCCACTGGCCCCGCGTTCCAGAAACCACACCGCCGACCCCCAAAGGCACAAGTCCATCTCAGTAAAGTGCAACAGCTTTTTAAACGTCCACTGCGGGTTAGCCTTGCGCAGCAATACCCAGAGGTTGCCCTTCGTGACCTCGGTCTTCTCGCCCAGGGCGTTGAGCCGATAGAGGCGCGGCGGTAGAAGCGGTAGCATCTTGGCGCGCTTGTTGACGCACACATAGACGGGGTTGGAGGTGGCGATGTAATCCCCGTACTCCGCCGGAGCATAATCATCGCCCGCCACGCCATAGCCCACCCCAATGTCCGCCCCCAGTTTGTAGGCGCGCCAGGCCGCCTGTAGCCGTTGCCTGATCATCATGCCATCAGTGCTCCCGTCAGCATCACACCCAGCGAAACGCAGCCGTAGCGCAGGGCGTCCATCGCGTGATCGTCCTCCTTCATCGGCTCGTCGCGTTCCGGCTTCCAGACATAGCTCTCGAATTCGTTGATCGTATTGACGCACGACGGGTCAACCGTCAGACGTGGCAGGCCATCAGCCTGCACCTTCAACCGCCCCTGCACTAGCGCGATACCATCCAGCACTCGCCCCTTGAAAGGCCGCGCTTGAATGCCTGCAACGCACAGCGCGGCGATTAACCCAGCCGCCGCCGCGTCTACTGCGACATAGCTGGCTCCAAGCTCACGTACCCACTCCAAGCTCAGCGCCACCACCGCGTCTTGCAAAACGTTGCGCTGGTAAAACTCGCGGGCCACATGGAGCCGGTCATCGGCATCTATGCCGATCAGCAACACCACCGCCGGGTTGGTATAGCCCTCGTCCTCTGCCAAAAACCAGCGCCCAAAACGCTCCGGCGCTATCTCGCGCACGTGGGTCTCGTGGCTGAACTCTGGGTATACCGCCCCCTCCGCTGTAGCCCACTCGCCATCCAAGAGACGTTTGCGGCGCACCCCCGTCAGGTCGTTGAGCACCGCCAGGGATCGCTCCCCCTGCGGCGTGAGTTGCCCCGCCTCGTCATAGAGCGTCGGGTTATCCCGATGATAGGATTGTAACAGTCGCAATCGCCCAGCCGCCGCCCTCTCGCGGATCCAATGGCGTTGTGTCGCTGGATTGCAATCCCCGAACAGGCCCGCCCAGGGCGCGTTACCGGCTCGCCCCGTGCACCGTGTGCCTAGCGTCTCCCAGTCATCGAGGGTTAGTTCCTCCGCCTGGTTGACATAGACAAAGTCACGTTCACTGCTGAGCACCTTGTCGGCGCTATCCATACCGCCCACCCAGAGCCGTGAGCCGTTCGGGTAGTCGAACCAATCCGGGCGCTCCCCGCCGTAGGGGACAATCCCCGCACCTTTGGCAATGACCTTTTTGGCATAGGTTTGCAGCACCGAGGCCACGGTGGACTTGTATGTCTTGCGAACAATCACCCCTTGCGCATGGGGGTATTTCCACATCAGCGCATCCAGGCGATGGAGCGCCGCGTAGGTCTTGCCCGTCTCGGCAGGGCCACAGATAATCACCTCGTGCTCCCGGCAACGCCACAGCTCCAACGCCGCGCCGCGTAGCTCCAGGCCGCCTGGTCGCTTGTGCCACTCATAGGTCATCATAGTCCACGTTGGAAACGACCTTGATCACGACCGGGCCACCATCCTGCCCAGTCACCTCCTGCTTCACAGGCGCGTCAAATCCCCACACCCGCGCCTCTCTGTCCAGCGCCCGCGCAATGGCAGCCAGGTCACTCGCCGCCCACGCCGCCCGTTTCAGCGCGCCGATCTCAGCCAGGTGGCGCGCTTTGGCGGCGGCATAGTCCTCCTGGCTGGCCTCGATCCAGCGGCGTTTCAGCGCCATCAAATCGCGTGCAATTGAGCCGATGCTGTAGGGCCGCCCCGTCTTGGGATTGAGCATCGGCGTTTCCCCGCGTCCCAGGGCGGCAACGATCTCTCGCGCCGTGAACCCGCGCAGCGTCAGAGCGGCGACGCGTTCACGTCGAGCCTCAGTTAAGTTGGGTTGGCCGTTGCTCGTGCCCCGATTTGCCACTCTGAACCGTCCTGCAAGCCCTTTCCTTTTTGCAAGAACTCCTGCAAAAGCTCTGCAAGAATCCCTGCAAAACATCAAAAAACATCCTGCATTTCGCCTTTTCAGCAAAAGTCCTGTAGAATGCCCTGGGTTGAAGCTCCGCTCACCCATTTGGGCACAATACACTACAATTGATTCCACATAGACCGCACAAGACGGGAAGACCTCGCCAGGCCTCCCTATGCGTATGCCCTTAAAAGGCCGCCGCGATACGTAAAACACAAAATGCAGGATTGTGGCCTATGCCACAACTCAAGTTTTGGCCTCGGCCAACCTCGGTTCCAGCCCCATGTCGGCCATTCTTTCCAGACAGACCGCCCTGCGCCGCACTCGCGCAGAGACTGCTCTAGCATGTAACGCCCGCGTTCCGTGCCCTTGTTGGCGTTGTGCGGATCGGGCGTGAGATCATCACGTTTGCTGATGCATTTTGTCATAAACCACCTTAAACGAAAAACACCGGAGACGATTATCCGTCTCCGGTGGCTCAAGCCGGTAACGCCCAAAGGGCGCGCCTACCTGCTATGATGCAGGCTTAGCTGCATTATACTCGATACGTTGCAATTTGTCAACCCTTTCCCAGGTGTTCCGGTACTGGCAGTGCGGGCAGATCACCCGTAGACCATGTTCACGGTCGCCATGCACGCTGACTTGGGCTAAGACGAATTCCCCAGCCTCATTCACCACGGCCAGCGTTACGCGGCAGCGCGCACAATGCCAGGCCGTCAGTTGTGCGGGCATGATCACCTCCAAACCATTCCTCGAAATCTGCCAGCCGCATCACCACCATGTCATTGTCGTGCCGCGTGTCCAGCGTGTGCAACACCACCGCCGGCAACTGCTCCGCCCGGGCGTGGCCCCACGCCTGACCCATCGCGTCAATTAACCATTTTGGGAACGCCTCTCTTTCCTTTACCTCCAGCGATAGCCAGGGCAGGGTCACGTCCTCGCCGCCGAGGTAACCAACCCGCTGGCCGCCCAGCCGTTTGGCTATGGCCCGCTCCGCCTCGTTGCCGCGTTGCCGCTGTTTGCTCATCCCCCCACCCCCCAGGCCCAGACCGCCGCCCGCCAGACCAGACCCACGACCAACAGCGCAAAGCCGATGCTCGTCACGGCCAACACCACCATGATCAACGCCGCAAAGACCTCTTCGCCAAGGTTACGTGGTTGTTTCATCGTCCTCCCCACTATGCCCATAGCCTATCGCGCCGCAGCGAGCGCAGGTTAGCCGTACTAGAGTTGTCCCCGTAACCGGGGCTGTGATCCACATGTGCTCGCACGCCGCCCGCGGCGGCTGCGGATCGTTGGCCGTCGTGGATAGCCGGGGCCGCAGCCTCTCAAATGCCTCAGGGCTGATCAGATACCACTCCGCCCCGTGAGGGTCTACATAGACCACCCGCCCGTCACGCTCGACCATTTCGAGGGTCAATGTCGGATTCACGTATCACCTCCATTGCATTGGCTCGCCATGACCACGAACTCCCGATCAATACCCCGCTCCCTACCACCTTGCGCCGCACAACGCCGCCCCGATAAAGCTGACCGTCTACCCCGTGAAACGAGTAGCCATAGTCCAGCAGCAAACCCATGCTCGCAAAGTAGAGCTGCACCCCCACCAAATCCTCCTCGATAAACGTCGGCGGTTCGGCAAAGCGCGTCTGCGGCACGTTGGCGGCATAGGCCCGGCGTTGGGCGTCACTGCGCGGCATCGGCAAACTCCATGCGCATTTGCAATTGCGCCTCAGCTATCCTTTTCTCTGCGATGGCAAAGTAAGCTGGGTCTATCTCGATGCCAAGAAAACGCCGCCCCGTCTGCACGCAGGCCACGCCGGTCGTGCCAGAACCCATGTAGGGGTCGAGAATTGTTTTTACCTGGAAAAGCGAAACCAAACGGCGCATCAACCGCAACGGTTTCATCCCAGGATGCGCAAACCCATGCTGGATGTTATCCGTGGGAAACCGAAAAACGTCTGTTCCCACAGCAGCAGTCCCCGCTAGCCCCCAACAGTAAATTGGCTGCCAGTGGTAAAACATGCCGTTACGTCGCGCTTTAGACTGCGAAAAGGACACATTCCAAATCAGCACCCGTTGTGGCGGCGGCGTCAGTGAGAACACTCGCGCCATGTGCTCCGGATAGCAAGATCCGAAGGCCAACACCGGCCCAGTCGAAACGCGCAGCATTTCCGTCAGGCAGTCCTGCCGCAGCGGTTCCGTGTCCCAGTCGGCGATACCAGCCCCATACGGCGGATCCGTGATCACCGCGTCCACGCTCCCCGTCGCCAGCGTCGGCAGCACCGCCAGGCAGTCACCCAAGATCAACCTCACCTCACTTTGCCCCACGCAGCACCTCCGCCACCATCGCCCCGTGCGGCATGAGCAGCGCCCTGTAGCCGCTGTACTCCGCCGCCGTCATCTCGCCGCAGCCCAACTTGCCCTGGACGATGCCGGCCCCCAAGCAGCGCAGCCCGTGTAGAATCTCAAAGACCTCTGCGTTCAGCCCGTGGGCCAGCGGCAACACCGCCGCCCACTTAGCGTGATCCGCTGCCAGGTCCGCGCGCGGGTCGTCGGTCGGCAAGGGCCGCGCGGCGAGGTAACGCTGCCACTCACGGGCCAGCCAGGCGCCCTTCAGCGACTCAGCGTCGTTGTGCAGATCCTCCACCGCCATGCCGCGCGGGTGAGCGACGGTGAAACTGCCATCAGCCACCGAAAGGCGCACGCCCAAAAGCTCCCATGCCTCTAGGGTTCTCATAGCTTAAACTCCTCGTAGTCTTCTTGTGCAGACTGTGCATACCTCAGGCCTGTTTCGTAGTTGGATCTGAGCTCAGCGCTCTCGTGAGATAAACCTGCAAAATGGCCTTTGGTATGCACAGTCTGCACAGCCGTTTGGTCAGTCAACAACCCCACGCCGCGCCAAATCGAGATTTGCTCGTCTTCGCGCCGCGTCCGCGCCCGCGTGCAGCCTTTGGCTTTCAAGCGCTGGCCCCACTCTCTATCGTTGATTGCCTTTGCGCCCAAGTCTACGGCCCAGGTCTCATAGGTGTGGCGCAAGGCCAGCGCGGGAGCTTGCGCATCGGATCTGAACACGCAGCGCTCAGCGAAGAATTCGGCCAGTGGGTCAAAGTCGGCTCGAAGTTGCGCCGTCGTACTGCGCACGATCGCCGCCGGTCTCAGCCCCTCCGCTTGCCAGCGTTTGCAGCCATTGACCGCCCAGGCCAGCAACGCAGGCAAGGCCGGCCCCACCAGGTCGGATTTAACCATGGGGTCGCGCTTCTCCTCTGGCAATTCATACTCGAAGGGCACGCGCTGCAACCTCCGCCACAGGCCGGTATCGGTATCGGTCAACCGCGGCGCTTCGTTGCAGGCCAGCCACAGCTTGAACGCGGGCTTGAACGTGATCGGCTCGCAGTGAAGGTGGCGCGCCGTGAACGAGTCACGGCCAGTCAGTTCCTTCACCAGGGGTTCATTGAGCTGCCTTGACCGACTCGTCTCCACCGCCCCCACGACGCGGGCCCCCCGCAGCCTGGCCAGCTCAGGCGTCGGCCCGCCGCCGTTGCGCTGCTCGAGGAAGGCGTCAAAAGAGCTTTTGACTCCATAGTCCCCGGCCAGGGCCAGCAGCCCCTCCACCAGGGTGGATTTACCCGAATTGCCAGGGCCAAGCAGCAGAAAGAAACATTCTTCGGTCGTCTCGCCGGTCAGCGAGTACCCCACGGCGCGCTGCAAATAGTCCTCAAATTCCTTGTCGCCGCGTGTTACGTCTCGCAAATAGCGCGCCAGGGTGGGATGGTTTGCCGCCGCGTCGTAGTCCACCGGCGAGAGCTTGGTGATCATCGCCTCTCGGTCGTGGGGTCGTAACACGCCCGTTCGCAGATCCAGGATCCCGTTATGACAGTTCAACAGCCAGGGGTCTTGATCAAAGTCCTCCGCCCTGGCCACCACCCCGCGCTCCGATTGCGCCAAACGCACCATAGCGGCTATTCCCCGCGCCGACTCGCTGGCAAAGCACCAGGCCAAAACCTTCTTACGTTTAGCCTGCGCCTCCTCCGAGTCGCCTGGCAGGGCCGCCGCCTGCTTGAACAGGGCATTGACGGTCTCCTTAGCGCGCCGTTCAACCTCCAGCGTGTCGTCGGTGGCCCATCGCCGCCCATCCCAGGCCAGCCAGCCGCCCATCGCATCGCAATAGCGCAGGTCGCGACCATGCCGCGCCACCAGTCGGCGGGCATTCCCGGCGTCGGTGGCGCGTTCGTTTACATCTAGGGCGGCCAGGTCTTCTTCCGGAGGCGCGTCCGCGTCGTCGGGGGGCGGCGCGTCTTGCAACCAGTCCGGGGGGGCGGGCGCTGGCTGGCCCGGCGCATAACGGCCAGCGCTCTGGGCGATGCTCTCCACCTCTGCGGCGTCCAAAGGCGGCCGGCAGCGGGCGCGGTTTTCTTCTTGCAGCGCCGCCTCTATCGCTGCCTGGCCCAGTCCTTTGGCCCGCAGAGAGGCCCCCAGTCGAAATAACGTATCGTTCCGCGCCCCCTCGCCGATGGTCTCGCCCACCGGGGGGCTGCTAGGGGCTGTTTTCGTGGGTTGGGCCAGCAGCGAGAGAAGCCAGGCCGGGACGTCCGCAAAGGGCACATCCTCAAGGCCGATGGTCCACTGGTAAACGGCCCCGCTTTCGTGAATCGAGGGCGGGCAAACAACGAAACCCCCGTCGCCCCGGACGTCCAGGCCGGGGAGGAGCCGCACCCCGTTTTTGACGGCGAAACCCGGCCAGCGGAAGTAACGATGCTCGCCCTTGCCCGTCCGCACTGTGGGCGTAGGGGGCATCTCGCGCCCTCGCAGTGACTCCGCCCCCTCTGGGCCGTCAACGTCCAAAACGATGACGCCGGAAACCTGGCCCGTCACTATGCCCAGATTGGGGGCTGAGCCGTCGCCAAACCACGAAGCCAGTTCGTCCTCTGTAGAGAGGCGCTTTTGATAGATTTCCCAGGCCACCGAGGGGCGTTTGCCTCTGGGGATTATGGGGATAACGCAAAGCCCACGACGCAGGTAGTCAGCGGCTTGGGGTAACATTTACAACCCCCTTTAGGATAGGTGTTACGATTTTATGCCACAAAATCATGGTGCTCGGGGCAAAGGGCAGCCACACTGTTCTGACGCCATAGCCCCTCCGATTAAATGGAAACGCCCTGGCCATCGGGACCACACGTCGTTTGCGAGGCGACTGGACAACCGATGACCAAGGCGGGTTTCCCAATAAAAAACGTGGTCGCTTTGTCCCTCATGTCACCTCGCGTCCCAATCATAGCACAGTTCGGCAGGTGTGTCAATCCTGGCGCGCTTCCCACTCCGCGAACGCCGCCAGCCTCTCCGCCGTTGCTTTTTGCGCGCAGGGGCATCCATCCATCAGTGGGCATTCCCCCGCCATGATCCGCCCGACCCAGCATGTCCCCCGACATGTAGCCGGCAATGGCTCTAAACACTCAGCGCAGAACAGCAGTCCCCGCCGCGTGCGCGGTATGGCGCAGCCGACATAATCTAGTTGCGTCTTGGCTGCTGCATGAGCATGAGTTTGCCCGCGCGGGTATACCCCCTGCCGGTTGATCGCCTCGCCATGTGCCACGAGTACCGCGCGCACGGTGGCAAAGCCCGTGTTCAATTTCCTGCACACGGCACGGATAGTGCCCTGCTGTCGGTAGATAGAGATGATTTCCGCTTGCTGCGCGGCGGCAAGAACGTGCGGCTCAGACCGATGCGCTGTCATGGCAGCAGTCTCCCATCGGATCATCGGCTTCCAGGATGCGCCCGCGCAAGGGCGTCATATTATCAAGATCGCTTTTTTCTTCGCACTTTCTTGGCCACTGTTTCCCAGCTTCAAAGCCCATGAGTTTCATTGTCTCCCTCCCCATATGAACTTGCCCTCCGGACTTCTGTCTGGGACATTCGTCCCAGGATAGACGGGCCATTCATATACGAAGTCGCACTCGCGCATTTCCAGCCATTTACACGCTCCGTCCGCAATCGCCGCCCTAATCTGTGCCACCGACCAGTTGCGGTAGGGCCAGGTTTCCCAGATAGTCTGGCCTATGCCACGGATTTCGTGCAGAATGGCGGCGGGCGTCACAAGGTCGTCGGGATGAGCGTAACGGGCGTGCCGATAGCCCACCCAGAGGGCCTCACTCAGCGTCATTTTAACGCACATGTCTCCAGGCTCTCCTTTTTAGTCTCCCTACACACCCACGCCCATTGCGCGTGGTGTGTGGCCATTCCTTATCCATACGCCATAGGCTAGCTGGCCGCTTGCGCCGCCTAACGCGCGGGGGAAACAGTTCCATCCAAGTCATCGTGCCCTCCCTCATCCCTTCTGCGTTCTCTCGTCCATCATCTCCGCCTCCCTCGTTGGCCGTTCATAACGATGATCTTTTCGCCCGTGCCTTCCTTGCGTTGCACCTCAGCCCAGTATGCAGCCTCTTTGCGACTCATGGGCTTGGAATGCCCACGACCACGTGTTCGTTCATCGTATCTACCGATGACGGCAACATTATCGGCGTTCACCTCCTGATCGCTGGCCTCCTCAGGCCGCCCACCATCATCCAGCCCGAACAGTTTGTTGAACAGTCCCATCACCCACCTCCTCAATGAACCACTTTATCATAGGATACTCCGCTTCGCACGCTTGCAAGTAGGCCTGCGCCAGGCTACGCGGTATGGCGCGGCCACGAACAACCCGCCCCTCCTCCACATGGCAAAGTTTAACCGGTGGCCCGCCAAAGCCACACAGTGTTGCCTCGAAATTGATTTCAGTCATCGCCCGTCTCCTTTTCATCATCCAGGCCATAGCCCAACAGGTGTTGCTCTAGTGCCGACAATCCAACCCCTCGCCGCTCATGCCATCGGGCCATGCGGGCGAACCACCAACGGCGGGCGCGGTGGAACGGGTAGGTGAGGCGTTCCAATAGCGTGGGCGGCCTAGGGTCACTATAGATGAGGATTTCAACAGCCGGTATAGAGTTATGCCACTCGCCATTAACGTCCAGATAGCTGATGCGCATCTCTCCCCTTTTCATCCGCTCTGTACGTCCGGTTACGCCATGTAGTCGCCAAACAGCGGATTTGCTGGCCGTTTACCACATGATACCAGGCTTGATTATCCAGGTTACGTACCTCTGGTATATGCAAGCGGCAACCCTCGCACAGTATCGCGCTCACCTCATCCCTGGTAAATCGTTGTGTCTGTTCGCTATCTTTTTCTCTCACCGCCGCCCGCAACCGCCGCCAGATTTCCAACATGGGCCGCCCCAGGCGCTCCTCGCCCAGGCCGCGGCAGTATTCGTAGGTCTGAATGATGTTGGCTTTGAGGTTGGCAATGGCCTCGTCCATAGTATCGCCAAAGGATGTGAGGCCCAGCGCCTCGGCAACGCAATCACCAGGGCCGAAATCCTGGATCGTGGCGCGCACAGGATAAGCCAGGATATGCCACTCGCTGTTTAAGTCAGTCAGTACGACTTCCTTTTCCTTCATCCCTCTCCTTTTCAGCCGCCCACAATGGCCCGTCCAAGTCGGTTAGACTGTCAGCGTACTAGGGCTAGCAACCCATCCGCTTTCCTCCGTAACGCTGGTGCTAGGCAGCGGCCGCCCTGCGCGGCGGGCGGCGTGGGAATCTCCCTTGTATACACCTGCGCTATTCGCTTATTTGCGAAACCGCGAGCCGCGCCCCGGCGAGTTGTCGTGGCTGCTAGGCTACCCTATGCCAAGCGGCTAGGCCGCGTGGTCACTGGATTCGACCAGAATCGGCGGGGACGCTTCACGCAGTCCTCGCTGATAGCCGCGCCAGTAAATGCTCTCGGCCACGGCCCGCAGTATCATACCGCCAACGCCGTCCTCACGATCCGGGCTGAGCAGGTAGACCATGACGCCAATCAGCGCCCGCCCGATCAAATCCCAGTCGGCGGATTCTTTGCAAAGGCGGCGCACTGCTGGGTTTTTGTCCTCGGCCACCAGGGTTTGTGCGGCAATCCGCGCCTCTTCTGGCGTAGGAATTATGCTCACTTCTCTCCTTTTTCTGCAGGGCCATGCCTGGCCACACTCAGGGCAGAAATCCCAGCCCCCTTCCCGCACCGCCTCAGCAATTAGCGCGTCAATCGTCTTGTCCATAGCTGTTTTCGTATGCCTCTTCTGGGTCATATTGATCATCTGCGGCAGGGCATATCAGCAGGTTATCAAACCCTAATTGCTCTGGATTGCCCGCGTCCCGCAGCGCCTGCTCCACATAATCCAGCACCGCTTTCTGCGCTTCGGCCACTGTCCCCCGCCACTCGGCGAGGTGCTCGACGTGAAGCACGCGCTCCTTGACGCTCTCATGGGTGAGGTTAACGCCGCTTGTGCGGGCCGTCTCGCTCAGCCAGGCAAACCAACGGATTTGCGCGGGGCGATCAGAGAAGGGTCGAGGCCCGCCATCACTCAAAAAGGGATCGGCTCCTCCGCCACATCGGGGATCTCGGCGTTGTCATGGCTCGGTGGTGGAACGAGAGTACTCGTCTCGCCGATGGTATCCCAGGCGTGCGCCCACTCCTGGGCCTCGATCCACAGGTCATTGAGCTGTAGCAGCATCTCCTTGCCCACGAACAACTTGCCCACATCGTCTATCGTGGGCTTGTCGGGGACGCCGATCAGCGTAGGCAGCGTCACCTGGGTAGAGCTGGTGGCCTGGCCGACGGTGGCAAACAGCGGCTGGCCCTGAGCGTCGCGCTGGGGGCCGACGCTTAGCCAAAAGGCGCGCAGGGGGAAAGAGCTTTTGACGCCGCGTGCGCGGTTGGCGGCGTTGGCCGTGCCGATCACTCGCTGCCAGAACATGCTCAGCACGCCCGCGCCGCGGCCTGAGCCGAGAAAAGCCTGGCTGGTAGAGCCCTTGGTGGTGACGATGACTGGGCCGAGGTGCTCCAAGCCCGCCACCAGCGCCAAACACTGGCAGTTGCCACTGGGCCGCCCGGCGGCCTTGGCGGCGTCAAACTCTGTCCAGGGGAACTGCTGGCTTTGGCCATTGCTGCCCACCACCCAGCGTTTGCGGATGTGAACGATGGCCATGCGAATATCGCGCGCAAACCAGCCGGGGGTACCCTCGCCGTTGGCGTGTACCAACTCGCCCCGTTCCCACCCCGCCAGCGGCGTCTCGCCGGCGTTGTCCAAACTGATGAACCAGCCGCCGGTGTAGCTGACGCCGCCGGCCTTTTTGAGCGCGGGCTTGCCATTGACCCACTGCACCCGGGGGTACTGTACGGCCTGGGTTTCGACCGAGTCTTGAGGGACATCGTTCACGTAATCGAGAAACGTTACTGTACCTGACATTTTGTCTCCTCCACAATCTGTAGTCTCCACATATTCAACACCTCGCCATAGTCCGCGCGGAACTTACGCAGCTCCGCCTGGACGGTGGCCTTGACCTCATCGTCTATCCTGTCTAGCAGTGCCGCATCATGCTCTGCCCAGGCGCGGTGCTCCTCAACGATGGCCAAGCGGTTTTCCAACTCCATGATGCGCTGCTGAGCCTGAGCCAAGACCCCGCTCACGTCCTGATAGGACATGGTGATGGCCCGACAGGATTTCTCGGCGGCCAGGAGGCGCGCCTCCATCCTGCGTCCTAGGTCTGCCAACTCTTCCCAAATCTCGTCGCTCATGGCAACACCTCCAAGATTTGCTGCACAGCCGCTAGCATCTGGCGGCTGTACTGTAGAACGCCGATGACAAGCCCTACTAGGATGCAAACCGCCATGACGCGAAACACCACGACGATTTTGTCATCGTTCACCGCTTGTGCCTCCATTTCCGATCCATTGCCCAGGCCATGAGGCCCAGAGCGCCAACAAACGCAATCAAACCTTGCCAGCCTACCCAGATGTTCATCCTGCCAACACCGGCGCTAGATTCCAGATGGCGATCATGCCCAACAGGAAAAGCCCCGTCGCCATAATCCCGATGATGAATGCCTCACAACACCCGTCACCACCGCTCGGCGCGTTGGCAAGCCAGCTCCGGCGCGCCTCATTCATCTCCCGCGCTTTCTGTTGCCGCTGCATTCGCTCCAAGCGCCGCTGGATTCGCCTCTCTCGCCCCGGTGTCCACCTCAGTGCCACAATCCACCTCCTGCAATCTCTCGCTCAACAACCTGGCCGCCTCTCGGCGGTAGGCGCGGGCGAGGTCCTCGCCCGTTGCCTCTGTCCGCCGATGAGCCAACACCGCCAGGCGCGATAAATCCTCACTGGTTATCAGAATCATCATTCGGTGCATGTCTACGCCTCTGCGGTTATCATAGCACATCCCATAGCGCGGCGCATCAGCATTAATGCTGAATCAATCGCCGTACACATGCCGCGCGTGGCGCAACGCCTGCGCGCGTGTGGCGTAATGCGGCATGTAGGAACAGCCACGGGAAAACCAGGCACTCCCCGTGGGATTCAACCTCCGTTCCTCCGCTGACAGCGGGTGGGTGTACTGGCCCGCTTTTTCATCCCACGCTCCCACAAACCAGGGTAGGTGGCCGTCTTTCGTGCACTCATGTACAAACTCTGTAAAATCCCGTTTTGCGTCCATCGTCTGTCTCCTCTCGCGTGTCTTGTCGCCGTGTTTCGGCGCTCCGGCCTGGCCACCGTCGCCGATGGCCAGAGCCGCAGGGTCGAATCAATTGCGGATGGCCTTGCGGCCTAGCTCCACTTGCCGGATCGCGTATCTAGTTACGTGTTCCGGACAGCGGATAACCATCTCGCCGTTACCCACCTTTTCGGCGTTTTTGGCGGAACCGATCAGCCAGCCGCGCACATGCATGTCGTCCGCCGTGCGTCCACATTTCCCACAGACATAAATCGTGCCGCTCATCGTCTGTCTCCTCTCACGTCTGTTGTCGCCGTGTTTCGGCGCTCCGGCCTGGGGCTGTCCCAGGCCGGGGGGTCGAATCAGTAAACCTCATTACCTGCGCTCACACCGCTAACATCAATCGCATCGCCGCTTTCGCGCAACTGGTTGATGATCGCGCTCGCCTGGCTCATCGTCAACCCAGGCAACGGCTTCCATGCATGTCCCAACCGGCTCATCGTGTCCTGGATGTAGGCGATTTGACGATCTGTGGCCGCGCCTGCGCGCCGCTCCGCCGCCTGCGCCTGTGCCGCCGCCTGCCGCTCCGCTTTTGCCTGCGCCGCCGCTTGCTCCGCCGCCTGACGGCCACTGGCAAACCGCGCCATCAATTGCTCCGCCTGTTCCGGCGTGACCACCCATGTGCGGTTGCAACTATTATACCGGCGGCCTGGCATTGCCTTTACCGCGCTCAACATTTCGCTAAATGATCCACCGGTCAATGTCCACGTGTCCATGCCGGCGCTTTTCGGATGTGCCGTTTCCAACATGATTTTGTCTGCCATCGTGACCCTCCTGTGTGTCTCTCCTGTTTCTGGCTTCATTATATCAGATGGCACGGGAATTTGCTTGACAAATCTCTGACAATTCTATGACAATTGTCTGACAAAATTGTGAAGAAAAAAGCCCCGCGCCATCATCGGTGCAGGGCAATCCCTCCCCGCGCGTGTGGGGGAGACGGCCTTCTCGTCGCCCATGATGCTGGCCAACACAATCCCTCCCCGCGCGTGTGGGGGAGACTGACTACCTGCGCCGCGGGCTTTGCGTTATCCCCAATCCCTCCCCGCGCGTGTGGGGGAGACGGGATACCATAGCTCCATAGCGTTTGGCTGTCACAATCCCTCCCCGCGCGTGTGGGGGAGACGGGTTACGTGGTGGTCCACGGCTGGCATCGCACAATCCCTCCCCGCGCGTGTGGGGGAGACGTAGGCTAGGGTTGTCATGGCGAGTGCCGGCACAATCCCTCCCCGCGCGTGTGGGGGAGACCGGTCTAGCGGCTCGATCGAGTCACGCTCGCCCAATCCCTCCCCGCGCGTGTGGGGGAGACCCATCGCATAAAAAACTGCAACCGCAATCGCCTAGTGCAGGTTATGCGCGGGTTCCGGGCCGAATGGCCCTTCCTGTTTCACAGTGGGCTATTGTTACCGCCCAACTCCACAGGCAATCCCCGGTGGATTTCCGGTTTATGTTGCCAACCGGCGCTAGGACGCCGATATAGCCAAGTTCTTAAGGTTGCGCGCGGCGTTCAAATCGCGATCCAAAACGACGCCACACGCTGGACAGACAAACGTGCGATCTGCCAGTGTCAGATCGGGATTCACGAGGCCGCACTCCGAACAGGTTTTCGATGACGGATACCACTGGTCAGCAAACACCACCTGAATCCCCGCCCACGTCGCCTTATAGGTGATCTGACGGCGTAGCTCTGCGAAACCAACATCGGAAATAGCCTGAGCCAGACAATGGTTGGTCAACATCCCCTGGACGTTCAAATCCTCAATCACGATAGTCCCCGGCTTGGTTTTCACCAGATCGCGCGAGATTTGATGTAACGTCCACTTGCGGATGTTGGCTACTCGGCGGTGAGCACGGGCCAACTTGCGCACCGACTTGGCGCGGTTCTTGCCGCCCTTCACGCGGCGTGAAACCTCCCTCTGAATTCGCTTGAGCCGTTGCTGAGCATGGCGCAGCGGCGTCGGGTTATCCCACACCCGACCATCAGAAGCGACGGCGAGATGAGATAGGCCAAAGTCCACACCGACGGCCTCGCCAGTTGCGGGGCTGGGATCGGGCACGGTCTCCTCGACTTGCAGGCTCACCTCCCAATGGCCAGCACGCTCCGAGATCGTTACTGATAGCAGCCGCGCCCGTTTGGTCGTTGGCATATAGCCGTGTTCCCAGAACCGCACCCAGCCAATGATGGGCAGCTTGATATGGGTCTCGGTTATGTGGATACTGCCACGCAACGTGAAATTCCCCAGCCCGCGTTTGCGTGATTTGAATCTGGGGAACCCTGGCGCTCCTCCCGTCTTGACGCGGCGAAAGAAATTCTTGTAGGCCGTGTCCAGGTTGCGCAGAGCATTCTCAAGCACCACATACGGCAACTCTCGCAACCAGGGCGCAACATCGTCTTTAATGGCATTGAGCCGTTTCTTCTCCGCCAGCACAGACGTTTTGCGCCCCTCCGCATAAGCCATCATCATGGCGTTCAATCCCCAGTTGTAACACCATCGGGCCGCGCCACAGCAACGCACAAATGCACGGATTTGATCTTGGTTAGGATTCAACTCTGTCTTATAGGCCCGAAGGATCAACATGCCAGGCTCCATTAAATGTCATCGCCCGCCCCTTCTCTGATCGCGGCAGAGAAGAGGCGGGCGTATGAACTGATGTTGTGTGGGGCCGCGATCCCCTATGGCCCCATTATACCACGTTGTGGGCGCGTGTCAATACCAGGCTGGCCCCCACTCAGGGCAGGCCAGCCATCAGAAAGGAGGAGAGCCCCGACCGGGGCGTCACTCCGTCGGGGCCTATTTCTTGCTCAGCACCGCTCGCCCGTGGATCAACTGGCTCACACCAAACGCGGTCGTGCCCACCAAAAATAGCACCTCGGCCCAGCCGATCCCTTCAGGTAACGGCGCGTAGCTCAGGCCGATCATGCCGAGATAGGCCAAGTCGGCCAGGACAAAGGCCAACGCGTAGTTGATCCAGCGCTTGCCCTCCGCCGCCTGCTGCTGCGCCCAGGGCCAACGCTCCACAATCCAATAGGCCAGCGCCGCAGCCCCGGCGGTGGTGAACCATGCCAAGAATTCTTTCAGTTCCATGCCAAAACCCTCCTCTATAAATTATGCCTACCACCATCCCAGGGCCTTGCCCACGGCGATGATGATGCCGCCTGCAACAGTGACCACACCCCCACCCGCTAGGCCAGAACCAAGTCCAGCGCGCGCCAGGGTGAGGCGAAGGTCCTCTATTCTAGCCTCACAGGTATCCAGGCGTCGGAGATTGTTGCTTGCCCGCCGGATGTCGTCTCGA
>Ga0172381_10002163_pt1 | contig 22155 bp, 22 predicted proteins | sample Leawel6488metaG_FD_119754 | JGI IMG/M metagenome (GOLD analysis project Ga0172381, IMG submission 119754) | Leachate microbial communities from a municipal landfill in Southern Ontario, Canada - Leachate well 64-88 metaG | ecosystem: Engineered > Solid waste > Landfill > Unclassified | place...
CGCGGTGAACATTTGTGGCCACGCTACTTCGCCGAGCAAGAATGCCATCGATCATGCTTTCTAAAAAGCCAAAATGCTCATATTTACCAGTCACTTTTAAAACTGGCTCATTTGCCTCGACAATATCACCATCATTCAAAGCTTCGATTACAATATTCTGCGGTTCAATAGCAAATGTGTGAATTAAGGCAATCACTTCATCGACTCCACATACCATTGCTTGGTCGGTTCTTTGAAAAAATTGCATTGTCACAATATGACCGGGGTTATGTTCCTTAACGATATCGCGGGCTTTTAAAAAGTAATTTGCTGCATAAAAACCAGTGCGAAGTTTTTCATTAAACTGAAATGTTCGATTGGTGAGTCGTGATATTCTTCCCTGTTCTTTTAATCTAATTTCTAGTTCCATGTCTTACTCCTTTGCAAAAAAATCTTGGCCTATTTCGATAAACTCGTCAATAAAAAAATAACCATCTTCCTCGTTTTCACCAAGCAAATTTAATTCGCTTTTTAAACATAGTTTACCTTCAAAAAATGTGTGATCGTGTTTTTCTACTTCCACTCTTTGACCATTGGCCAAAATAGTCCCTGCTAAAGCGATGACCATAAAACTATTTACTTTTAACTTAGCATTCCCTGCATCAGCGTATATGACTCGACTGCCGATATCGACTTTAGCAATCGTGACATTATCTTCTTCGCCTGTAATTACTTCAATTACTTGTCCAACAACAAAACCTGATTCATTTTGATATGAAAGAGGCGGTAGGTCATGATTTAGCAAAATATGATTAATAACATCGATAAATTCTTGGGCGGGATTGACAATCATTCCTCGTGCTTTTATTCTTACAATTTCTGAAATGTCAAAAAGATTGATGCCAATTAACTCATCATCATGGTAGATAAGCATCAAATTATCCCTTTTCTCGTGTTTATTGGCTTTCTTCTGACTATCAAAAACAATCATTAAGACATCGCCAATCGTATGATAATTATAAAAGATGCGATACATTTATTGGCGCGCTTTCTTCAAGACAGCGAATGTTTCATTATTAAGATTCTTTAAGATGTGTAGTAATGATTTTTTGGCCGCTAAGTAATCATCGACATCAATCATCGAACTCGGAGAATGAATGCCTCTTGCGCAAATGCAATGTGTCAAAGTTAATGCACCCGAATTAGCCTTGTGAATTGCGCCGGCATCTGTGCCACCAGGCGAATCAAAATACTGATATTTAACTCCGACCTCTTGGCAAGCTTTGATTTGTAAATCAAGAAGTTCCGGAAAAGCAATCATTGAACGGTCTAAATAGCGAATTAAAACGCCTTCACCAAGCTTTCCATACTCGTTTTTATCATCGCTGATGTCGCGGGCTGGTGAACAATCGAGGACGATGGCCAGATCGGGTTTAATCACTTGTGCTGAAGTTTGCGCACCACGCAAACCAACTTCTTCTTGGACATTCGCGCCAAGATATAAATCATACGGTAACTCCTCGTTTGCTAATTCATCGAGAAGATCAAGAGCTAGAGCAATGCCATAACGATTATCAAAGGCTTTCGCCAATAGCCTTTGCCCGCCATTTAATACTCTAAAGTCTCCGAGAACGACAATTGAGCTACCGATACTGACTCCTGCTTTCTCAGCGTCTTCTTTTGAGAGGAAACCAAAATCAAATAGCAAATCATTAATAAACTTATCATCACCTACTTCGCCATTCTTATCCTTTTTTAAATGAGGGGGGATTGACGTAATGGCTCCGAAATACTTCCGCCCGTCTTTCGTTTTAAGAACAACGCGTTGCGAGGCAAGATTTTCCTTACTATGTCCACCTAAGGGTGCGGCTTTAATTAAGCCATTATCCATAATATAAAGGGTCATAAAGCCAATCTCATCCATATGTCCGGCTAGCATGACTTTAAAGGCCTTGGAATTATTCGACTTCTTAAAAGCATAAATACCGCCTAGATTATCGCTTAGTATCGGTAAATTTTTGCTTTCAAATTCTTCTTTTAAAAAGGAACGAACCTCCTCTTCGGCACCTGAAACAGCTATTAACTGGGTGGCTTTTTCAAGCAAAGATAACTGACGGTTGTTTAGCTTCATTTATGAAATCCTCCTGGCGACAATGCGTTTGATAGATATGCCTTCGCTTCTAAATAACTTCTCGTATTCGGTCATCGCATCCCCGGCTTCAAGGAATTTATAATTACTTGTCGATGAGACGACTTGAAAAGGGCTATCACTTATTGCTAACAATGAATACTCATAGAGCCCACTATTATCACTTTTAAAATATAGATGACCCCCTACTTTGAGTATTCTAATATATTCTAACAACTTTGTTGGAAAAGTGAGACGCCTTTTCTCGTGACGCTTCTTTGGCCATGGATCAGAAAAATTTAAGTAAATGGCATCAAATGTCTGCGCTTGACAAACAGGAAGAATTTTAGCGATGTCTTCAACAATTACTCGGACATTTGTTACTTCTTTTTCGACAATCTTTTTCGTGGCCATTGCCGCAACCATCGCTGAGACTTCGACTGCTAAAAAGTGGGTCTTAGGAAATAGTTCAGCTTTTTCGACGATAAAATCACCTTTGCCGCATCCGATTTCGATTTCTAAATGTGGAAAAGAGAAAAATGCCTCATCTTCTTCAATCGATGTTAATACTATTTCGCGATGTTCATCTAGATAAGGAAGGGCCCATGGTTTAAAGCGTGTTCTCATTTACTATTTCCTAAAACGTGTATCGCTCGTGCATAAATTGCCATCGCTAAATAAAAATTATTTAAAATAATATATTCATCAGCTTCATGCATGTGAGGGTTATCATCAGGAAAAGCCGCTCCAAAAGCAACTGTATTCGGTGCTTCTTTGGCGTAGGTTCCCCCTCCCATCGTCATCGGTTTAGTTCGCTTATCGTAACTTTCAATTCGATAGGCATCCAATAAAATTTTAATAAGTTTTGATTTAAGAGGGAAAAGCAAAACAGGACTTCGCGCATATATTTCCGTCGAAAGTCCACTCGCTTCTTCAAATTTCTTAACAAAATCATTGTCATTAACCTTTTCGGGATAGCGAAAATTGACTTTTAGTTCAAGTACTTTACCATCATAATTTAATACTCCGACATTATATGTCGTTTCACCTAGATCCTTACTATGAGCAAATCCGCGGAATGGTTTGCCGTTAAAATCTTTAAACTGAGCGACAATTTTTAAAAGAATATCGTTCTGATAAAAAGTTCCAAGAGCCTCTAAGGCCATTATTCCTGCATTTAAGCCGGCTTGTGGTGTCGAACCATGAGCGGATTTACCTTGAAAAATAACTTTACTAATACCATTCCCTTGTTCGATTATTGCTTTGTTTTTCAGGCATTGAACGTACTTTTCAAAGCCCGCATCTGTTTTCATGACAATGGTCGTGGAATCGATGACCGAATTAACTGCTTCTCCACCACTTATCTTCATAATACTAGGCAAGACGATATTTAGTTTGGCTTTGAAGTTGCTAATTCCCTTTTCACCATAAACAACCGGAAAACTCGCATCAGGAGTAAAACCATAAGTAGGATGCTCTTTTTTTAATTGCGAGAAGTAATATTTCAAGCAGCTTGAACCTCTTTCCTCATCGCCACCGACAACTAGACGAACGCGATAATTATTAATTAAATCATTATCTTTAAGAGCTTTGATAGCATAGAAGGCCGCGATAAGTGGTCCTTTGTCATCGCTTGTACCACGCCCATACATTTTTCCTTTTTCAATTTCACCATCAAGAGGTTTATGTTTCCAATTATTACCAATGGGAACAATATCCGCATGAGCAAAAACGGATATGAGTTTTTCGCCTTTACCAAATGTCATCTCAGTTAAACGATTATCACAGTAATCGACTTCAAAACCAAACTGGCGAGCTAAACGACCGATGTATTTTAATGCTTGGTCAACGCCACTTCCGTACGGTGAAAGATTAGAGATAGTTTTCTCATCATAGACAGAATTGATTTTAATCATCTCTTGAAGAGCCCTGATTGCGTTTTTTCGATATGGGTTAGTCAGTTCAATATAATCAAGATCTTGTTTCATTGTTTTGCTCCTTTCGAGATGCTAGGTGAGGATATTTGTTATAAACGAGCAAAGAGACAGTCGGCGTCACTACCGCAGCTATTCCGGCTTCAATTAATGCCCCGACACCAATAAGTCCGGCCAAAGCTAAACCAGCCCACGTGATTGATTGTTGCAAAAATGTTTCAAGCTGAGGACGATAGATTAGCCAAAGCATTGTCAAAACCAAAAAGGTATGAAGGATTGTCAAAACAAAAGATGCAATCGTGATGTGAATTCCTTTTTGATAAAACCGCGGCATTTTCTTGACCAACGAAAAAAGAAAACCTGCCGCTAAGCCAAACAAAGCACGAGGAAGTATCGAAACGAGAGGATTAACGAAAAGAAAATCAATCGTTCCAGGATAAGTTGTCGCCTTTATAAGCGAAGCTACTCCAAAGAAGCCGCCATACATCAGCCCGCGTTTCCACCCAAATAAAGCAGCACCGATTAAGACTGGAATATGTATTAAAGTAAATGATATAATCCCAATTTGAATAAAACCAACATAGGGGACAAACGTCATTATAACGATAATTGCCAAAAACATCGCGTCAAAGACGATGCTTTGCACTATCTTATTTTGCATTTTTCTTGGCCTCGTTTCTTTCAAAAATAACTCTTAATCCATCCAAAACTAGGAATTCATCATAGTTAAAATCATTTAGTAAATCTTTAACATAAACGGAGTCACCGCCAGTTAAAATATGCTTTGTTTTATAACCTAGCTCGTCTTCAAAACGTTCCAATAAACCATTAATCAAACCAACTGTGCCATAGATAGCACCAGCATTCATCGAGTCTTTAGTATTTTTGCCAATTACTTTAAGCGGACGCGATAATGAGACGCGTGACAATTGAGCTGCACGCCCAATCAGGGCATCAACAGCAACATATAAACCCGGATAGAAGGCGACACCAACAAACGCTCCTTTATCATTAATTGCCATAATTTTTATAGCAGTTCCTAAATCGACAATGGTGAGAGGCACACCATATTTAGCAATTGCACCAACTGCATCAGCGACCAAATCACTTCCTAATTCATTGGGATGATCAATTAAGATTGGAAGGCCTGTTTTAAGACCTGGTGTCAGAATAATTACTTCGACGCCAAAAGAAGAAACAACGGCCTCTTTAATGACTTCCGTTAAAATAGGAACGACACTCGAAATGATTGCTCCTTTTAGCTTCGTTTTGTCTAGGCGCCGAAATTGAATAAAAGTCTCGATTGTCGAGACATATTCATCAAGACTCTTTTTTACATCAGTTGCTGTTTTAAAAGTCGCAACTAAATGGGATTCTTTAAAAACCCCAAAGGCAATGAGGGTATTCCCTACATCAACCGTTAATAACATGTGTATACCTCCGCTACAATCTTGCCAATGGCAAGTATCGTGCATAGTCATTATAAATAATCTATCTCTAATTTAAAACATTTACGAACTTACTAACGAACAACAATATTAACGATTCGGCCTTTAACGACAATAATCTTAACAATTTGTTTATCTTCGATATTGCGTTTGACACTTTCAAGGGCCAAAGCGCTAATTCTTAACTGTTCCTCGGAGGCATCAAGATCTGCTTCAAATGTTCCCCGCAATTTGCCGTTAACAGAAACCGCCATCGTAATAGTACTACGAACGAGTTTTGCTTCGTCATATGTCGGCCACTTGTCATAAACAATTACTTCCTTATGACCAAGCATTTCCCATATTTCCTCACCGATAAAAGGAGCAACGCAAGCGAGCATTTTAACAAAACCTTCCAGATATGGCAAATAAATGCTTTCTGCTTTATAAACTTCATTAACAAAAATCATCAGTTGAGCAATAGCAGTGTTAAATTGTAGATTTGCATAGTCATCGCTAACTTTTTTAACTGTGTAGTTATAAATGTAATCTAATGAACCATCATTTATGATTGTATGCTTCTTCACAAATTCTTCTTCGCTGAATAGTCGCCAAGCTCTTTCTAAGAAACGGCGAGCCCCATCTAAGCCATTTTCAGACCAAGGTAAGGAAGCTTCAAGCGGACCCATAAACATTTCGTATAGTCTGAGTGTATCCGCTCCATATTTCGCAATGACATCATCTGGGTTTACGACGTTACCACGTGACTTCGACATCTTTTCGTTGTTTTCGCCGAGAATCATACCTTGGTGAAAAAGCTTTTTGAATGGCTCTTTGCTATCGACGATGCCAAGATCATATAAGAATTTATGCCAAAAGCGAGCATAAAGCAGGTGTAAGACTGCATGTTCCGCTCCGCCAATATACAAATCAACGGGAAGCCAATGCGACAAAAGTTTTGCATCGCCAATGGCGTTATTGTTATGTGGATCTATATAGCGTAGATAATACCAACAAGAACCCGCCCATTGTGGCATCGTGTTCGTTTCGCGCTTTCCTTGTATGCCATTAATTTTCACATTAACCCAGTCTTGGGCATTAGCCAGTGGCGATTCACCTGTTCCCGATGGCTTGTACTCGCTTAACTTAGGAAGAACTAACGGTAACTCGCTTTCTTTGAGTGGCTCAATTTCCCCATCATCTAGTAGGACAACTGGAATAGGTTCTCCCCAGTATCTTTGCCGTGAAAAAAGCCAATCCCGCAAACGATAAGAAATTTGAAAACTGCCTAAACCTTTATTACGAAGATAATCGACGATAGCCTTTGTGGCTTCAAATGAATTAAGACCATCGGCAAAGGCGCTATTAATATGTCTAGCATCATCTTCCATCGCTTTAAGGGAAATATCACCTTCAAGAACTTGAATCATTTTTAAATTATGTTTTTTTGCAAATTCGTAATCGCGTTGATCGTGAGCCGGAACAGCCATGACTGCTCCTGTTCCATATGTTGCTAAAACATAATCAGCGATGTAGATTGGAACTTCTTTTTCGTTAACGGGATTAATGGCGTAAGCACCAATAAAAACGCCAGATTTATCTTTGTTTAATTCTGTTCTTTCTAAATCCGATTTGGCAGAAATCTGAGCCAAATACTCATCGATTGCATTTATTTTGCTAGAATCAGCGATTTTTTTGACAAGTTCATGTTCAGGAGCAAGAACGCAGTAAGTACAACCAAACAATGTGTCAGCACGTGTCGTAAAGACGTCAAATGAAATATCGTGATTTTTGACTTTGAATGTAATTTTTGCGCCTTCTGATCTGCCAATCCAATTTGTTTGCATATCAATTGTCGACTTAGGCCATTCGACTTCACTTAAATCTTCAAGTAACCGATCAGCATATTTTGTAATACGAAGGAGCCACTGACGCATCGGTAAGCGAATAACATCATATCCACCACGTTCACTTTTGCCATCGATAACTTCTTCGTTTGCCAAAACGGTTCCCAGTTCAGGACAAAAATTGACAGGAATCGAATCAACATAGGCTAAATCTTTTTTGAGAAGTTGTAAAAAGATCCACTGTGTCCAGCGATAATATGAAGGGTCAGTCGTGTTGACTTCGCGGCTAAAATCATAGCTTAAGCCAATTGCCTTAATCTGGCGACGAAAATTATCGATGTTGTTTAATGTAAAATCTTCAGGGTGACGATTTTTCTTAATCGCAAATTGTTCGGCCGGTAATCCAAAAGCATCCCATCCGATTGGATGTAAAACGTTAAAACCCTGCATTCTTTTCATGCGGGCAATCGTATCGCTGGCTGTATATCCTTTTGGATGTCCGACATGAAGTCCATCCGCACTTGGATAGGGAAACATATCTAAAACGTAGTATTTTGGTTTTGAAAAATCATAGACATTAGTGTGGAAGACTTTTTCTTCTTCCCACCTTTTTGCCCATTTTTGTTCGATGGTGATGTGGTCGTATTTCATATTCTTACACTCCTAAAAGCGATTGATATAGCTTAATATACTCAAGGGCCGACTTCTTCCATGTTCGATCAAGCTTCATGGCGTTGCGTCGGATTGTAAGCAAAGCTTCTTTATCTTGATACAACCGTAGTGCTAGGTCAAGGCCATATTGCATTCCTTCTTCATCGAAGTATTCAAAACCAATACCATTCGCCGTTTCGAGATTATAACCATTGTAACCATTAATCGTGTCTTTTAAGCCACCGGTGTAACGAACGATGGGTAGTGTTCCGTAACGCTGAGCAATCATTTGCCCTATTCCACAGGGTTCAAATAGAGAAGGCATTAAAAAGAAATCGCTCCCGGCATAGATAAGGTGAGCTAATTCGCTTGAATAGCCGATGTAAATGCCGATATTATCACTATATTGTGATCGCAACCATTCAATTTGCTGTTCCAGTTCTTTTTCGCCTGCGCCAAGAATAATTAGCGATGCGCCATTTTTTATTAAGAAATCTGTCTTTGCAGTAATTAGACGAATGCCTTTTTGCCATGTTAGACGCGAAACCAAACCGAAGACCGGCTGTCCGCGATATTCGAGATTAAAATGATTAAGAAGTGCTCTTTTGTTTTCTTCTTTTCCTTTAGAAACATTAACGCCGTTATATACATATTTAATGGCTTTATCAGCCTTAGGATTAAATTCGGCATAATCTATGCCGTTAATAATGCCGACAAAATCATTGCGGCGAAGTTCTAAAACGGAACTAAGTCCATGTTCGCTGTTAGAAGCTAGCAATTCATCACGATGTGTATAAGAGACGGTTGCGATTTTCTGCGAATAGATAATGGCTGATTTTAAAGTAGAGACAGCGTTTTCAAAGCGAACCATGCCAGAATCATACAATTCATCACTTAATTCATAATAATTATTCAAAAAATATTTATCAAAAATTCCTTTAAAGGCTGGATTATGAATTGTCAAAACGAACTGAAAATTATTAAAGAAGGGGTCGTTTTTATTCTGCTCTTTGATGAGGACGGGAAGCATACCCGGTTGCCAATCGTGAAGATGGACAACATCAGCTTTAAAACCGAGAGCTTTAAAGGCATTTCGAACTGCAATCGTAAAAAAAGCAAAACGCTCTATATCATCGCCATAACCATATAGGTTATCGCGCAGAAAATAATAGTCGTTCTGCACAAAATAATAAATGATGCCCTCGTGATAAGTACGATAAATTTTGGCGTGCTGACGTCGCCATGACATCGAAACGTCAAATTCAGATATAAGTTGAAGCTTATCGCCATGACTAGTGGCAATTGACTTATATAAGGGCATAAAAATTGCTACTTCTTCACCAATAATGACCAGTTCTTTCGAAAGTGAAAAAGTAACGTCAGCCAAACCACCGCTCTTGACAAAGGGATTTGCTTCGCTCGTGACCATCGCGATTTTCATTTATAGTTTCTTCCCCTGTTCAATGTATTTCGGATTTGCTTTCGAACCATCGATATGGACACCATCAGAAACACGACAATATTTGTCGATAACAGCGTGATTAATAACGGCATTTTCGCCAATCGCAGTGTCTGCTAAAACAATTGAATTACGAATGATTGCCCCTCGTCCAACTTTAACATTGCGGGAAATAATCGAGTGCTCAACGCGTCCTTCAACGATGGCACCATTCGCGATAAATGAATCGCGAATGTTTGTTTTTGTGCCATATAGTGTCGGTGTCGTATCACGCGTAATCGTATATATTGGCCAATCGTTTTGAAATAACTGGTGAGCATAACGATAATCAAGTAGTTCAAATGAATAATCAACAAAATGCTCCAGCGAATCAAATGATCGAGCATAACCAAGATGTTCAATAGCGTGGACTTTAAAAAGCTTGTTAGCGAACTTCTTGATTGCATCTTTGATGGTGTATGTCGGATTAAACTTCAAAGCTTCTTCAATTAGCGAGGTGAGAACATCGCGATTAATAATGTAAGTTTCCATTGAAACTAAAGCATCTTTTTCTTTTTGGCGGTTATTTTTAAAAGAACGAACGTAACCGTTTTTAACATTGACGATATTATGCGTGGCAAAAGCTTTATGAGCATCGTCAATGTGTTTGTAAATTAATGAAATTTTTTCGTCTCGGGCGATATGTTCTTTTAGAATTGGTTCAAAGTCAATTTTGCAAACGACATGGGCAGGTTGAATGATGATGTATTTGGCTTTGGATTCATGCAAGACCCAGTCATTAACGAGAATATTGTTAATATCTGTGTTTTTCTTGCGATTCATATTACCGCGCTCGTTATACATAATTGTTTCACGACCAATTTTGGTATTAATGTTCCAAGATTGCATCGAACCCATGTGTTTTAATACACTGCGCAAATGAGCTTTTACCAAAATACCAACTTCATCAATTCCCGAATTAGAAAAATTGGATAAAGCAAAATCCATAAAGGCAAAACGGCCTAAAAACGAGGTTGAAGCCAAACTTCTAGCAGTCGTCAAAGGTCCGAGTTCAGGACAATTGTGTAGGTCTAATAAACCGAGTACTTTGCTAGCCATTTCTCTTCCTCCGCGACGTGATTAAAACAATGTCTTCTTGATTTTCATTAACTATCTCATTATGTGAGACAATAGCTTGTGGACCGATAATAGCACTATAAACTCTAGCGCCAGCGCGAATGCGCGAACCAGGCATAAGCACCGCATTTTTAACAATAGCTCCTTCGCCAACAACAACCTCATTTGATATAACGCAACGTTCGACATCGCCAAGAATAACAGCTCCTTGATTAATCAAACAATCTTTAACACGAGCTTTACGGCCGATATATTGAGGATGTGAATGCGTGTCCTCAGAGAAGATCGTGTTTTCGCCTTTAATCGTATAGATATTTTGTCCTTTTGCCGACAAAAGCAAATCCATATTGGCCTCATGCAAACTAGGAATGGTTCCAACGTCTTTCCAATACCCTTTAAAAACATAGGCAAAAAGTTTCATTTTCTTTGCTAGCATTGTCGGAATAATATCTTTTCCGAAATCGTGCGATGATTCCTTCTTTTTTGCATCGTTGATTAACATTCTTCTTAAAACAGTGTACGTAAAAATATATACGCCCATGGAAGCTAAATTTGAAATCGGATTTTTGGGCTTCTCTTGGAATTTAACGATCTCATCATTTTTGTTGGTCACAAGGATGCCGAAACGCGAGGCTTCCTTCGGATCAACTTCGATAACTGAAATGGTACAATCGGCTTGTCGTTCAATATGTTGTTTAAGCATCTCGTTATATGTTGTCGAATAAATATGATCACCGGATAGAATTAAAACATACTTTGGATTTACTGAATCGAGGAAATCGATGTTGGCAAAGATCGCATCAGCCGTACCTTTATACCAGCTTAGGCCTTCTTCTGTTTGTCGTGGGTGCAATGATGCCGTTAATGATCGAACACCATTAAGACCCCATTTTTCGCCATTTCCGATATAGATGTCGAGAGCAACTGATTCGTACTGTGTTAAAACACCGACGGTATCAATTCCGGAATTTGCACAGTTCGAAAGCGGAAAATCGATAATTCGGTATTTGCCCCCATAACTTACGGCCGGTTTGGCGATTTTTCTAGTTAAAGCTTCAAGACGCGTGCCTTTCCCGCCAGCAAGAATCATCGCTACGATTCTTTTGTTCATATGATTTACCTCGCGAATGTCTGGATCCGACCCAAATAATGTCGCATCAAATCTTTATTAATTTTAGCACATATATTTTTATATATGTAGCCTCGTTTTATTGTCAGACCTTTTTTGTTATAATTGTTATCGTGAAAAGCGGGAAATTAAAAATCTCATCATTGAGACTGACCCTGATGTTTATCGGTGTCTATCTTTTTTTACAAATTCTCTTTATGACGACACTTGATTTTTTTGATGTAAGTGTTTGGCCTCCAAAGGTAGACAACCTTCAACTATTCTACGTTTATACTCCATCCTTATTAATCGTAAGTGTTGTTTTCTATATTATTTCCCTAACACAAACTTATTATTATGTAGATAAAAAGAAAATTACCCATCACAAGATGAGTAAAGTGTTTGAATATTATTTTTCGGAAATAACATACATCGATGAAAAGTGGTCGCTTAAACATCGAACTCTTCTTTTTTATGACAAAACAGGACGACGCAAATACTTAACGTTTGATCGCGAAGGTCTTATTTTTAAGGCTGCTATCGAACATGCTCGACCATTAAGCCGGGATGATTTTCTAGCGCGTTTTCCAAGCACCAAATTATAGTTTAGTAGACTGTGACGAATATTCTATTGCAACTATTGTTAACATATGTTAAATTATAACGTGCGTTTTAAGAAACCGAGGTTCTATTATGTCAAGAGTATGTCCTGTCACAGGTAAAGGTCCGCTAAGCGGCAACAATCGTTCCCACAGCCTTCGCGCAACACGTCGGCGTTGGAATGTTAACATGCAACCATATCAAGTTGAAGTCGACGGCAAAGTTCAAACCGTACGCATGTCGGCAAGAGCTCACCGCACCTTGATGAAAACTGGAAAATAATCTTTTTTTATTGTTGTAAAATTAGTCCCATAAATGGGACTTTTTCATTGTCTATAAATAGGCTAATAGCAAGAGTATTTGCACAGCAAAATTTATAAAAATAACGAGCCATTCACTAAAGGCCAAAATAAATAATCGTGGTCTAACGATAACAGTTGTTCCATCCTCGTTTGCTTTCGTGTTTAATTCAGCCCAATGGCGCAATCTAGGATTTAACATAATAACTAAAATAGCAAATCCGAGTAACGCTTCTAAAATGCCATAAATAAGAAAATTCAAATCATTTTGATTGTTACTAAGATAGAGGTTAATAAGAAAAATCGATACGGCTCCTGCCGCAAGGACGCTGAGAGCAAAATACACTGTCGCAATCATGGTGTGGAGCTTAACAAATTTGGCTTGAATAATATTAATTGTTAACAAGACAACGGCGTTTATGACAAATAAAATGCTAATCATGACCACATATGAAAAATAACCGTAATAATTAATATACTTGCTGACCATCATTAGAGCTGGAGTAATTGAAAAAGCGACATACAAATACAAAAAGAAGCGGTAAAATAATAACATTTTACCTTGATTATGATAAGAAAGTTCATAAGGAAACATATTCAAAACCGAGAATTTAGCTTTAAATGTTTCTTGAAAATTCGAAAAGCCAAAAATAATTACTCCTAAAAAGGAGAAACAAAGGATGACAATCGAGGCAATCCAGAGTCCCATAGTTATCTAATTTTTTCGAGCCTTTCTTTAAAATCAGCATGACCAAATAAATATGTTCCCGCTACAAGAATATCAGCTCCAGCCTTACGGGCTAACGGGCCAGTAACATCATTAATACCACCGTCAACTTCAATTAATACGCGAAGTTTATGACGGTCGATATAGCGACGGAGAAACTTGATTTTGCGAAGGGCGCTCTTGATAAAAGTCTGCCCCCCTTTTCCTGGTTCAACCGACATGATAAGGACTAAGTCAATTTGATTTAGAAAGGGAATTAGCGAGCGCACTTTTGTCTTTGGTTTGATTGATATACCGACTTTCCCTCCAGCTTCATGAACAGCGCGAATCGTTTTGCCCATACATACCATGCAGGAAAATGCTTCAAGATGAAAAGTAATAATATTGGCACCAGCTTTAATATAATTAACGGCCTGAGCTTCAGGATCGACAATCATGATATGAACGTCATTTATCATCTTGTGTTTAGGGCTGATTTTGTTCAAATCTTCTAAGCCGAAAGAAATGTTGGGGACAAATTTCCCATCCATAACATCGAAATGCAAATATTCCGCACCACTATCCTCGGCGAGTTTAATTTCCTCAATTAATTTACTTTTATCAGCCGCCAAAAGGCTGGGAGCTACGTAATTTTTCATTTTGAAAACCTCTTATTTCTATATTGTAATTCATCAAGAAGCTTTTGATAAATCAAATACGCTTCTTCGGATATTATTTTCCTCTCGACGAGCTTTCTTACTTCGCATTCCTTTTCATTTAAGTGCATACAGTCGCGAAAAAAGCACTTGCCAACCGCTTGACTAAAACCCGGGAAAAAGACTGACAAATCTTCTTTATATAAATCTAATTCAAGCGATGAAAAACCCGGCGAATCGACAATATATCCATCAGAATAAGTGAGAAAAATCACTTCCTTTGTTTTATGTTTTCCTCTTCCTAGGGCCTTAGAATACTCACCAATTGCTCTTTTAAAACTATCGTCCAGTAAATTAATAAGTGAGGATTTGCCAACACCCGTTTGGCCAATCGCTAATGTCACTTGTCGATGTAATTTATCTTTTAACTCTTGCAAGCCAACCAGCGTTTTCTTGGAATACAAAATCACATCAAAGCCAATTTGCGCTAATTGTTTTCGAAATTGGTTCATTCCCTCGAGGTTAGTCAGGCGATCAATTTTGCTTATAACAACAAATGGTTTAATACCATACATTAATGAATACGCCAATGTTTTATAGATGAGCAAAGGAGAAAAATCAGGTTCTACTGCTGAGGCCATAATCATTATTTGTGAAATGTTAGCAACACGGGGGCGAGGGAGTTTGTTTTCCCTGGGTAATATTTTTTCAATCGTTAATGAACCTTCGTCGAAATCAACAAGATCGCCAGGCAAAATTTCGCCACTTTTATAGCGAATTGAGCCACGTGGTGACAAATAAAAATATCGTTTATTTGCAATGGCTACGAATTTACCGCCAAAGGCGGAGACAATAATTCCTTGTTTCATTTAAACCCAAATACTCGCGAAAAGAAACCTCGTTTTTCTTTGAAGTTGTTGCGGTTTTTCATAATATTTTCGATGTCGTTATACATCTCTTGAGCGCTTTGATAACGGTCGAGAGGATTTTTGCGACATGCTTTAATGATTATTTTCTCGACTTCTTTTGAAATTGAGGGATCGATTTTTGATGGACTCGGGAATGGCCTTTTAATATGTGCGACAGCGATGTCAACCGGCAAAGCTTCATCAAAAGGAACGTGACCAGTTACTAATTCAAAAAAAGTAATGCCCAAAGCGTAAATATCACTTAAGGGCGAAGGTTTCTTCGCTTGGCATAACTCTGGCGCTAAATAGTGAACACTCCCTAAAATGTGCTCATCGGGATTTGATTGTGTCATTTCCTCATTAGTGGCAATCCCAAAATCACCAAGTTTAATTGTTCCATCAGCCATGTAATAAACATTTTGTGGCTTGATGTCGCGATGAATAACACCGTGGTTATGGATATAAATTACGGCACTTAAAATTTGTAGCATTATTTCACACGCCTCATAGGGCTGAAGGTGTGTTAAAAAGATCAGTTTTTCGTGAAGAGTTTGACCTTTAACGTATTCATTTGCCATATATGGCCGACCATCAACTTCGCCATTGTTATAAACTTTGATTATGTTGGGATGTTGCAAACTGGCAACGGCTGCGACTTCGTGTTTAAAACGACGAATATTTTCAAAGTCATTCATTAAATCTTCTTTCATGATTTTGATAGCTACGACTCGTTTGGAAATAACATCAGTTGCCTCATAAACTTCTGACATTCCGCCTGAGCCAAGCCGGCTCGTTATTCGATAACGACCATCGATTTTATCACCGATTTTGATCATTTCTCATGACCTCCCAATACGCGACAGCAATATTATCGGAACCACCATTTAAATTAGCGACTTTGATAAGGGTTTCAACCTTTTGCTCAGGTCGCTCTTCGGTCGTTAATATTGCATGAATTTCTTGTTCACTAATATTGTTATAAAGACCATCACTACAAAGCATAATCGAAAAGCCAACATAAGGAATTGATTTAATATCCATTGTTAGCGATGGATAGATTCCTAATGCATTCATTAAAACGTGACGCTTAGGATGAGTTGAAATTTCTTCTTTCGTAATTTTTCCGGTTCGATATAGATAATCGACATAGGTTTGGTCTTCGGTTAGCCTCTCAAGAGCATTGTGACGGATAGCGTACGCCCTTGAATCGCCAATATTGGCGACAATGATGCGGTCTTCAATAATCAAGGCCGCAACAAGTGTCGTCCCCATATCCTTGTATGCTTCGTTTGCAAAAGCTGCATTATATATCTCACTATTAGCATAACGAATCTGATTAGAAAGCCATCTTTTTGCAAAGAAGGGATGAAAAAATTTTGGTTTATTTTTAAACGCTTCACTAAGAATAGAAATGGCCGTTCGCGATGCAAAATCACCTTTATTGTGTCCGCCCATGCCATCACAGACCAACATTAAAATATCGCCTTCGGAATTAGTTATGACCGTGGCTTGATCTTCGTTCGACACGCGGACGCGACCAATGTCTATTCGATATGCAAAACGCCCTTTGACTCTCACATTTTCTCCTTAGCTCGCAACTGACCACAGGCTGCATCGATGTCGGATCCAAACTCTTTTCTAATAGTTGATGTGATACCTCGTTTTGTTAAACGATTTTGAAACTCTCTAACGGCAAGATCATCACTGCGACGATATCCTTTTTCATCGATAGAATTATAGGGTATGAGATTTACATAAGCTTCAATGCCACGAATCAAATCAGATAATTGATCAGCATAAAAGACGGCATCGTTCACTCCAGAGAGTAGAATATATTCAAAAGTAACTCTTCTACCGGTTTTAAAAACATAATACTTAACTGCATCGATTAGTTGATCGAGAGGATATGCCTGATTAATGCGCATTAGTTTGCTTCGCAAAGAATCGTTTGGTGCATGTAAGGATATAGCAAGATTCACCTGCATTCCCTCATCAGCGTATTGATAAATACGTGGCACTATTCCGCACGTTGAAACAGTGATACGACGGGCACCAATTGCAAAAGCTTTTGGATGATTGGCGATGCGAACAAAATCCATAACATTTTCATAATTATCAAATGGTTCGCCCGTTCCCATTATAACGACATGAGTAACAACTTCGCCTTTGCCTTCTTCTTTAAGAAGCTTATTCATAACAATTATTTGGCCAACCATCTCATCGACATTTAGATTCCTTTGTTTGCTAAGCAATCCCGAGGCACAAAAAGAGCAACCCATATTGCAGCCAACTTGACTAGACACACATAAAGCATTGCCGTAATTATAACGCAACAGAGCGGTTTCAATTTTGCTTCCATCCTGAAGTTCTAGCAATAATTTGATTGTCCCGTCCTCAGAAATTTGCTTCTTGTAAATTGTCGGCGTTGTGAAACAATATTCGCTCTTTAAAACTTCGCGAAAGGATAATGAAACATCGCTCATCTCATCAAAAGATTGAGCGTTTTTTTCATAAATCCAAGTAAAAAGTTGGGTGGCACGATAAGGCTTTTGCCCTTTTTGAACCATCGCATCAGTCAATTTTTGATGACTAAAACTATAAATATTATTCACTCGGGACAGCCTCGACTTTTCGTTTCATGATTGCATAATAAAGGGCAGTGTCGAGGGGGTCGAATGGGAATCTTTGCTTCTCTTCTATTAAGACAAAATCGCGGTGTTTATCTAAAAAGTCCATCACTAAAGAACGTCCTTCTTTGCGATTAATGGTCGAAACTGTATAAACAAGAATTCCTTCTTCTCCGACATAAAAGGAACAATTTTCCAATGTCTCTTTTTGGGAAGCAACTATTTCATCAATACTTTCCCGTTTAAAATGCAGTAAATAATCAGGATAGGCTCGAATTAAGTCAAAATTTGAACTTTGCGGATTGACGATAACTAAATCTTGGGGTCGAGAAATAGCGGCCTTCATTTCGCTCGAATGCGCGCCAAAAAAGTTAACATTAGTCAATTTGTTATAACGAATGATTTTGGAAATATCGACCCGTTCATCGGTATTTGGCACGCCAAGATTCAAACCTATTTTTTTATCAAATTTTAAAAAGAATTCGCGAATAATCGAATTATCTTCGTAAGAATAAAGGAAGGCTTCGCCTACATCATTGCCACATACTTTATCCATCATTTCTTTAATTGCCATCTTCAGTAAGAAAACATCAAAGCTTTGGAAGAAGACGTTTTTACGAATCGGTGCTTTCCCTTGATAAATAACCATATCGCTGATTGGTGCTTCGCGAAATTCGGGATTATCATCAAGCACTTCTTTTGTGGTTGTTACTAAAGTATTGACACGGCAAGATTGCAGTTGCGGTTTATTATTCTTCTTTAAAAGTTTGTAAGTGACTCCTCTTCCAAAATGTTTTTGCCACATTTTGACGAGCCATTCCGGAGTATTAAAGCGAAGCGACAAGTATTCTAATGATTCAGGAGGTATCGATTCGGGAATCAAATCGCGTGGCGAATCCTGATATGCGATTAACTTCTCGATAACATTTGCCTGCTCTTCATCAAATGAAGCCCGGACATAAGTAAAAACATCGTCCTGATCGAGGCGTTTTAAGAAAAGTGTATTGGCTAAAGCGGCAAACAACAAACATTTTTGGTCCTCGTTATAATCACCAGCTAAATCGCCAACAATTCTTGAAAAAAGTAAATGATGGCGAAGCTCGCAACCGACGATGGCCGAAACAAGACTAGCGTATTCCTTATCGGCTTGATTATCTTTAAATGCCAAGCGCAGAGCATGCGTAAATTCCATCCCTTGATAGAGAATTTGTTTAAGTATGTCCTTAACGATTTCGAGTGGTCTCATTCTTGTGCCTCAATACATAGTATAGTAATAAAATTTTGCCTTATTTACTATTAAAAACGACAAAATGTCGTTAAAATAATCAAAATTTATTTACCGATGTCTTCTATTCCCTCGAAGATATTGCCATCAAAAAGCTCATCATCATCATGTTCGTGTTTGTCCTCAATCTCAACGACATTGGCGTCAGTAATAAAACGAGGATATTCTTTGTTAATGCGCTCGTGGCGATTATTTTGATCATAATAATAAAATTCAACCGCGATATTAATCGCTATATCCGCAAGAGTTTTAAAAAGATATGTGGTGATTTTGTCTTTAAACTGATCAAATTGGCGAGGGGCGTGAATTCGAATCAAAGTATTCCAAGACGTTTGATCCACTCCTTCATGATACATAAAACAGTTCGGAGCATAAAAAGAAATATCGCTTGTTTTAATTTCAAATAAATTAGCAAGATTTTTTGTGTGTTCAGCCGAGTATGTGCCGATTGCATATTGGTCTAGACCAAGTATGGAAATAGTTATCATGTGTTGAGTTCCTTTTTGTTTGACAAGTTAATTATAACACCACATGGCAACTTTTATTTAAAAGTTATACGGATCGACGTTAACTGCGACACTAATTTGTGTTTTGCTCTGCAAAGTAAGCAATAATTTTGAAAGATATTTTTTGATGAGTTCTTCCGACTTATATTTAAGGAGCAAAACACGATGATGAGTATCTTTTTCAAAATGGATGAACGGCGTCACTGGACCGAGAATTGCCACATCGGGAAATTGTTTTTTCGCTATTTCTTCGGCTATTGTGTGAATCGTGTCGATGGCTAATCCTTCGTTTTTTGAAGAGATCTGAATACTCGTTAAATAGGTATAGGGGGGATATCGTTGAGCTTTACGTACCATCATTTCTTTATAAAAGAAAGTTTCATAGTCTTGAGTGGCCGCTAGACGAATCGCATAATGAGTGGGATTATATGTTTGAATTGTCGCTTCTCCGACTTTGGCTGCTCGTCCGCTTCGCCCCACTGCTTGAGTGATTAGTTCAAAAGCGCGTTCGCTACTCCGAAAAGAAGGAAGCGAGAGACCAATATCAGCCAAAACTATTCCGACAAGAGTAACGTCAGGGAAATCGTGACCTTTGGCAATCATCTGTGTGCCAACCAAAATATTGGCTTCTTTATTGCGAAAGGCTTCGATCGTTTTGGCGATATTATTACGCACTCTACCAACATCGCTATCAAGGCGCAATGTTTTTGCTTGCGGAAAAATTTTTTTGATTTCATCAATGATTCGTTCGGTTCCGAAACCACTTTTGGAAAAATATTTTCCCCCGCATTCAGGACAAGATTCAGGGGCGAACTCAACATGATTGCAATGGTGGCATTTAAGCATTTCGTCTTGACGATGATAAGTAAGAGTAATACCACAATCGGGACATTTAAAAATGTGTCCGCAAGAGCGACAAGTGACATATCCACTGTACCCTCGCCGATTAATTAACAAAACAACCTGCTCATCCTTCTTCAGCCGATCGTCAATCTGATTAATTAGCAGTTCAGAAAACATCACTGACTGCCTTGTGTAATTTCGCGGATTTGACATATCGACAATTGACACTTTTGGAAGCGCTTGCTCATTTATGCGATGAGGTAATTCTGCATAATGGTATACACTTTTTAAGGCACGTGCCTTGCTTTCAAGCGATGGCGTCGCACTGCCCAAAACTACTTTAGCGCGATGATATTCGGCACGCATAATAGCGATGTCACGAGCGTGATAAAAGGGCACTGTGTCTTGCTTATATGATTCGACATGTTCTTCGTCAAGAATAAACAAACCAATATTTTCTAGTGGCGCAAAAATCGCGCTTCTTGCTCCAACAACCACACGACATTCACCTTTGGATATTCTCCGATATTCATCGTATTTTTCGGCTTCAGTTAGCTCGCTATGCAATATAGCGACATTACCTTTAAAGCGCCGTTGAAAGTATTCAACCATAATCGGAGTTAGGGCGATTTCAGGAACGAGCATTAAGACGTTTCGTCCTGCATCGATTACCGCTTCAGAAAGAGATAAATACACCTCAGTTTTACCGCTGCCGGTTACTCCTTGAAGTAAACTAACAGTTTGTTTAGCGGCCAAAATATTGTTGACAGCTACTTTTTGCTCATCATTAAGCGTCTTGGCTGTCTCTTTTTGAAATTCAGGTATTTCTAAACGATAGCGTTCAATTTCAATGATCCTTATACGATTGGCCTTGATAAGTTTTTCTACGATACTTGGTGAGCCTGCATCTCGTTTAAGAATTTTGCCATTGTGCTTAATAAATCTCAATAATTCGATTTGCCGTGGCGTAAGTTCTTCTTCGCTATCATCGATTGCGACAAGATATTTGTCGTAATATGCTTTGGGTCCTTTTAATGAAGATATCCTTGGCTTTAAAGACTTCGGAAGCATGGTTTGCAAAACGCTAATCTTAGAGACGAGATAGTGTTGACATATTCGCTCAACGAGTCCCATTAGTTCATCGTTAAGAAGCTCACTATCATCGATGACATCAATAATTTCTTGTATATGAAAGCCTTTTTCTTTTTCTAGTTCTTGAAGAGTCTTCTTCGCATCTTCAACTTTTGTAACATAGCCAATTAATTTTCGATTATTAAAGTTGATTAAGACACGAAAACCATTTCGTACATTCTTTTTCCCAAAATAAACATAAGAAAAAGGGCGATTAAGCGCGTTAACTCGATGCTCAGTTAATACTTCTAAAATACGCATAATGTGCCCTATATTTATTTAATAAGCTTTGCATTTAACTTGTTTCTAATTATCTCTCTAATTTCCTTGCCGGCCCGATCCGGGCGATCATTTAAAACGACATATTCATAGTGATACTTAAGATGCATTTCCTTGCGTGCTTTTGCAAGACGTTTTTGAATGATGTCTTCTGGTTCGGTTGAACGATGGCGGATTCTTCTTTCGAGGTCTTCATAACTCGGAGGAATCACAAAAATAGAAACGACATTGCTACCTTTGCACCGACCAAGCACTTGCTTTGTGCCTTCAACTTCAATTTCCAAGACGACATTTTTACCTTGCCTTCGTAGTTCATCGACATAGTGCTTTGGTGTACCATAGCGGTTGCCGACAAATTCAGCCCATTCAAGAAAATTACCATTATCGATATTGTGTTGAAATTCTTCTTTCGAAACAAAGAAATAATCAACGCCATCCACTTCATTAATTCGTCTTTCTCTAGTTGTCATCGAGACACTATAGACAAGATTAAGATTGTCGTCACCCATAACTTGACGACGAATTGTGCCTTTGCCAACACCGCTCGGGCCAGAAATGATAATAAGGAGTCCTTCCTTTAATGGTTCTTTTTCCATAATAAGTAAACTAATTATATGTGAAGATATCACTTAAATCAATTCTAATTATGCTATAATTATGCCATGA
>Ga0172381_10002164_pt1 | contig 22141 bp, 24 predicted proteins | sample Leawel6488metaG_FD_119754 | JGI IMG/M metagenome (GOLD analysis project Ga0172381, IMG submission 119754) | Leachate microbial communities from a municipal landfill in Southern Ontario, Canada - Leachate well 64-88 metaG | ecosystem: Engineered > Solid waste > Landfill > Unclassified | place...
CCTATATTTTTCTCCGGGGGAATTTTCTGGGGGGTCGCTCAGCCTATCGAGGGCGCCTAAGCAGGGACCGAGGGTTAGTGTCCACTACTCCGGGTTGGTGAGCCGGGGCTCCTTTCAAGGATTCTCGGTCTCTTCTTAGACGTCTTCGAAAGTAGGGCAAAACTAAGTAGAAAGGAGGTCTTTACTATTGGCCACTAAAGAGAAACCATCTGCAAACACCGTTAGAAAGAGACCTCCGGCGACAACACCTGAGGCTCGAGTGAATCAATTGGGCGCGTTAGCCTATGATTTAGCTGAAAAACAGTTGCGTGATGGAACTGCAAGCTCCCAAGTCATTACACAATTTCTTAAAGCGGTTTCGCCTAAAGAAAAACTCGAGAATGAAATTTTGGAGAAGCAGAAAGAATTAATAACTGCAAAAACAGAATCAATCCAATCTGCTAAACGAGTAGAAGAGCTGTACATTAATGCTCTTAATGCGATGCGTACTTATACGGGAGCATCACGAGGTGACGAAGATGATTAAAACCTATAGAGCTCTTCGTCGTCTTCGAACTTTCGAAGATCGATTTGAGTATTTGAAACTTGGAGGCGTTGTTGGAAAATCAACCTTTGGTTTTGAACGTTATCTAAACCAAGTGTTTTACAAATCAGGAGAATGGCGAGCGTCAAGAACCGGGATTATTATTCGTGATAACGGTTGTGATTTAGCCATCGAAGATCGTGAAATTTTCGGTCGCCTCATCGTACATCACATAAATCCAATAACTATAGAAGACATTGAACGTGGTGCTGATTGTTTGTTCGATCCCGATAACCTTATATGCACTTCTCACAACACAAGTGAAGCAATTCACTATGGTGATGCATCATTATTATTGTGTCTTCCAAAAGAACGTAGGAAAGGAGATACCCATTTATGGAAAGCATTCTAACATCGATAAAAAAGCTTTTAGGAATTGAGGCTTCCGATACGAGCTTTGATAACGACATTGTAATGTTTATAAATGGTGCATTAAGTAATCTAACTCAACTTGGGGTTGGACCTAGCACTGGTTATAAAATTACAGGAGCCACTGAAGTCTGGACGGCGTTTTTAGGCACTACGCGATTTGATCTCGAGTCGGTTAAGTCGTATGTGTATCTTAAAGTTCGACTCATTTTCGATCCTCCGCAAGTTTCCTATTTAGTGGATGCAATAAAAACGCAAATAGCAGAACTTGAGTGGCGGATAAACGTGCAAGTGGAAGGAGGAACCGTGTAATGAGCAACGAGGTACAAGTAAAAAATGACTTAGCTCATTTTGGAGTTTCGGGAATGAAATGGGGAGTCAGAAAAGGAAGTTCTTCGGGGAGCGCAAAAAAGACCTCAGGATCAGAAGACTATCAGAGCGCGCAGTCTTTAAAAAAGAAAGGTTCAAAAAATCTTTCCACAAAAGAACTGAAAGACTTAACTCAGCGTATGCAACTAGAACAGCAATACAAAAATCTGGACCCAGGAAAATACAAAAAAGGAATGGACGTTGTAAAAGCAATAACCGCGGCAGGAACGACTGTTGCCTCTTTGTATGCCCTGTCAAAGACTCCACTAGCACAAGACATAATCAAGGCGATGTCTAAAGCGGAAGTGGGGTAATCTTATGGGATTATCAAATACCGCTACCCCGAAGTATTATGCTCAATTTAGAGAAGAGGTATTAAAAGGAAACATTCCTGTCTGCAAAGAAATCTCTTTGGAGATGAATCGTATTGATAGTCTAGTTGAAAATAGAGGCGTCTATTACGATGAAGATGCAGTTGAGGGATTTATTCAGTTCTGTGAACATGAGCTAACTCTTACGGACGGAGCCGATTTGATACTCCTAGACACATTCAAACTGTGGGCCGAGCAAGTTTTTGGTTGGTATTACTTTGTTGAGCGAAGCGTCTATGAGCCAAATACAGATGGTCATGGTGGTAAATACGTACGTAAGATGCTTAAAAAACGCTTAATAAATAAGCAGTATTTAATCGTTGCTCGTGGTGCTGCCAAGTCAATGTACGGTTCGTGTATCCAGAATTACTTTCTAAATGTTGATACTTCGACAACACATCAAATAACCACTGCCCCAACAATGAAACAAGCAGACGAAGTTATTTCCCCAATTCGGACTTCTGTTACGCGCTCACGCGGGCCACTTTTCCAATTCTTAACCGAAGGTTCTATTCAGAATACGACTGGTTCTAAAGCAAATCGGGTTAAATTAGCATCAACTAAAAAAGGAATTGAAAACTTTCTTACCGGATCATTACTGGAAATTCGTCCGATGTCAATTGATAAGCTTCAAGGTCTTCGCCCTAAAGTTGCTACTGTAGACGAGTGGCTTTCTGGAGATATAAGAGAAGATGTTGTTGGCGCAATTGAACAAGGAGCTTCAAAGCAGGACGATTATCTTATAATTGCTATGAGTTCAGAAGGAACGGTTCGTAACAGTTCTGGCGATACAATTAAGATGGAACTCATGAATATTCTTAAAGGCGAGTACCTAAACCCGCATGTATCTATTTGGTATTATCGATTAGACGATGTGTCTGAGGTATCTAATCCCGCCATGTGGCCTAAAGCCAACCCTAATATTGGTAAGACGGTCACGTACGAAACGTATCAACTTGATGTTGAAAGAGCTGAAAATGCTCCAGCAACAAGAAACGATATACTTGCAAAACGATTTGGAATTCCAATGGAAGGCTATACCTATTTCTTTACCTATGAAGAGACATTACCGCATAGAAGAAGGGATTTCTGGTCTATGCCTTGTGCATTGGGTGCCGATCTTTCGCAGGGAGACGATTTCTGTGCCTTTACTTTTCTATTTCCTTTACCTGGAGGAACCTTTGGAATTAAAACGAGGTGTTACATATCATCGCTAACTCTCATGAAACTTCCAGGGGCAATGCGAATTAAGTATGACCAATTTGTTGAAGAAGGTTCTTTAATGGTTCTTGAATGTACTGTTCTCGACATGATGGACGTGTTTGAGGATCTTGACAAATTTATTCAAGACTCTCAGTATGATGTTCGTTGTTTTGGCTTTGACCCATATAACGCCAAAGAGTTCGTTACAAGATGGGAAGCAGAAAATGGGCCTTTTGGAATTGAAAAGGTTATTCAGGGGGTTAAAACAGAATCTGTTCCTCTTGGTGAACTAAAAACCCTTTCTGAAGAACGCATGCTCGTATTTGATCAAGATCTAATGTCATTTGCTATGGGCAATGCAATCACTCTTGAGGATACAAACGGAAATCGTAAACTTTTGAAGAAGCGGTATGAGCAAAAAATAGACAGTGTTGCCGCTTTAATGGACGCTTGGATTGCGTACAAACTTAACAAAGAAACGTTTGAATAATATTTTTAAAAAGGAGAATAAAAATGAATAACTTAACCGCTCATGAAAAAAAAGAACTTAACAATGTATCTCAGCAGAGAAGTGTATCGGTTCTTCTTGGTGACATAGTTGATGAAATTATCGATGCGACAGGCGTCAATGGAACACCCGTAAACGCTGAGGCAGCTACTGAAACTTTGGATGTAACCGGCGTTGTTATTGATGGCGAAACTGTAAGTATTGATAATCCGGCAGTAGTCGGAGTCGATGTGTATGAGTTTCTTGCTGATGTCGAACAGACAAAGTCAGATCCGGATAACATTGCTGTCGATATTTCTGGAGACGTATCCTTCTCAACCGGTACGCTCACAATGGACACGCAGCCAACGTCAGGCAATACTGTAACTATTGGAATTACGGTTTATACCTTTGTTCCTGTAGGGACTGCAAATGCTGATGGCGAAGTTTCTGTTGGAGCCGATCTTGCTGGTGCGCAGGCGGCACTTGTTGCCGCAATAAACGGAACTGATGGTATAAACACTCCGCATCCCCTTGTTGAAGCTGGCGATTTTGCTGCTGACGATTGCATAATCACTGCCTTGGTAGGCGGAACGTCTGGCGACGCTATTGATACTACCGAAACCTTTACCGCAGTAACAAATGTGTTCGCTTCTGGTACCCTTGGTGCTGGAGCTGATTGCACAGCGGCCAATGCAATTACTGCTCTTGTTGCCGCTATTACGGCCGGAGATACTCAGAACGTAGGTGCGGCCGATGGCGCTGGTGATACCGTGGTTCTTACTTCAGATGTTGCTGGCGTCATAGGTAATGCAATTGAAATTGCCGAAACAATGGCACATGCCGCTTATGTGGCTGACGCTACAGAGTTAAGTGGCGGTGTAGATGGTACCGTTTCTGCTGGAGCGGCCATTATGATTGACGCCTCATATCTTTATGCGACGCCGGTTGAAAACACAACAGCTGATGCTAATTGGCGCCGAATTTCTCTTGGAAGTGTTTATTAACGGCAATTAACGTTACCATTAGAAAGGAGGTGCTATGATTGGACGACAATTTAATTCATTTCGGTGTAATCGGCCAGAAATGGGGAGTCAGAAGAACAGAAGCACGCCTTGCACGGCAAGAGAAGAAAGATCTCAACTGGGCAAAAACAAAAGGGGCCAAAGTTACATCTAAAATTCAGAAATCAGTTCAGAAGGACATGAATTCGTATGAAAAAACAGAACTTTCTGGTCAATCAGCTGTAAATAAATCTGGAAAGTTGAGCGCATCATACGTAAATCAGTATAACAAGAAGCTTGCTGACTTAATGAATGAAAAAGTTGGAAATGTTCAAGCACCTTCTGGAAAAGTTATTAGATACATCGCCAAACGAGGACAAGTTGGTGTACACACCGCGTTGGCGGATCAGGAATATAACATGGCCCAAGTTAAAAATGGTGTAAACGCTTCTGGCCGCATAGCTTATAAAAAAGAGGTTTTAACGAAAGGATAGGAGGTGATCCGGTTGGCCGAATCAGTAGGCACAAGAATTAAACATGCGTGGAACGCTTTTAAAAACCGAGATCCTACCGAATATCAGGACCCTCGAGAATTAGGCTATGCCTCTTCAAGACGACAGGATCGCGTCCGGCTGCATATAACAAATGAACGATCTATTATTATATCGGTTTATAACCGAATAGCTTTAGATGTTTCTGCTGTATCTATTCAACACGTTAAAGTAGATACAAATGACAGATTTGAAACAGTAGTTGAGGATGGTCTTAACTACTGTTTAACTTCTGAAGCAAATATTGATCAGACAAGTCGAGCGTTTATCCAAGACATTGTCATGTCAATGTTTGACGAGGGAGTGGTGGCCGTTGTTCCTGTCGACACTACAATAAATCCTAAACTTTCTGGTGCATATGATATCCAAACAATGCGTACAGGAAGAGTAATTGGCTGGTACCCAAAGCATATACGAGTAAGACTATATAACGATAATACTGGTGTTCAGGAAGAGATTACATTACCAAAAAGTATGGTAGGCATTATCGAAAATCCTTTGTTTTCAGTTATGAATGAGCCAAATAGCACCTTAAAGCGATTGTTGAAAAAGCTCGCCATTCTGGACGCAATCGATGAACAAAGTGGTGCTGGGAAACTCGATATCATAATTCAACTTCCGTTTGTAATAAAGACCGAAGCTCGTAGGGAGCAAGCTGAGAAGCGTAGAAAAGATATTGAAATGCAGCTTTCTGGAACAAAATACGGAATCGCCTATACGGATGGAACGGAACGAATAACTCAACTTAATCGTCCTGCTGAAAATAACCTTATGTCGCAGATTCAGTATCTAACGAGTATGCTGTATAGCCAGTTAGGATTAACCGAGGATGTGTTTACAGGTAAAGCAGATGAGGCAACAATGTTGAATTATAACAACCGAACCGTCGAGCCAATTGTATCGGCAATAGTTGATGAATTTAAGAGAAAGTTTCTTACAAAAACTGCTCGGACTCAAAGACAATCAATAATGTATTTTAGAGATGCTTTTAGTCTTGTTCCTGTTAACGAGTTGGCGGATGTCGCCGATAAATTTACAAGAAATGAGATATTATCATCAAACGAAATGCGTGCAATTATTGGTTATAAACCATCCATAGACCCTCGGGCAGATGAACTACGGAATAAAAACTTAAACGCATCAGATAATACGAGCTCAACTGAGACGCCCGCAGACGATGCGAAAAAAAAGAAAGGGGACTAATCAAATGGCGGATATTAAATATGATTTTAGTGGGTACGCCACTAAGAGTGGTCTTAAATGCTCTGATGGGCGAACAATTCTCAAAGATGCGTTTAAGCACCAGGATGGTCAAACGGTACCTCTCGTTTGGCAGCACTTGCACAATGAACCTTCGAACGTTCTTGGGCACGCGATTCTTGAAAATCGTGAGGATGGGGTGTACTGTTATGGTACATTCAATGACACGGAAGCCGCTCAAACGGCAAAATCTCTCGTCTCTCATGGTGATATTTCTTCGCTTTCAATCTATGCAAATCAACTGGAAGAGAAAGCAAAGAACGTAATTCATGGTTCTATTCGGGAGATTAGTTTAGTTCTTGCTGGAGCAAACCCCGGAGCTTGGATTGATAATCTAAGTTTTGCTCATAGCGATGGCTCGGAGACTCCGGTTGAAGACGAGGCTATTTATTCGTCCGGAGAAGGACTTAGCCACGCCGATACGCCACCGGCAAAAGAAGATCCAATGGCAAACGATACGCGTACCGTTGCCGAAGTATTTGACACGCTTAATCCCGAGCAGAAAACCGTTGTTTATGCCATGATCGCGCAGGCGCTTGGTGATAACGAGATGGCTTCTTCTGCGGTTGAGCATGCCGATGGGGTCACAGCAATTCAGGAGCTGTTCGATGCGCTTAGCGATGAACAGAAAACGACCGTGTACGGGGCAATGACTCATGCAATCGAGAAGACAAATCCCGAGGACGACCTTAAACATTCTAATAATGAAGGAGATTCAATCATGAAGAAAAATGTATTTGATCAGACGACTGATACCGAAAAGAAGAACGTTCTGAGCCACGATCAACTGGCTACCATCGTCGCCGATGCCCAGCGTTGCGGTTCGCTTAAGAATAGCTTCTTGCAGCACGCCACAGAGTATGGGTTCGATCCCATCGATGTCCTGTTCCCAGATGCAAAGTATACAAACACCAATGGGCCGGAAGTAATTAAACGCGAGGACACATGGGTTACCACGCTTCTCGCTGAATGCACTCACACTCCGTTTTCAAGAATTAAAACGGCCGTTGCAAACATTACTGCGGACGAAGCAAGAGCAAAAGGTTACGTTACTGGCGCTCTGAAGAAAGAGCAAATCATTCCGTTGCTTAAGAGAACAACTACTCCGACAACGGTCTATAAGAAACAGAAACTTGACAGAGACGATGTTGTCGATATCACAGATTTCGACGTAGTTATCTGGCTGAAGGCCGAAATGCGCGGAATGCTTAACGAGGAACTTGCTCGTGCAATTCTTATCGGCGACGGCCGAGATGCTTCCGACGAAGACAAGATCAATGAAGGCAACATCCGCCCAATCATCACCGACAATGCCGATGTGTACATCCACAGAGCTTCCGTGGCTGACGATGCAACTGCCGATGAGATCATCGATGAGTTCATTCGTGTCAGAAAGTACTATAAAGGTTCTGGAAATCCGACCCTTTATACCGGAACTGATTTGCTGACCGACATGCTGCTTATCAAAGACACACTCGGCCGTCGCATCTACAAAGATGTTGCTGAACTGGCCTCTGTTCTTCGCGTAAGCAAGGTTGTCGAAGTTGAGTTGATGAATGGCGCCACTCGTGAAGTAAGCGAAGGCGTATTCAATACCATTCTCGGTATTGTTGTCAACATGCGCGACTATACAATCGGCGCCGATAAAGGCGGTCAGGTATCCATGTTCGACGACTTTGACATTGACTACAATCAGTACAAGTATCTGATTGAAACTCGTGTCTCTGGCGCTCTTACTCGTCCGAAATCTGCTCTTATCGTGGAGAAACTTCCGGCGGTTATCTAACCGTAATTTCCTTCAAAATAGGAGCTCATAGAAAGTGAGGTAAACTATGGCAAAGTTTTATGGAAAAGTCGGTTATGCTGTTACAACAGAAACCGCGCCGGGGGTGTTCACTGAACAAATCACTGAGCGAAATTACTCAGGCGATGTTATCAGAAACGTCAGCAAAGTCCAGGGTGGCGAAAATCTGAATGACAATCTTACTGTTGATAACAAGTTAAGCATTGTCGCCGATCCTTTTGCCTATGAGAACTTCTATTCTATGAGATATGTAAGCTGGATGGGGGCTCTTTGGAAAATTTCATCGGTAGAAGTTATGAGACCCCGTCTAGTCTTAACAGTTGGAGGTGTCTATAATGGCGAGTCGACTTGATCTGCAAGATCTTCTACAAACTCTTATAGGAGTGCGCATTGACGAAGAACCAAATGTGTACTTTCAACCTCCAAGCACGGTTAAGATGAACTATCCATGTATTGTGTATTCTCGCAATTCCGCAAATACGCAGTTTGCAAACGATAGCCCATATCTTCACAAAATTCGATATCAGATACTTGTTATCGATAAAAATCCGGATAGTGTTATTCCGGAAAAGGTTGCGATGCTTCCGATGTGTTTGTTTGATAGACATTATACAGCGGACAATCTCAATCACGATGCCTATAATCTTTATTATTAAGGAGGACCTAAAATGAAACTTGTTTGGGATGAAACCGGTAATCGGTTTTATGAAACTGGTGTAAAGAACGGAGTTCTGTATCCTCAGAACTCGTCTGGTCTTTATCCTGTTGGCGTCGTATGGAACGGTTTGACTGCGGTTACGGAAAGTCCTTCCGGCGCTGAAGCAACACCGGTTTATGCCGACGACATTAAATATCTTAATCTCATTTCCGCCGAGGAATTCGGTGCCACAATCGAAGCTTACACATATCCGGATGAATTTGCGGTTTGTGATGGCTCCGATGAAATTGCAACGGGTGTTGTTATTGGCCAGCAGAAGAGAAAAGCCTTTGGTCTTTGTTATCGTACCGTTCTTGGAAATGATATTGATGGCGAGGATTATGGCTACAAATTGCATCTTATCTATGGAGCCATGGCTGCACCTTCTGAGAAAGGCTATCAGACGATCAATGATTCTCCTGAAGCGATCACTTTCTCATGGGAAGTATCTACTACTCCTGTAACCGTATCGGGATTTAAACCAACGGCGTCGTTGACAATCGATTCTACAAAGGTAGATCCTACAACGCTGGCCGCATTGGAAGAAATTCTATACGGAACATCTGGCGCGGACCCATATCTTCCGCTTCCTGATGAGATTGCAACGCTCTTTGCCGCACCTACTCCTAGCGCAGTGGCACTTTCTTCTATCGTTCCCGATGATGATACGATAGACATCGCTATTGATTCCACAATCGTGCTTACCTTTAACAACGAAATTCTTCGTGAAGCCGTTGTTATTACAGAAGCAGACGGAACAATCGTAACTGGAGCAAAAGCGTGGGATGCAACTGGAAAGATTCTTACGTTTACTCCAACTTCCAATTTGGACAATAGCACCGTGTATCTTGTCACGGTCGGCGGCGTAGTCGACATCTACAATCAGTCACTTGCCTCGGTTGTTAAGAACTTTATGACTGTGGCATAAACGGCCCGTATGTAAAATGGGGCCCTCTGAAAAATGGGGGCTCCACTTTTTAAAATTGAAAGGAGAAACACCATGTTAAAAAAGACTATTACGTATACTGATTACGATGGAAATCAGAGGACGGAGGATTTTTACTTTAACCTCAACAAAGCCGAACTTACCCAAATGGAACTTTCTCACGACGGCGGACTGGTAAAAACGATTAATAAAATCGTTGCTACTCAGGATGCAAAGCGAATTGTTGAGATCTTTAAGGATTTGATCCTAAAGGCTTATGGTGAGAAATCTCCTGATGGGAAAAGATTTATAAAATCTTCTGAACTTCAGGATGGTTTTGCTCAAACAGAGGCATATAGCGAGCTGTTTATGGAGTTGGCGACAAATGCCGACGCCGCGGCTTCGTTTGTAAATGGAATTACTCCGCCCGTTCCTGCCGGAAGTTCTATTCCTGCTCCACCGGCACATAACTAAGTTTGATTAGGGAGGCCAAGAGATGCTTAAAGTGACGATTCCTTCAATCGAGCAATACGATGAGGCGAAAAGTGAATTTATCACCTCTAAAGAGATAGTATTGCAATTAGAGCACTCTTTGGTCTCCCTTTCAAAGTGGGAGGCTCGATGGTGCAAACCTTTTTTATCTAAAGAAGAAAAAACCATCGAGGAAACTCTCGATTATATTTCTTGCATGACGATTACACAGAATGTTGATCCATCAGTATACTCTTTTATACCAACAGAGATAATTCAACAAGTTAACACATATATTCAAGCACCAATGACGGCAACGGTTATTGCTCATCAGAAACGAAATGGTAGTCGTGAAATAATCACTGCTGAAATTATATACTATTGGATGGTTGCTTTAAATATTCCATTTGAGTGCCAAAAGTGGCATTTAAATCGGTTATTGATGTTTATTAACGTGTGCAACATAAAAGCAAATCCTCCAAAAAAGATGAGCAAAAAAGAATTGATGGCTAGAAATTCTGCGTTGAATAGCGCACGAAGAAAGTCACTAAATACGAAAGGATGATGAAGGCATGGCAGATCCTAAATGCGAGGCTACAAAAGCTGGTCTTATTCCGCCTTCCGATCCAAAAGAATTTGAGAACTGGAGAAAAACTTTAGATCCAGATTCTATGGGTTTCGATGGCGCAGAAGTAGGTGATTTGGATAATGTTGACAGTTAAAAAAGTCTTAACCCCGTATAACTTTTCTGATAGAAATGATATACGACGAATTAAATATATAGTAATCCATTATTTTGGGTCGTTAGGTTCAGCGAAAGCCGTTGCAAATTATTTTGCGTCGGCTTATAGAGGCGCCTCTGCCCATTATGCTTTGGATGAAGGGCCAATCGTGTATCAAAGCGTTGAGGACGAAGATGTTGCTTGGCATTGCGGAACAAGTGGAACATACTTTCATGCTGAATGCCGGAATAGTAACAGTCTAGGTATCGAAGTTCGACCGTATAAGATTAACACTGCAAGATCTGCATATGCGTCGGACACCGATTGGTATTTCACAGATGAGATTATTGCAAACCTTGCAATTTTAGTGAAGTATCTAATGAAAAAGTATGGAATCGATTCGGATCATGTTATACGTCATTACGACGTAACGCATAAGTATTGTCCTCGTCCGTACATGGGCGATGACATAAACACGTACCATAAAGTATCTGGTAATACGATGTGGGCGCGGTTTAAAACTCTGCTTATAACAGAAGAAAGTGAGGACGAAGACGTGGATTTTGCAAATCTTACAGACGAGCAGATAGATGCGCTAATGGCGCGTATGAATAAACGACTTGCTGCGCTTCCAGTTTCGACTTACGCAAAAGAGTCAAGTGAAAAAGCCGTTAAAAGTAAACTGTTCTCAGATGGCGATAGCGACGGAATGGTTGATAATCCTCAGGGTTTTGCTCGCCGTCAAGAATTAGCTACGGTTTTTAACCGTGCAGGATTGCTTGATAAACAGTACTGATTAACGTCAATAGGAGTGACTAATATGATTATAATCAGGCATAGTGGAAACTTCTCCAACACAGAACGGTTTTTAAAGAAAGCCAGTAGCCTTAGTTATCTACAACTACTAGATAAGTATGGCCGAGCTGGAGTTGCCGCCCTTGCTTCAGCCACTCCTATTGACTCCGGTTTAACCGCAGATTCTTGGAGCTATGAAATAATAAGTTCAAGAAATTCATACCAAATAATTTGGAAAAACTCTAATGTAGTCAACGGAGTAGCAATCGCAATACTCTTACAATATGGGCACGGCACGAGAAATGGCGGTTTTGTTCAAGGCCGCGATTACATAAACCCCGCAATGAAACCTATCTTTGATAAATTGGCGGAGGAAGCCTGGAGGGAGGTAAGTACTCTATGAGTAGTGTCGATAAACGCGTCGTAGAGATGGAGTTTAATAACAAACAATTTGAAAGTAATGTCCAGACAAGTCTTAAGTCATTAGATAATCTTAAAAAAGGTTTAGATTTAGACGGCGCATCTAAAGGGTTATCTAATCTTGATAAAGTTGGGCGCTCTTTCTCTCTCGCGGGAATTGCTAACGGGGTAGATACTATCGCGGGAAGATTTACTACTCTTGGCATTATAGGCGTTACCGCCCTTCAGAACATTACTAACTCGGCAATTGAGGCTGGAAAACGAATAGTGTCCGCTTTAACTATAGATCCAATCATGAGCGGCTTTTCCGAATACGAGCTCAAAATGGGATCAATTCAAACAATCATGGCCGGTTCCGGAGAATCTTTAGCGACGGTTAATAAATATTTGAATGAATTGAATACGTATTCAGATAGAACTATATATTCATTTTCTGACATGACTTCGAACATTGGTAAATTTACTAATGCCGGCGTTAAATTAAGCGATGCTGTAAGTGCAATTCAGGGTATTTCTAATGCCGCCGCTGTTGCTGGAGCCAATTCAAATGAAGCTTCTCGAGCAATGTATAACTTTGCTCAGGCAATTTCTGCTGGGTATGTAAAATTACTTGACTGGAAATCAATTGAGCTTGCAAACATGGCAACCGTTGAATTTAAGAATCAATTAATTGAGTCGGCAGTAGCCGCCGGAACATTAACGGCAACTACCGATGGATTATACAAAACATTAAACGGGACAGTCATTAGCGCAACTAAAAACTTTAATGACTCCTTGCAAGACCAATGGATGACAACTGATGTTCTAATCGGTACGCTGGCTAAGTATTCAGATGAAACTACTGAAATTGGAAAAAAAGCTTATGCCGCGGCACAAGACATTAAGACCTTTTCTCAGCTATTTGACACACTTAAAGAAGCCGCTCAATCCGGTTGGGCATCAACATGGGAACTGCTTATTGGTGATTTTGAAGAAGCTAAAGCGTTACTAACCGATATTAACAATGTAATTGGAACATTTATTGGCGCGTCGGCAGATGCCAGAAACTCAATGATTCAAACGTGGAAAGATCTCGGTGGTCGTACTGCTTTAATTGAGGCACTAGGTAATGCATTCAAAGGACTTGTAAGTTTTGTAACGCCAATTAACCAAGCGTTTCGAGAGATATTCCCAAAAACAACTGGCGAGCAACTTTTCAGTATGACCGAAGCTTTAAAAACATTGACTGAAAAGTTTACGCTTAGCGAAACAACATCTAATAATCTGAAACGAACCTTTAAAGGCTTATTTGCGATTTTAGATATTGGAAAACAAGCATTTATGGCAATAGTTGGAGTAGCTGGAGAGTTAGTATCAGCAATACTTCCAGCTGGAGACGGCTTATTATCTTTTACTGGAAACATAGGGGATTGGCTTGTTGCTTTAGATGAGTCAATTAAGAAATCTGGAATTTTTGTTATCGCCGTTGAAAAAATTGGAGCGTTTATAACAAAAGTTGTAGACGGAATGAAAGTTGCGGTTTCTGCTATAATAGAGGTTTTTCAGTCATTTAAAAATGTCGATCTTAGCGGAGTAGATTCGTTTACTGAAAAGTTAAAGATTCGGTTTGAACCGTTTGGCAAATTAGCCGAATTTATTGCAACAACCTTTGGAAATACCTTAACTATTTTAAAAAAGGTTGCTCCATTATTTGTTAAATTAGCAAGTATGCTTGGCGACGCTTTTGTTAAACTTCAAGAAAAAATTATTGGAGGGCTCGATAACACGCAATTTAATTCAGTATTTGATTTGATAAATAGCGTGTTACTTGGCGGGATTCTTATAGGGCTTAAGAAGTTTGTTAAATCATTAACCGGTATTACCGATGAAGCCGGAGGGTTTCTTAAAGGAATTACCGGTATTCTTGATGGCGTAAAAGGTAGTCTCCAAGCGTATCAATCAAGTTTGAAAGCGAACACCCTACTTAAGATCGCAATTGCTATTGCTATATTAGCGGCAGCTCTGATTGCATTGTCGCTCATCGATTCAGACAAATTAACAGTAGCCTTAGCCGCGATGACCACAATGTTTGTTGAACTGTTTGGTTCAATGGCTATATTTGACAAAATAATAGGCAGTTCTGGTTTTAAATCCATGGGTAGAGTTACAACCGCAATGATCGGTCTATCTATCGCGGTTCTAATACTTTCGATTGCTATGGGAAAATTAGCTAAATTGGATTGGGAAGGAATCGAGAAGGGGCTTGTTGCTGTCGGGGCATTAATGGCTATGATGGTTACAGCTGCAAAAACATTATCTAGCAATTCTGGAAGCGTTATTAAAGGGGCACTTGGTTTTATTTTATTTGCAGTAGCAATCAACGTTTTAGCTACTGCTGTAGAGAGACTAGGTGCAATCGATATTGTTTCGTTATCTAAAGGCTTAGTCGCAGTTGGAGTTCTTATGACCGAACTCGCGTTGTTTATGAAGGTCACAGATCTTAGTGGTATGGGAATTGCAAAAGGAATAGGAATTCTTCTACTTGCCACGTCACTTCTCATATTAACAAGCGCGGTTAAGAAGTTAAGCGAAATTGACATTGGAGCCTTAGCCAAAGGTTTGGGCGCAATAGGCGTGCTATTAACCGAATTAGCCTTATTTGTTAACCTAACTGGAGGGGCCAAAAATGTAATATCTACGGCAATTGGGTTAACAATTCTTGGAGCGGCGATGCTTATATTTGCCGTTGCTTTAGAAAAGATGGGGAGTATGCCCCTTGAGCAAATAGGTAAAGGGTTATTAACCATGGCAGGGACGTTAGCGGCAATAACGTTAGCGGTAAATTTAATGCCAAAGAATATGGTGGCAATAGGGTTAGGAATGATCGGAATCGCCACAGCCATGTTAATTCTCTCAAACGCATTACTTACTATGGGCGGAATGTCATGGGAAGAAATAGCAAAAGGTCTTATTGTTCTGGCTGGTTCATTAAGTATAATTGCCGTAGCAATGCAATTTATGACTTCTGCTCTTCCAGGCGCAGCCGCATTACTCGTTATATCAGTAGCATTAACTGTTCTATCAAAAGTCCTAAAGACGTTGGGCGGAATGTCCTTATCTGAGATAGGTAAAGGACTTCTTGCTCTAGTTGGATTATTTGTAGTTCTTGGTGCTGCTGGATTACTTTTAGCGCCACTTACTCCTGTATTGCTTGGTTTATCGGCCGCTGTATTATTACTAGGTGTTGGTATGTTGGCAATGGGAGCGGGTTTATTACTATTTTCAACCGGTTTAACGGCCTTAGCTGTTGCTGGAACGGCTGGTGTAGTAGCATTAGTAGCCATAGTAACTGCTATAATTGGGCTAATCCCCATGATCCTTGAGCAAATCGGATTAGGAATCATAGCATTTGCTGGCGTTATTACTGCTGGAATGCCGGCTATTATGGAAGCTATAGGCGCACTGTTTGCGGGAATAATTCAACTACTTGGTGAATTAACTCCTCCTCTTATAGAAACCGTTTTAAATTTCATTCTTGAACTCCTTGTAAAGCTTGTTGAATATGTTCCGCAATTTGTGGATGCAGGAATGAAGATAATTATTGGTTTCTTAGAAGGAATAGCAAACAATATTTCTGGAGTTGTTAAAGCGGGTATTGATATTGTCTTAAATTTCTTAGATGGTATTGCCCAGAAGATTCCGGATATTATTGACATGGCATTCAAACTTATAATTTCGTTTATCAATGGCCTTGCTGACGCTATACGCAATAACTCAAATGCTATATTTGATGCTTGCGAAAATTTAATTGATGCTATTGTTGATGCTTTAGCCTCACTTCTTGGAAGACTTCCCGAAGTTGGTATGAACATTGTCAATGGGTTGATTGATGGCGTAAAAAGTATGGGCAAAGCATTAATCAAGGCGGCAAAAGGCGTTGTACAAGGCGCTATTGATGGGGCGAAGAAGTTACTAGGTATTAATTCGCCGTCAACCGTGTTCGCCTCTATGGGCGTTAATACGGGAAAAGGGTTTGTTGTTGGCCTTAAAGCTATAGCTGGAAAGGTTGCCAATGCTTCTGAAGATCTTGGTACAGGCGCAGTTGACTCAATGTCTAATGCGCTGGCTGGTGTATCTGATGCTTTGAATACTGATGTCGATCTTCAGCCGACTATTAGGCCGGTTATTGATATGACGGACGTAGAAAACGGCTTAAATTCAACCTTTGGTAAACAGCAAACCCTTGACGTGTCCGAGAGTGCCGCCACCGCTTCAAAAGTTAGTACGTCTGGGCAGTCTGTTGCGACAACGGGCTCTGGCGATACGGTTACCGATAATACGAATAATGCAAAAATCCAAATTACGAACTATTATACGGTAAGAAGCGACAGCGATATTCGGAAGATCAGTCAAGAACAGAAGAATCTTTTAGACCGATATAGTCTTGCAAAGGGGGTAGCGGTTACATCATGATAGGTGCTTTTAGTTTTAACGGAGTAGAAAGCAGCACTTTCGATATGGTATGCAAATCTGTCAAGCGGCCGCTACTCCCGGCTGCTAAAACCAAGAGAATCGATCTTCCAGGTTCCTCTGGAGCATACGATTTCGACGACCACGAGTATTCTTTACGGACGATTACAATGAAGGTTACATATTTGGGCACAAGCTTTGAAGAATTACGTACGCGCGCTCGCAGCATTGCTGCGTGGCTTAGTACGGCTTCTTGGGGGCAATTGATCATCAACGATGAGGCTGACAAGTATTATCTTGCAAAAGTGACGTCCGAAACAGACCTTACCACAATGTTTGAGGCTGGCGAAGCTGAGATTACGTTCGACTGCCAGCCTTTTGCATATTCTGTTGACGAATCTGAGTTTAGTTTCGCTGCAACGGGATTAACCAATTATGAGTTTTCCAACCCAGGGACACGCCATATCGACTATCACAGCCCGTATGGAAGCGAGTCCAAAATAACAATTGTCGGTACATGGACCACGTTGAGTCTGGCGATGAATGGTGCTACTCTTTCATATAATGAAGCTGCTACCAGCAGTACATTGGTGATCGATAACGTAGAGATGACGGCACTTCTTGGAACAACAAACAAGTTTAGTGTGTTGTCTGGCGATATTGATACCTTCTTGAGCATCATTTCTGGGAGTAACACCTTAACCGTCAATGGAACAGGGCTTAATGTCACCGTAACAATTGATTTTATCCCGATGTGGATTTAAAAAGAGGAGGGCGATGACGCCATGATAAAAATTCTTGATAGTAGTCTTGTCCGGTTAGGCGTCATTAGACACGCCATTACCTCCAGTAGGCTTGAAGAGATAAATGGAGAAAACGTTCTCGATTTTACTGCCGTATTGGATGAAAAATTGTCAAGTTTGATCACTCAAGACTCGGTGTTCGAATTAGACGATGACTATTTCGATACGGCAGTCTTCAAGACTATTGCTAACGAAGACAACACTTATACTGTTGAAGTCGAGGCCGATCACGTGTCTTATAGACTCAACGATGCAGATTACAATGTTGAATACTTCACAGAAACCGGTACGCCGACCTATATTCTTGGCAAAATTCTCGAAGGAACTCCATTTACGGTCGGTTCTGTCGAGTTTACGGACGCTACGACATATTCTGCACAAGAAGCAAAGAGCCGTAGGCAGCTTCTTATGGAGTTTGTGGCCTATCTCGGTGGTGAACTTTCAGTTAACAAGTTCGAAGTTAGCATTGTAACGCATCTCGGTTCTACTACAGCGCAGCCGGTAATCAAGGACCGGAACGTTAAAATCGTCTACAAGAACGTTAATAAACGTACATTGGACGACGAAGGAAACCCAACAGTATCTTACGGCTGTACGCCGATATATTTGCCAGGGGACTCGTATTCTCTTGGGGATGAGATTATTCTTATTCAAAAGAAATTGGGAATTCAAGAAAGTCTGCGGGTTGTCAGCATCAATCATGATATTTATGACCCATTGAACGTTACCTTTGAGTTCTCAAATTACATTAACGGGCTTGCGAGTTCTTTGTATGAAATTGCTACAAGCGCCGTGTCAAAAGATGCCTTGTATAACGGTATTCGAATCGGCCCTGAGTATGGTTTTGAGGCCGTCAGAAACGATAAAAAAGCCCGGGCTTACTTCCGCAGCGACGCGATGAAGTTCCAAAGCGGAGACGGATCTGGCACGACATGGAAAGATCGTCTGTATTATGAGTATGACTCTGATCTGGACGAGACGACTCTTGTTTATGACGGAAAATTTACGGCGGCCGTTATTACCGTTCTTCAGGCGTTGATTACGCCCAATCTGTATGCGGAAAAAGCAACCATCGCGGAACTCACTGTTGATTCGCTTGATACCAATCCTAAAGTTCAGAATTATTTACGTGGGGATACGTCCACCATCAACTATTGCCAAATTGTAGGACAGATCATTCAGTTTATATCTGGGACAATTATTTCTACATATGGCGCGACAAGAACTAGTTCTGGAACATGGGATATGGCGTCTAATCCGCAAACGGCCGATTACTATTCAAGTTTGTCAGTCGACGATTCAAGCGGAGCTTATTCTTTATATAATGGCGTAACTTCCGACGCCTATAGCGCGTATCAAGCAGGTCGCGTGTATAGAGCGATCGATGCTTCGTCTTACTATAAAATCACAGGTGTTGATAACTTGGGCTTTGTATATTATGACGTATACACGATTGGCGCTGTAAGTGTAAACTATGAGCAGTTAAAGAATCGCAAAGGCCAACTGATGTATTGGACGGACGATACGCATGTCGCAGCAACAACAGATGAAACTGCATATCCTGTGTATGTTTATCTTTACAACGAGTTGATAAAACTTGAATTGACGTTCGAATACGACGGGGTCAATTACATTCCAAAGATTACGCTTGGGGCTGGAACCGGAACCGGCGATAACGGTAAAGCTAAGATTTACAAAGATACAACAGGGTTCTACATCGACTATTTCAGTACGGTTGACGGAACAAAATACACAATTAAGATTACCGATGACGGCATCGACTTTAGTGGTTTTCCGACGATTTCGTACGCCGAAAACGTAATTATCGAAGGAATATGCCAGGTGTGGGTTCAAACAGACACCCCAACTGCTGCCAAAGCAAACGACCTTTGGGTTGACACGGACGATTATAGTCGATATGACGTAGAGGCACTGCTAGGCGCTCAAACCTTGGCAACTTCGGATGATGAAGTAATAACGGCATCGGGAACGTTTACGATTACGCTTCATTCAGCTTCCGTTGCGGGTATAATCAAGAAAATATATAATATCGGTACGGGAATTATTACTATAGCGGGAACGATAAACGGTATTAGTAACATGTATTTGTTTCCTGGAGAGAGTGTAAGTCTTGTGACCGATGGAAGCGGGTGGAGACACTAATGGGTAATCCAATCTTTCACTTCGACGATGGAGCGGCCAAGCGAATAAGAAATTTAAATAGAAAGTTGATCTCCGGTTTCGATCGTCGCCGGAAACTATTCTTTGCAGCGGGCGATGTTTCGGAAAGTTTTGTTGAGCCTACCGACGGGTTGATTGCTAGATGGACTTTTAACGATTCAAATTTAATAGACGATATCGGAAGCTATGATCTTTCTTACACCGGAAGCATAGGGTATGGGGACGGAATTCTTGGAAAAGCGTTACAATGGCTATTAGCAAGCGCAACCACATTTTCGACAAATTATGCACTTGGTGCGTATTTTCGGAATCGTAATCCTTGGTCCGTTTCGTGCTGGGCCAACACTCCAAATGCTATGGAAATTTTCAAAGTGTCATCGACCTCTACGGAAATTGGGGGCTCAATGCCGTCCATATTTATAGACTCTTCAGAGTGTAAAGCGCGAATCGGTCTATCTGCATACGATGTTATTGGGCCGGGAATCCCTCTTAATGTCTGGAATCATATTTGCGCAACATACGACGGCACGAATTTATCCTTGTATATAAATCTAGAGAAATCCACCGGTGTTAATACACAAACGTATTCTGATAGTTATAGAACTTATTGGAAATTGGTTGGTTCCGTTTATCCTTCGGGTTTCGGATTATTGGACCAGGCTAGGATATATAACCGATGCTTGACTGATGAGGAAGTCGCAATGCTATATAAAGAACAAGGATTATGGAAGAGGGTGAATTTATGATTCGTCAAAAACCGGTAACGTCTAAAACCGCTACCGCAACATTAACGTATTCGGAGATGGGTGATGTAGTTGTAAATTCATCCTCTGCGACCACGATCACGCTGCCTAGCCCTTTGAGCGGGTGTTGGTATCGAGTCGTAAACATAGGAACGGGTACCGTATCCGTTTACTATGGAAGCACTTTAGCAACCCTCGCACAGTATAGTCACGTTTTAGCGTTGGCGAACGGTACAAGTGGATGGTGGGTTGCCAAAGGTCTTGGTGCTATCACAAAATCAGAAGTTGAAGCGGTTCTCACTGGAGAAATTTCGACGCATACCCATGCCGATAATGTTTTAAGCGGAGCAAGCGCTCCGACAACCGCGACGGTTGGGACATTAGGGCAATTGTATCTTGAGACGACCACTCCAAAAGCGTATATTTGCACGGCCGTGGCGGATCCTGTGTACACTTGGGACGAATTAGGCGGCGGAGGAGCGGCCACATTTATTGAGTTAAACGACGTTCCAAGCACATATTCCGGGCAAGGAGGTAAACTCGTAAAGGTTAATTCTGGCGAAACCGGGTTAGAGTTTGGAGATGCCCCGGCAAGTACCTTTACTGGATTATCCGACACTCCTTCCAGTTATTCTGGTGCCGCCGGAAAAATTGTACGCGTAAACTCAACGCCAGACGGTCTTGTATTTGATGACGTTCCCGTTGTGGTTATTCTTGGCATGTATGCTACGTTAACCGATCTTCAAACAGCGCATCCAACAGGGACAGCAGGAGATGCTTATGCCGTTGGCACATCGACAAGTAATGAAATTTATATTTGGGATCCAGATACGACCGCGTGGGTTAGCATCGGGGATGTTAAGGGGCCACAAGGAGCCGACGGCGCGTCCGCTGAAACTTTTTGGGGAGGAATGTAGTTTATGGCCACAATAACAAACAAACGTCTATGTGCTGGTACGTTAAGCGGCACAGAAGCAACGCTATATACGACGCCAGCAAGCACAACGACCATTGTAAAATCTATAACCATATCTAATATATCAGCAGCGGCTGTTACTGCATTCCTTGCGCTTAATGATGTATCGGTTATGTACGGCGTCGGTCTTGCCGCTGGAGAAACAATAACTATTTCTCCATTCGACCAAATAATTCATGCAGGAGAAACAATTAAAGGCTACTCCGATACGGCAAGCGCTATCACGTATTATATAAGCGGGAAGGAGGAAGTCTAATGCCCTACTTAGTTACCGATAGGGAAATGCAACGCTTTCAAATTGGTGCGGGGAGTAACTACGCGGATGACTATACGTTGGGCAATGGTAACGGAGCGGTAACCGCCTACGAAGCAACGTCGTACGTCGTAATCGATAAAACATGCACCGTTATCGGCTTTTATCACAACACATATGCGACTGGCGCACATACGGTTAGTATAAAAGACGCTTCGGATAACGTTTTAGCTACCGCTACTGAAACACTTACGGCAACCGGACTTCACTATTTTGAATTTGACACGCCATTAGTGTTGTACAGCGGTATCACATACCATTTCTATGTTCATACCCCGACAACAAGAATCCAAAGACTTAGTTCATTATATACCGGAACATATTGGCACTGTACGAAAACATATTATCCTGCGGCCTATAACGAAACGTTAGCGGTCGGAATCAGGGTAAGATACTAAAAGAGGAGGCCAACCATATGAACAACGCTTGGGACTATGTAAAAGGGCTATTCGAAAATCATATTTTTGTAATTTTGGGGATAATTTGGGCGACCATTTCTTCCTTTCTGTTTCCGGAGGAATGTTATTTAACGTCCGCCGGAGCAGTATTAGGAATGATGGCTCTTGATTTAGTCACCAAGCTATATTCGTTAGCAAAAATAAACCACAGTTTTATGAAAGCCATTCGAGGGCACGCAATAAATAG
>Ga0172381_10002165_pt1 | contig 22127 bp, 15 predicted proteins | sample Leawel6488metaG_FD_119754 | JGI IMG/M metagenome (GOLD analysis project Ga0172381, IMG submission 119754) | Leachate microbial communities from a municipal landfill in Southern Ontario, Canada - Leachate well 64-88 metaG | ecosystem: Engineered > Solid waste > Landfill > Unclassified | place...
TATCCCTGAACTCGCAGGAAAACTTGACGGTGCAGCACAAAGAGTTCCCACTCCAGCTGGATCTATTACTGAATTAGTTGCTGTTACAAGCAAAGCAGTTACCGCTGCAGAAATAAATAATTTTATGAAGTCTGCTGCAAATGATTGCTATGGTTACACGGAAGACGAAATCGTTTCATCGGATGTAATTGGAATGAACTTTGGATCTCTTTTTGATTCCACTCTTACCAAAGCCACAACCCTTCCAGATGGAAAAGGTTTTGTAAAGGTAACAAGCTGGTATGATAACGAAAATTCCTACACCTCTCAAATGGTTAAAACCATTAAGTTTTTCTCAGAATTAGTATAATCTTACTCATGGAAATACGAAGAAAACCCGCTGTTTACAGCGGGTTTTTGTTATGGTTCTAAATATGGAAGATTCAATTATTATCCCTTCTTCATATTAATCTTTTGGAATCAAAATTTCCTTTTTCAAAAACAACTGCTTCATATGGTTTCAACAAAATAGCATCTCCAAGAGTTTCATCTTGTGTAGAGTAGTTAGAGATAATTAATTTTGCTCCTTTCATCCCAGTCTCATCTACGTTAAAAGGAATATTTTTTTCTTTAAAATTACAAATAATCAGATAAGCTTTTTCTTCAATTCTTCTTTCAAAACAAAAAACATTTAAATTCCTTGAACAATATTCCTTGTATGACCCATTTTTTATAATGTCATTACCCTTCCTAAATTCAATTAACTTTTTGTAAAAATTTAAAATAGAGTTGGGGTTTTTTAAGTCTGAAATAACATTTATATCATCGCAATTAGGGTTGACTTTCATCCAAGGTGTTCCCGTTGTAAAACCACATCCCTCTTTTCCTTCCCATTGCATAGGGGTTCTTGCATGGTCTCTCGCCCTTTTCGACATAGCCCATCTTGCAAAAGGTAAAAGTGGAGGAAAAACTTTTTTTACTATAGTAAATATTTGCTTTGCCATTACATCTGCATACTCATCGGGCTTTAAGTAAATATTTGTCATACCTATTTCTTGCCCTTCGAAAACGTATGGAGTCCCTCTAAGCATAAAATATGAAACGGCAAGCATCTTTCCAAGTTCTTTTCTGTGGATTCCATACCCATTTCCGTACCGAGTAATGCTACGTGGCTGATCGTGATTTTCGTAATATAGTGTGGGCCAACAATTAGATGGTAGGTTTTGCCAGGCAGATTGAACTTTCTTGAACTTTTTTAAATTAAATTTAATGGGTAAGAAATCAGACTTAAAGTCAACTTGTACCAGTTCAAAAGTAATTGCACTATCTAATTCATTTCTATCCTCCGCAATTATTGAAGGAGCATCCTTTAATGTACAACCTATTGCCTCCCCAACGACCATTGTGTCATATCTTGACCAAGATTTTTCATTTATCTCGTTGAAATACTTATGAATATTGGGGCCCAAAACGAAATGTTCATCTCCCCTTAAAATCGGTAAACCCTTCCCATCCGGCAAACCTTCTTCCTTACTAATATATGTTATTACATCGCATCTAAATCCATCAACACCCATCTCAAACCAGTAATTACATATATCGACTACCTCTTGCCTTACTTTTGGATTATCCCAGTTTAAGTCGGGCTGTTTACTAGTGAATAGATGTAAATACCACTCTTTTGTGTCTTCATCGTAAGTCCAAGCTTTTCCTGTAAATCTTGAGGTCCAGTTGTTAGGCGGTTTCTTGCCATATTTCCCTTTCCCTTCTCTCCATATATAATAGTCTCTATATGGATTATCCTTACTCTTTTTGCTTTCTTGGAACCAAAAATGTTCATCAGAAGAGTGATTTACAACTAAATCCATTACCAATCGAATGCCTCTTTCATGCATCCCTTTTAGCATATCTTTGAAATCATCAATTGTTCCAAACTCGGGGTTAATATCTCTATAATCAGATATATCATAACCATTATCACAATTGGGCGACTTATATACTGGAGATAGCCAAACAGCATTCACTCCTAAATCCTTCAAGTAATCTAACTTACTAATAATACCTTTTATGTCTCCGATCCCATCCCCATTGCTGTCGCAAAAGCTACGAGGGTATATTTGGTAAAATACAGCATCTTTATACCATCTTGTCTTCATTTTCACTCTCCAATTATATTTATTTTTCTATAAAAATAGTATCACGAAATCGGTACTTTTACAAACTCTATAAGAAACCATCAACTAATTCTGCTCATCTATTATGTCAATCGATAAAGCTAAACTATAAACCACATTTTTGGATATGTTTAGATTCTCAGAAACGTTTTTAACGGCCTGCGATTTTCTACAACCTTTTTTTAATTCCTTTTGTAATGCTATTTTTATTTCTGATTCTTCTATCTTTCTTGTTTCTGGAAAAACAATGGCAACATACTCTCCCTTAATGGTATCAAGTTTTAATTCTGATAATCTTGAGAACACAACATTCTCATAAATTTTGGAAATTTCCTTTACTAGTATTAATTCCCGGTCTCCAATTCGTTCCAAAAGAAAACTAATATTCTTTTGTATATCATGAGGGGCACAGTAAAAAACAAAGGGTAAGGAAGACCCCCGAAATTCATCAATTAATTTCACCCTAAGTGACTCTTTTTCGGGCAAAAAACCAAGGAAAGTAAAACCGTTAAAATCATTTCCAGAAATAGAAAGGGCGGATGTAAGGGCAGTTGGGCCCGGAACACTCTCGACAATAATCCCTGAATCTCTTGCTGCTTTTATCAAATATGCGCCTGGATCGCATATAGCGGGCATGCCGGCATCACTTATAAGCGCGACACTCTTTGAATCTTTTAGTAATTCAAGAATTTTGTCTGTGGATTCTCTTTCATTATGTTTATGATAGGAAATGAGTGTTTTTTTTATATCGTAGTATCTTAAAAGAAGGGATGAATGTCTCGTATCCTCGCAAGCAATATAATCTACAGAAGATAAAACTTCTTTTCCCCTAAATGACAAATCCCCTAGATTCCCAATGGGGGTGCCTACTATAAATAACTTACCTTGCATGAATTAATTACCTTTTTTATAGCTATAATATATATCCTGAGTTTCAGGAGTATAATTACCCCTATCATCATATATTACAATTGGCTTAGTGGTTAAAAATCCTGGCTTCCCATTTCTTTTCCCTTCAATAATACACAAATCTATGTCTGATTCAATGGTCGCCTGGATAGGAATAAGCTTCTTTGGCTCAATCTGGTTTACACGCATTTCAGAAATCAAATCCACTAATCTGTTAGCCTTAATAATAGCATAAAAACGGCCCCCATACTTAAGCAATCTTTTTGTAGCCGAAACCAAATCTTTCAAAGAACATAAAACCTCTGTTTTGCATATCTCTTTCTCTGACAATTCATTATTGCTATTAGAAATTTGATAAGGAGGATTAGAAACCACCACATCAAATGAACCAGCAGGCAAAACATTCTTAATTGTTCTAATATCCCCATTAATAAATTTTATTCTATCATTTAATTTATTGAGTTCAAGTGACCTAAGTGACATTTCATAAAGTCTTTTTTGTACTTCAATCCCCACTATTTCCAGCGCCTCAGTCTTCCCAGCAATCAAAAAAGATATCACCCCAGATCCCGATCCTATTTCTAAAACTCTTTCATTTGCGCTTGCCCTAACATAAGCTGATAAAAACACAGAATCCGTCGTAAAACAATATCCTGAAGGTGATTGGAACAACTTATATCCACAACAATCTAAATCTAATAGAATCTCATCGTTTATAACCATAAAGTCATTATACGATATCGTGCTAAAAGTCGCAATAGTGATTAAGAAATACTATTTTTTTGTTTTATTTATATTTCCTATTTTACAAAGAAGAGATGGTTTCTCAAGACTAATTTAAAACTTATGTGTTTTCTTTTAATCTTTACTTAGTACCTATATTTTTATTCAGTAGATTTTACGGCCCCAAAGTAGTATAATGTTTACATTATCAAGTGGAGGTATAAGTATGCCATTAGTAACCAGTAAAGAAATGTTTGAAAATGCCTATAGAGGCGGATATGCGATTGGAGCTTTCAATGTTAACAATATGGAAACCATACAGGGTATAGTAAGTGCAGCTAGAGAAGAAAACGCCCCATTAATTCTTCAGGTTTCTGCAGGTGCGCGTAAATACGCAAGCCCTATCTATCTGAAAAAATTAGTTGAAGCCGCAGTTGAAGATTCTGGACTACCAATTGTTTTGCATCTTGATCACGGCGACTCGTTTGAGATATGTAAAGATTGCATACAGATGGGTTTCACCTCAGTAATGATTGATGCTTCCAGCCATAGTTTTGCTGAAAACATTAAAATTACGAAGAATGTTGTCGACTATGCACATGATAAAGGTGTTGTTGTAGAAGCTGAACTTGGGAGACTATCTGGAGTAGAAGATGATGTTAATGTAAGCGCTGCCGATAGTAGCTATACAGACCCTGCGCAGGTAGAAGAATTTGTATCAAAAACGAACGTTGACAGCCTAGCAATAGCTATTGGAACTAGCCATGGTGCTTTCAAATTCAAAGGAGAACCTAAACTAAGATTTGATATATTAGAAGAAGTTGGAAAGAGATTGCCAGGTTTCCCAATCGTATTACATGGAGCAAGCTCAGTTCCGCAATACCTCGTTGAGATTATTAATCAATATGGAGGGAATATGCCCGGAGCGCAAGGCGTTCCCGAAGACATGTTGAGAAAAGCAGCCTCCCTTTCTGTATGTAAAATTAATATTGATTCCGACCTTAGAATGGCTGTAACGGGTACAATTAGAAAATATTTCCAGGAGAATCCCTCTCATTTTGATCCTAGGCAATATTTAGGACCTGCTAGAAATGCAGTTAAAGAAATAGTTAAACACAAGATTCAGTATGTATTGGGATGCTCTGGAAAAGCATAGAAATATCTTTCGTAAATGAACTGATCGCCTCTTAATAAGAGGCGATCTTTTTTTATCTTAAGCTATATCCTTCTTTTTGAAGTTTTTGTATCTGCAAAGAAAGTTGAGATATAAACTCAGCATTGTTCCCCGTTCGAATCATCATACTGATCAAATTCTCAGTTGCCTCTTGCACATCCCCCACTGAAAGGATCTTTCTTACTGCCCATATACCCTCAAGCTCCTTGGAATCTAATAAAAGTTCTTCTCGTCTAGTCCCACTTCTATTTAAGTCAATAGCTGGGAATATCCTCTTTTCTGAAAGCTTTCGGTCAAGATGAATTTCCATATTACCAGTTCCTTTAAATTCTTCATATATTACGTCATCCATCCTGCTTCCTGTATCAACTAAGGCTGTAGCTATGATAGTTAAACTTCCCCCATTTTCAATATTTCTTGCCGCGCCAAAAAATCTTTTAGGAGAATGTAGTGCACCAGGATCTATTCCTCCGCTAAGTGTTTTACCTGTTGGTGATATAACCAAATTATAAGCCCTTGCCAATCGGGTTAAGCTATCCATTAAAATTACTACATCCCTGCCAAGCTCAACCAACCTTTTTGCCCTTTCCAATACCATTTCAGAAGCCTTTGTATGATGCTCGGGCATTTCATCAAAAGTGGAAAAAACAACTTCTCCCTTGATGCTTCTTTGCATATCAGTAACTTCCTCTGGTCTCTCATCTATCAATAAAACTATTAAATGTGCATCAGGATAGTTAGATGATACGCTGTGGGCAATTCTTTTTAAGAGAGTGGTCTTTCCGGCCTTAGGAGGGCTTACTATCATTCCTCTTTGTCCCTTACCGATAGGAGACACTAAATCTATAGCTCTAATAGCCAAATCATTCCCAATTCCAGGAAGCTCTAATTTAAATCTCGATTCTGGGTGAATGGGTATAAGTGTTTCAAACATGGGCCGGTCAAAAGCCTTTTCTGGAGGTAAATTGTTAATAAGAATTATTTCTTGAACATTCATTGGACGATTCTCGGCAAGTTTTTTCACATAAGCCTTTACAACATCCCCCTTCCTTAAACCAGATTTTCTGATCCTTGTTGCAGAAATATAAGCATCACCGTCTCCCTGTTCATAATTGTAAGCTCTTAAAAAACCATATCCATCAGGACAAATTTCGAGGACACCCTCCCTTATTTCCATTTCACTATGTTCGAATTTACGGCTTTCATCCCCATCATCCTCTTCTCTTGAATCATTGGAATTATCTTTTTGCCTCCCGTTAGAGGCATTCCTATTCGACCCGTTCTTTTTTCGATCATTTAAGTTGTTTTGGGGGGACTTATTTGCTTTAATTTGCGATAAACTTGAAACAAAGTCTTCTTTAGATAAAAGAAAGTCAATCAACTCAACCTTTTTTTTCCCACTCGGGTTAAGAAACCCTTGCTCTCCTGCAAGATGCCTCAGCTCAAAGACCGTCATGCTGTCTAATTTTTCTTTAATATTTAAATCCATAATTACTCCTACTAATATAAAATGCCATAATATATCTCTTTAACGAAGATACTAATAATCAATCGATAAAAAAACCATAACAATAAAAAGACTTAGTCTACCAATAAAAACTTTTGAGATAAATCAATCGATCCTTTTAAGCACAATAACTCGAGTCCTTTCTCCGTCAAAATCTGCACGGTCAAATTCCACCTCATCGGTATCTGGACATTCGATTGAATCTCTGTCAAATTTTTTCAAAAAATCTTCCAGTTCGTCAAATTCCGTGTTATACCCATCCTGCATATAGTGCATAGGAATCACTACATCAGGCATAAGGAAGTCAACATATTCTTTTGCCATTTCTGCATCTATCGTATATCTGCCACCTATCGGGATTAAAAGAATATTGATTGAACCAATCAATTCTGCAAGCATTGGACTAAGTTTTTCTCCGATATCTCCAAGATGGCATACCTCAACCCCGTCCATTCTAAATCTAAATACTATATTTTTTCCTCTAACGGCTCCCTTTTGAGAATCATGATAGCTTAAAAAACCACTAATATCTACTCCATCGACCTCGTGCATACCGGTGCTATTGAGAACTAATTTATGGTCCTTAACATTTTCGATTTTGTTATGGTCAAAATGGTCATGGCTTATTGTTACGACATCAGCACTTATTTCTGGAAAAGGAATTCCCACTTCAGAACCATCAAATGGATCGGTAACAACACTCACTCCAGTGCTCTCGGTGAGTTTAAAAGAACTGTGACCTAACCATCGAATTTTCATATATATCTCCAAAGACAGGATGAAAAGAAGAAAAATAACATAAATAATCAAATATTTGTTACATATATACTATATATAAAAGCAATAAAAGTCAACATTAGAATGATTTTAGTCTAAATCTTTCATAATAGCTTCAGTAGCTTCTTTACAAAATCCATCAGTTTTTCCTAATAATTCATGAATTCTATCTGCAGAATTAAGCAGAGGTGATACCGACTTGTTTTGGTTACATGAAGAAATAATATACGCTATAAACTTAGATAAATCCGCCTTAATAAACCATTTCCTTGAAACAAGATCCTGATTTATATAGGTTAGGTTTGTACTCAAGACTGCATTAAATAATCCCTGCTCATATGCTTCATCGAATTTTTCAATTCCTTCAGTAAATAAGGCATATGTAGCTGTCAGAAAAATATCCTTGCAGCCCTTTTCTTTTAGATCTCTACACAATCTTAAAACAGAATCTCCTGTAGCAATAATATCATCAGCTACTAATATATTTTTTCCTTTTACATCTGTCCCAATATATTCATGGGCAACAATGGGATTTCTCCCCCCCACAACGCACGTATAATCCCTTCTCTTATAAAACATTCCAAGATTAACGCCCAAAACAGATACATAGAATATGTTTCTTTTCATTGCTCCCTCATCTGGGGAAACAACCATAAAATTATCTTTATCTAGTTGTATTTCTGGAAAAGCGCTAACAAGTTCTTTCATGATTTGGTAGGTAGGAAAGAAATTATCAAAACCCATTAGTGGAACAGCGTTTTGTACTCTAGGATCATGTGCATCAAAAGTAATTACCCCGTTTACCCCCATATTAAACAATTCCTGCAACATTTGGGCACAATCAAGACTTTCTCTTGTATTCCTGCGGTGTTGTCTTCCTCCATAAAGCATAGGCATAATGACTGTAATTCTTGCTGCTTTGCCTCCAGCGGCACTGATTATTCTTTTTAAATCCGCATAGTGGTCATCAGGAGACATATTGTTCGGTTTCCCGAACATGTCATATGTAATACTATAGTTTCCAACATCCACAAGTACGTAAATGTCATAACCCCTTACGCTTTCAGAAATCAATCCCTTTGCATCGCCAGTAGTAAATCTTGGGCATTCACTATCTAAAATAAATGTATCTTTGTGAAACTTAGAATTTTTCTTCCCTATATCAGTGTTGTACCACCTAACTAAATAATCATCTATTTTTTTTCCTAGCTCTCTTGATCCCTCTAAAACTATTAAACCAAGAGGGGCAACAGGCTGCGCATCCTCGAACACTTGATTAAAAAAAGTGGGCATTCCTTCCTCCAAAAATTGTTCTAAAACCAACATGCAAATTATATCATAAGTAGCATATTTGATACAATTGAATAAACCCTCAAACGTAAGTAAATCTAGAAAAAATTCCGTTATGATTGGGTAAACTTAACATTCTCACAAGAAACATCGAACAAATCATCCTTTTCTCCGGCAAACTGTGAATTATATAACTCGTAATAGAAACCTTTTTTCTCCATTAATTGGTCATGATTGCCCTGCTCTACAACATCGCCATCATTCATTACTAATATGACAGCTGCCGATTTAATTGTTGATAATCTATGAGCGATAACGAAACTTGTCTTACCTTCCATCATAGCAAGCATAGCACTTTGAACATATTTTTCAGTTCTTGTATCAACCGAGCTGGTAGCCTCGTCAAGAATAATTATTCTTGGATCTTTTAGTATAGCTCTCGCGATAGTTAATAGTTGTTTCTGTCCGGCACTAATATTTGAAGCATCTTCTTTCAAAACAGTATCATATCCATGTTCACTTAATTCTATAAAAGAATGCGCATTTGCTTGCTTAGCAGCAGAAATTATTTCCTCTCTTGATGCCCCTGGTTTCCCATAAGCTATGTTTTCAGCAATAGTACCATTAAATAACCAGGTATCCTGAAGAACCATTCCATATAGACTTCTCAAATCATTTCTCGAATACTCCTTCATATCAACCCCATCGATAAGAATCCTTCCCGAATCCACTTCGTAAAATCTCATCAACAAGTTCACTAATGTAGTTTTCCCAGCTCCCGTTGGGCCTACTATTGCTATTTGTTCTCCTGCCGCAACACTAAGTGATAGGTCTCGTATCAAGGGTTTATCAGGGGAGTAAGAAAAAGCGATATGCTCTATAGCAACATTTCCTTTACAATCCATACAGCTAATCGGTTTATCACCTTCTACTGTCATTTCATCCAAATCAAAGACTTGGAAAACTCTCTCCGCAGCAGCCACAGATGACTGAATAGTGTTTGCTATATTGCTAATGTTTTCTATGGGTTGGGCAAATTGACGGGTATAGGATAGAAGTGCTTGGATGTCCCCAATTGTTATTAGCCCGCTGCCCGCTCTAAATCCCCCTCCAACACATATTCCAACATACACCAAATTATTAATAAATTTAATCGAGGGAAGAATTATTCCAGACAAAAACTGGGAGCGTCTTGTAGCTCTTTTTAATTCCTTATTGATTTTTTCATATATTTTTATGCTATCGTACTCTCTATTGTAGAGTTTAACAACCTGATGCCCAGTATACATTTCTTCTATAAAACCATTGAGCTGTCCGATTTTCTTTTGTTGTTTAGCAAATTCAACTTGTGAACGTTTTACAATAACCGTTGAAACCAACATCAACAAAGGTAGACTAAGTAGCGTAACCATAGATAGTAGCCAGTCAATCCTCATCATCATTATGAAAACCCCACCGACAGTCATAACCCCAGTAATTATTTGGTTTAAACTTTCTTGAATTGTCGCGGAAATCATCTCAATGTCTATTGTAAATCTTGAGAGAATTTCTCCAAACGGTGTTGTATCAAAATATGATAGAGATACTCTATCAAGCTTATACTTAACATCATGGCGCATCCTACACACAAGTCTTTGCGAAGTAATTCCCGCTATCAACGCACTCATGAATTGGAATAAAGAGTTCAAAACATACAGAGATGCGCTTGTCCATAAAACGGGTGCGATATAATCTAATAATTGATTATTTCCAGGATTTACAGGATCTGTAGCAGGTCTTATATTTGTGAAAAACTGCAAACTATCGACAAGAACATTCGTAACTTTCTTCATAATATCTGGAACCCAAATAGCAAACCAAGCACCAACAATAGCGAGAACTATCATAATAATAATCATATGATACTGAGGCTTCAGATATTTAACCAATCTTTTAACAGTTCCACCAAAATTTTTAGCTTTAATAACTTCTTTAATTTCAGGTCCAGTAACATTAAAGGCTGCACCCAAATTAAAGCCCCCTCCTGCTGGTTGCTTTGGATCTTCTGGCTTCATAATGTTATTATCAAAATCTGCACTCATTATATACCTAATTCTTCTGCACTTATTTGTGAAAGTGCTATATCTCTATATAGTTGACAATTACAAAGTAACTCTTGATGTGTTCCCTTTCCCACAATTTTACCTTCATCAAGAACTAAAATTAAATCAGCATCCATAATTGTGCCAATTCTTTGTGCAATAATAATTGTTGCTGTTTCTTTTGTAACTTTTTTTAAGGCTGCTCGTAAATTTTTATCTGTTCTAAAATCCAGAGCAGAAAAACTGTCATCAAAAATCATTACTTCAGGTTTTCTAACTATTGCCCTAGCTATAGAAAGTCTTTGTTTTTGACCTCCGCTAAAGTTCCCTCCCCCTTGTTCTACGTCGCTATCGAGTGCGCCTGACTTACCCTTAACAAAGTTCTCACTTTGCGCTATTCGAAGAGAATCCCATAGCTCTTCATCTGTTGCATCTTCCTTGCCCCATTTAAGATTTTCTTTTATGGTCCCTGAGAATAGCATCGAGCGCTGAGGAACAAATCCTATTTTTTCTCTTAGTTCCTCAAGGGGTATGTCTCGAACATTTATCCCATCGACCAAAACCTTACCGCTAGTAACATCGTAAAATCTTGGAATTAGATTGATAATTGTACTTTTCCCAGAACCAGTTCCACCCACAATAGCAGTAACCTTGCCCTTTTCCGCTACAAATGAAATATCTTTCAAAGAGTAGTTTTCTGCATCGAGGCAATATTTAAAATCCACATTTTCAAATCGAACTACCCCTTTTTCAGAGTAGTTTCTATTCGGCTCAAGAGAGTCTCTAAGCCTAACTTTTGTATCCAATACTTCATTTACTCTAGCAGCGGAAACAGAAGCACGAGGAAACATTACAAAAACAGTAGCAAGCATAACTAAGGCCATCATTATTTGTTGCATATATTGAATAACAGCCATCATATCTCCAACTTTTATGTCTTCATCATAGGCTATTTGTTTGCTTGCTATCCACACAACCCCGACCATTGCACAATTAATACATACTGAAATCAAGGGGGCCAAAATAGCATTGTATTTACTTATTGTCGTAGCTGTTTTTCTTAAACTCTCGTTAACTTCTTGAAATCTTTCATTTTCGCTTTCCTGTTTATTAAAGGCCCTAACTACTCTTATCCCAGTTAATCCTTCACGTGTTACTAGTGTAAGCCTATCTACCTTCTTTTGAATAATTTTAAACATTGGCTGAACAATACGCGCTGCTACAAAAGAGGCGATAAACAAAATTGGAAGTACATATAAAAGAACGGAAGTCATTTTTAAACTCTTTTCAGCAGCCATAGTGAAACCACCAATTAATATAATCGGAGCAATCAATCCAGTTCTTAAGATTAAGAGTAAAATCTGTTGGATCTGGTTAATATCGTTCGTTGAACGAGTAATAAGGCTAGAGGTAGAAAACTGATCAAATTCAGCCATGGAAAAAGATTGAACTTTCTTAAAGACCCTAGATCTAATAAAAGCTGAAAACTCAGAGGCATATTTTGAGCTAAACAAAGCAGCTAGTATCGCTGCGCAGACAGCACAAAGAGTCAATAATAGCATGTAACCGCCTCGGATAAGGATGAAATTTAAATCCTTGGTTTGGATCTCCTCACCATCTGGAAGAAGCATCTCATCTGCTGTCATAAGCTCATAAACTTTCCCCGCTCTAATTGCCGTTCCTGTTGGAGTCAAGGTTAAATAATCTTTAAGCTTAATCCAAAATTGTCTCCACTCACTATCCCTTATTATGGTGATACTTTCTCCCTGTTCATTTTGTTTCCAAGTATCATCAATCGCTTTCATAATTTTCTTGGCAGAACTGTTCTTTAGAGAAAAAAGCCTCTCAATGAGAATTAATTGATCATCATCGTTATATCTCTTTACCATTTCACTGATTCTATATCTGTAATCTGAAGCCTGTTGATCAGTAAACTTATCCGAATTTTCCGATATTAAAACTCCATACAAAAGGTCTGAATTGTACGAATCTGCCCTTAATTGCGCATCAAAATCGCTAATACCTCTTTTTCTATCCACCCATTTTTCGCCATAATATTTATATGAGTAACCCAAAACATTGTTGCATATTATAACTTCATAATCCGGCATTGGATCTGGTCTTCCAGTATAACTTTCTTTTACAGAGGATACTTCCTCTTCATCTTTATTGGAATATACATATCTTAATTTTGTCTTATCGATCACTTGTCCAAATTCATCAGTAGGAATTCTATTTCCTTCAAAATCAATTGGTATCGGCATTATATTTCCATATTTAGAGTGCTTCATTCTACTTACACAAGCGGTAAGTATCTTTCTGTTGCTACTATTTTCCATTGCATCTTCATCCGCATCTGGGTCTTGATCAAGCAAACTATTAACAGAAATTGTATTTCCAGAAGATTCTTCTACAGGTATCGATCTAGGGTCTCCGTTTTCAAAAATAATAAAAGTATTGATTACCTTTCTGATTTCCTCTTTTTCGATTTCAGTATAGTCCTCATCATAATTAGCCCCCAACATTTGATAGGGTTTCAATCCTTCTAAAAAAGGGGTAATGACCTTTTCAAATAGTTCCTTGCTATCATGAATAGGAATATCCCTGAATGTAATATTTACACTCTGATCACCCTCTATCTCTTCAAGTGCTTCAGTTAAATCATAAGTTGAAAAACCTTCAACCATTTCAAAAACAGGGATTTTATCTTTATCATATCCCTTTAAAGTTTTTTCACTGTCCACTCCCCCGATGCTATCTGGCTTGTCCATTTCGAGGTGTTTATACAAGGGCTCATAATCAATATATATGCCCTCATTTATTATTTCGCTCATTTTTTCGGGGAGGTATAATTCGGCTACTGCTTGACCGGTAACCAACATTACGATTACCAACAGAACCCATGTCATGGATCTAAAATCTTTAAATTGCCTAAACATCCGCCCCTCTGCTTACAAAGTGCATTATATCACATTGTTACGTTCTTGTTCAATCGCCCTCAAACCTATGATCCTTTTATTAATCAAGGATAGTAAATCTTAACTATACTATATAATACGCAACATTCTCTTTCTTTTTTCTCGCTACTATTCCGCCGGAAAAACGAGAATAATCCATGAAAATTATTTAATATTAATGTACCACATTTTCTTTCTTGTTTCTCGCTACTATTCCGTCTGGAAAACGAGAATAATCCATGAAAATTGTTTAATATTAATGTACCACATTCTCTTGCTCGTTTCTTGGTAATATTCCTCAGAAAAAACAAGAATAACCCATGAAAATTATTTTGTGATAGCCTCATCCCATACTGGGTCTTTTCCCAACCCCAATATTTGCGTTATTGTCGAAGCGATATTTGAAAGACCAAACTCCCCTTCTTTGATGGCGTATTCTTTATCCCCATATATAATAAAGGGAACTTTATTTAAACTGTGGGCAGTTCTTGGTTGCAATTCCCCTTTCTTATTTAGTTCAAGCATTTCATCAGCATTCCCATGATCTGCTGTTATAAGAAGAGTATAACCCTTCTCATCAACTGCTTTTATTATTCTTGCTAGGGCCAAATCAACAGCCTCAACAGCAATTATAGTGGCGAAAAAAGAACCCGTATGCCCCACCATATCTCCATTAGGAAAATTGCATCTAATAAAATCATATTTATCCGAGTCAATCGCAGAAATTACGGCATCCGCAACCTCAGCAGACTTCATCCAAGGTCTTTCATCAAAGGAAACTTTATCCGAAAGAATTTCTTCAAAAGTTTCAAGATTTTCACTGAACTTACCAAGTTTATTTCCATTCCAAAAGTAGGTAACATGGCCGAATTTTTGAGTCTCTGAAACGGCATACTGTCTAATCCCTTTTTTAACTAAATATTCACTTAACGTGTTCTTAATTTGGGGAGGAAGAACTAAAAACTTCTCAGGGATTTTTAAATCACCATCATACTGAAGCATCCCAGCAAATTTGATTTTCGGATGAGCTTCTCTTTCGAAAACAGAAAAGTTCTCTTCTGCAAGCGCTCGGCTAATTTCTATTGCCCTGTCCCCACGAAAATTAACTAATACTACGCTATCATTATCTTCAATTCTTCCAATCGGGATATTGTTTTCTGCTATTACAAATCCTGGGAGATCCTGGTCAACAATACCAAATTTCTCCTTTCTAAATGTCTCTATGGCATCTTTGGCTGTGGGGAAAAATCTCCCCTTGCCCTTAACATGAATATTGTATCCTTCCTTCACCATATTCCAGTTGGCATTATATCTATCCATTGTAATCTTCATTCTGCCGCCGCCACTGGCAATTTTTCCCTCAAAACTTTCATCGTTAAGTTCTGAGAGTTCTTCTTCTAGGCACTCGACGTAATTTAAAGCTGAAGTTGCCGGAACATCCCTTCCATCAAGAAGTATATGAACTCGCGCACGTCTTATTCCTTCTTTTTTTGATTGTCGGAGTAAAGCATATAGGTGATTAATATTCGAATGAACATTACCATCTGAAAGTAAACCAATAAAATGTATTGTAGCGTTATTTATTCTGCAATTCGATACTAATTCTAACCAGGTGGGAGAAGAAAAAATTTGCCCTGACTCAATATTCTCATTCACCAATTTCGCCCCCTGAGAATAAACCTGGCCACATCCAATTGCGTTATGGCCCACTTCGCTGTTGCCCATATCATCATCGGAAGGCAACCCAACTGCCCTGCCGTGAGCTTTAAGCAAGGTATATGGGCAGGAACTAAATAGCCTGTCTAATAGTGGTGTTCTTGCCCCTTTCACTGCATTGCCAACTTCATTTTCAGAAAACCCTATCCCATCCATCACTACTAAAACAATTTTTTTCATAAAATCTCCTGTATATAATAGAAACCGCAAAAAGAAATAAGCGGTTTCACTTTAAAAACGCGAGGATGGTTGTCACCCCTGCACAAATTTTGTTATCCCTTTATTTATCGTAATTAACAATTACACCAAAATCTTCAGCTTTAAGGGATGCGCCACCAATTAATCCACCATCGATTTCCGGCATAGACATTAGTTCTTTTGCATTTTTTGCGTTCATGCTTCCGCCATATTGAATTCTCAAAGCATTTCCTGCTGTCTTTCCATATAATCTTCTAACCGCTTTTCTAATTATTGCAATTGTATCGTTTGCCTCCTGGGCAGTTGCAGTTTTGCCAGTTCCAATTGCCCAAACAGGTTCATAGGCTATTACAACTTGCTTTAAGTCAGCTTTATCTAAGCCCTCAAGCGCTTCGTTAGTTTGACGAACCACTACTGCGGCGGTTTGCCCTTCTTCTCTTTGCGAAAGGGTTTCACCCACGCAAATTATGGGCTTAATCCCAGATAAAATTGCAGCTTTTGCACGAGCGTTAACGGATTGATCTGTCTCTCCAAAATATTGTCTTCTCTCACTATGCCCAACGATAACATACTCAACCTTTAGTTCCTTAAGCATTTCTGCACTAATCTCTCCCGTGTAAGCTCCTTTGGGTGCCCAGTGTACATTTTGAGCACCTAATTTAATTTTCGTTCCTCTTATAGCTTTTCTAGCTACCTCAATATCCGTGAAGGGAACACAAATCACAATTTCACAATTAGCATTTTCAACAGCATGGGCAAGAGAGGCAATAAGCTCTTTTGTTTCTGCTTGTGTCTTATTCATTTTCCAATTTCCCGCAATAATATCTCTTTTCATTTTATTCCTCCATTATTTATTATCAAGACATGAAATTCCTGGTAAATCTTTACCTTCTAGAAACTCAAGTGAAGCTCCGCCTCCTGTTGAGATATGTGTCATCTTATCTCCAAAACCTAATTGAGCAACAGCACTTGCACTGTCTCCTCCTCCAATTATGGTAATTGCCTCTGACTCCGCCATAGCTCTTGCCACGGCTTTTGTCCCCTCTGCAAATTTTTCGAATTCAAAAACTCCCATAGGGCCATTCCAAATAACAGTTTTTGCTTTTCTTATTTCTTCGGCAAAAATCTCCCTTGTTTTAAACCCAATATCCATTCCCATCCATCCATCAGGGATATAAGAAGCTTCACTTACATTAATTGCAAGGGTAGCGGCCTTGTTGGAAAACTCGCTTCCATATATATCATCAACTGGCAATAAAAGTTTGACTCCACGTTCTTTAGCTTTGACTAATAACTCTAATGCTAAATCAAACTTTTCTCTTTCACAAATAGAATTCCCTATTGAAAAACCTTGCGCGGCAAGGAAGGTATATGCCATTCCTCCCCCAATTATAACAGTGTCCACTTTCTCGAGAAGGTTATTAATAACAGCAATCTTATCTGAAACTTTTGCTCCCCCTAAAATCGCGACAAAAGGTCTCTTAGGATTTTCTAATGCGCCTCCCATTATGCTTATTTCCTTGCCAATCAAAAAACCTGCTACAGCTGTTTTAACAAATCCGTACTGGACAATTCCAGCAGTGGAAGCATGTGCCCTGTGGGCCGTTCCGAAAGCATCATTAACATACACATCGCAAAAAGATGCAAGTTTTGAGCAAAATTCCTTCTCGTTCTCTTCTTCTTCCTTATGAAATCTAAGATTCTCAAGAAGTACTATTTCTCCATTCTTGCAAGAAGCGACCTTTTCTTCAGCAGAAGGACCTATTACATCTTCTGCAAAAGCAACAGGTTTACCAAGCATCTCTGCCAATTTTATTGCTACAGGCTTCAGCGTGTACTTTTTGTTAAACTCGCCTTTTGGTCTCCCCATATGTGAACAAAGAATTACTTTTGCCCCCTTTTCACTAAGATATTTGATTGTTGGTATAGCACCTTCAATCCTATTTAAATCGGTAATCACACCATCTTGCATCGGGACATTAAAATCTACTCTAACGAGACATTTCAATCCAGAGACATTGATGTCCTCTATAGTTTTTTTACTCATGATATCCTCCAAACTCTTTCCAAAATCTATTAAATACGTGAGGGAAAACCCTTTAATTCACGCATATAATTATATCACTTTAAATATACGCGCGCAAACATAAATGTCTTATTTTTATATACTTCTCGAGCATAGTCAGTTCTCAAAGTAAGTGCAACAGTAAGTGCAACATTCGGGATTTTGTCTCAAGGTAAGTGCAACATTCGACATTTTGTCTCAAAGTAAGTGCAACTTTCGACATTCTAGTTATATTTATGACTCCAGAAAAAATTATTTTTTTGACTTTAAGTTAAATTGCGCTAATTTGTCATTCTTCTTTTTTCTTATTTGAAAAAATAAAAAATACTCCAAGAAAGTGGATTAAGATATTAATCAAGTTACTTTAATTTGCTAATAATGTCCTTATTTTAGCAACTCAAATTTCGATATTATGTTTGCTACATCCTCTTTTGAACAAGATGCAGTAATTAAATTTTTAATATTCTTTGATCCTTTGTACCCCTTCACGTAAGAAATAAAATGTTTTTTAAAGTTATTAACTGCTACCTGTTCGGGAAGGTATGATAATAATCCTTCAAAATGTTCTTTTATAGTCCTAGATATGTCTTTTTCTGAGGTTTGTCCAGTAAGTTCGGCGAAAATAAAAGGGTTTCCTATTGCAGCTCTAGCTATTGCGATACCATCACATCTAGTCTTCTCGAACATATCCGATGCGGTTTTTATATCATGAACATTTCCATTTCCAAAGACTGGTATGCCCACACTATTTTTTACATCTCTAATAGCTGAGAAAAGTATATCACCCGTATAGTATTGTTCGCGAACTCTTCCATGCACAATAAGACCGGATGCCCCTGCTTTTTCGGCTAATTCCGCTATTATACTAGCATTGATATTATCCAAACTAAAACCTGCCCGCATCTTTACTGTTACGGGCCTTCCTTGTGCAGCCTCCACTGAAGTTTTGATTATATTATAAGCCAACTGAGGATTGTTCATCAAAGCAGAACCCTCCCCATTTTTCACTATTTTTGGAACTGGGCACCCCATATTGATGTCAATGATATCAAATTTTTTTAATCTTTCATCAGTAATGGCTCTTTCAAAAAAACTTGGATCGCTTCCGAAAAGTTGAATAGCTTTTATCTTTTCCTTTTCGCCTGTGACCAGCATTAACCCTGAATTATCACTACCATAAACTAGCCCCTTTGCAGAAATCATCTCGGTAAAACATACTCCAGCACCATACCTATAGCATAATTCCCGCATCGGCATATCACTAAAGCCTGCGATTGCAGGCAGTATAAATGGTGAATTTAACTGGTATTTTGCTATTTTCATGTACCTTGTATTGCCTCACACTGAAAAGCGAGTGTCATGAGATTTATTCAAGAAAAATCTCTTTAATTCTGTTTTCTCTTACTACTCCAAGCATTTATTCAAAGAACTGCTTTATAAAAAACTTCCCTTAATTCTGTTCTTTCTTATTATTCCAAGTGTTTTGCTCAAATAACTGCTTTGTAAAAACTTCCATTAATTCTATTTACTCTTACTATTCCAAGCATTTATTCAAAGAACTGCTTTATAAAAAACTACCATTAATTTTGTTCTTTCTTATTATTCCAAGTACTATCCTCGTGTTCTTTGGACTCTTGATAATACTTTTCCATTAAATCCATATTATTTGAAGATAGTTCAAACCCAAGTTCCTTTGACTTTTTTTCGACATATAAAAATCTATTAATAAATCTATTTGTTGTTGCATTAAGGGATGTTTCCGGATCTATTCCCAGCATTCTAAGGTAGTTGATCACAGCAAAAAGCAGATCTCCTCCTTCCCATTCTTTTTCTTTCTCGAATTCAGCTAAATCAAGCTCTAACAATTCCTCAGTAATTTTTTGTTTTGCGCTATCTGGATTTGGGAAATCAAAACCAGTCTTCTTAATAATTTTTTGAACCTTAAATGCCCGCATTAAAGCCCCGAAGGTAACGGGTACACTATTGATTTTATCTATCAATTCATTCTGATTCTTCTCTTTAGACTTGGCTTTTTCCCAACTTTTTAATGCCTCATAAGCATCTGGGGCTTTTTGTTCTCCGAATACGTGGGTATGTCTACTAACTAGTTTGTGGCATAAGCCATTTATTAAATCATTAGCATTGAATCTTCTTGAATCTTCGGCTATTACAGCGTGGAAAAGACCTTGAAGTAACACATCTCCACTTTCTTCAATTAATTTTTCTGTATCATCTAAATCAATAGCTTCAGCCAATTCATAAGCCTCTTCTATAGCGTTGTTCTTAATAGAATTATGCGTTTGTACTCGATCCCATGGACAACCATCCGGATCTCTTAATTTTCTAATTATTTCTAATAAATCACCAAATGAATAATAATCCCTAGACAGAAAATTTGAAGCCTTTATAATAAAACGCTCCTTGTATCCTAATTCTCTGGCCCTTACTTCGGTAGGATTTCCTCTTTCATCCAATACTGTACATTCTACGTTTCCAGAAAAACATCTTATTATTTTACTTTTTATGGATGAAAAATCCTCTTCTTTTATCTGGTCAATAATTGTAGGAACATTAAAATCAAAACAGTTAATTTCTCTTTTTAAAAAATCTTCCGCTACATAATAAGAAAATGAATTCATTCTTTTCCTCTCTTTATTTGATATTTGAATTATATACTTATTGCAATTATTCTTCAAACATATGGTTTATAAATATTTTTTCATCTCCTCCCTCTACCTAAAAAAATAGCGATAATACTAAATCTTTACATATAACGTCTTTATGCTATAATTTGTATAATCTAAAAATTGGAGCGAGTATGAGATTAACCTTTTTAGGAGCAGCAAGAGAAGTAACTGGAAGTTGCTATTTCCTTGAAATAAACAGCACAAAAATTCTAATTGATTGTGGAATGGAACAAGGGCCTGACCTCTACGATAATCAAGAGCTAGCCGTACCCGCAAACGAAGTTGATTTCGTTCTATTAACCCATGCTCACATCGACCATTCGGGACTGCTACCTCTTCTTTACAGAAACGGTTTCAGGGGACAAATTTTTACTACACATGCCTCAAAAGATCTATGTCACATTATGTTACTTGACAGTGCTCATATACAAGAAATGGAGGCTGAATGGAGAAATAAGAAGATTAATAAAAACTCAGCCTCATACTATACTCCTATGTACTCAGAAGAAGATGTTTTAGGAGTTGAAAAACATTTTTCCCCATGTGATTACAACAAAAAAATCCCCATATCTGAGAATATTAATGCAGTTTTCTATGATGCGGGGCACTTGTTAGGCTCTGCCAGCATTGAGATTGAAGCAATAGAAGATGGAATATCAAAAAAAATTGTGTTTTCTGGGGACATAGGAAATAAAAATAAACCTATAATTAAGAATCCAACCCTTTTAAAAGATGCAGATTATGTTGTTATGGAAAGCACTTATGGCAACCAAAAACACCGCGAAACAAACAATTACAAAGAACAACTCATTAGAATACTTAAAAGAACTTTTGCAAGAAACGGAAATGTCGTAATCCCGTCTTTTGCGGTTGGAAGGATGCAGGAACTTCTTTATTTTCTTAGATTAGTGAAATCCGACCCACAAATTTCTCCCTATAAAAACTTTAAAGTCTACGTAGATAGTCCTCTGGCAATTGAAGCAACAACTATCTTTAAGAATAGTAATAAAGAATACTTTGACGAAGAAACTCAAAATCTAATAGCCAATCGTATAAACCCTTTGGAATTTAAAAATCTAAAAATGAGTCTAACTTCTGATGATAGCAAACAAATTATGACCGATACTGGTCACAAGGTAATAATAGCTGCGTCTGGAATGTGTGAAGCGGGAAGGATTCGTCACCACCTTAAAAGCAACCTCCCAGGAATAAACAACACTATCGTTTTTGTTGGATTCCAGGTTCCAGGAACTCTCGGAAGAACTATCCTTGATGGAGCAAAATCAGTTAAGATATTTAACGAAGAAGTCCCTATTAATGCAGAGATTTGTGAAATGAAAGGAACGAGTTCTCATGCAGACATGGATGACTTATATGAATGGGCAAAATCATTTTATCCCAAGCCTGTTCGAATCTTCGTAACCCATGGGAATGAAGATGTTGCCGAGGAGTTTGCAGAAAATCTATCAAATGGTCAAGGCCTTTCTGCCATAGCGCCTTATAATGGGGCTATATGGAATCTATCTTCAAACGAATGTATATTTGAAGGGAATAAAGGAATTAAACGACGTACAGACCGAAAAAGGCCAAAAGGAATTTATCGAATTAACGGAGTATACGGAAAACTCCTGGACTCTATCGAGAATCTCAACGATGTCGTTAAGAAGAATGAAGGCCTAGAAAACCGAGAACTACGTAAACTAATCGATGAGATAGATGCCTTAGCAAAAAAATGGGATAGAGACCTTTAACCACTCTTTTGCCATTTAAAAATTGACTAGAACGAGTCTTTTAACCAAATAAAGAAAGTTTGTATTATGAAATCTTATCCTTTTAAGTTATATCGAAACTTTACTATCAATCAAGCAACTTTAGATTTGACTTATCTCA
>Ga0172381_10002166_pt1 | contig 22118 bp, 24 predicted proteins | sample Leawel6488metaG_FD_119754 | JGI IMG/M metagenome (GOLD analysis project Ga0172381, IMG submission 119754) | Leachate microbial communities from a municipal landfill in Southern Ontario, Canada - Leachate well 64-88 metaG | ecosystem: Engineered > Solid waste > Landfill > Unclassified | place...
AGCTTGAAACCCGGCCTAAAAAGAGACTTCGTTACAGGACATGGGTAAAAGACCCGTTTGATAGGCTTCGGATGTACGCACGAAGGCAACGACGTGTTCAGTCCGGAAGTACTAACGTCCAAACACTAGTGCTCACCACGCTAAACCCAGACGAAATTCTGAGTGCAAACCTTATATCTTATCCTGACATACGGGATAAGGTATCATAGTACACGGTCGCCAAGGTGGCGGAGCGGCCACGCGGCTGACTGCAGATCAGCTACAATCCGGTTCAACTCCGGACCTTGGCTTGGATCGGTTTCCAGCAATGGAAATCGGTCTGACGAAGAATAGCATCTAGTTCTTCGGCTGCAAACAAAAAATCAAGCAAATCATGTGGTGATAGCGGCCATAGCTGTCAGGAAACACCTGGTCTCATTCCGAACCCAGCAGTTAAGCTGACACACGTAGTATGTTGTACTTGGGTACGCGAGTCCCTGGGAACCATACCAAGCTGCTATCACCTTTCCTTCTTACACGGTCTTCTGTTCTTATGAAATTTTGACTAACGAGCGAATGCTTTCGAAAAAATATCATTCTGTCCATAATTGGGTCAGCACCAGGTTCATGACCTGCATGATATGTCCGGCAGAATGCTGGTGATAGCGGCCATAGTTGTACACTTGGTCTCATTTCGAACCCAGCAGTTAACTGACACACGTAGTATACTGTACTGAGATACGCGAGTTCTCGGGAACTATACCAAGCTGCTATCACCTTTCCTTTTTACACGACATCTGTTCTATGAAATCTTAACCAACGAGCGAATGCGCTCGTTTAAACAAGGGTCATAGTATCGTTTCTACGGATACCGGCAGGTTCACAGCCTGCATGACCTGTATAAGAATGAATGAATCATCCGTTTAAAAATGACTTACTGCTTTTTCAGGATTACAATTCCCGCTACCACGACAATTGTCCCGAACAAAGCGTACTGGAGCGGAGCGTGCTGGGTCCGTCTGCTGTACCCGGGCGGTCGTTGTGGCGGTTCTGGAGGTTGCGGTTGTAGCCCCAGACGTCAGACTTCCTGTATATTAGTGACCCGGATCGTTGTTGGAACGGTTGTCGGAAATGATGAGTTCGCACCAATTGCGTACAGGTTCTTATCATTACTCCCAACATAGACAATCCCGTTTGCTACAGCCGGAGATGACTCCACCCAGTCACCCGTAGCGAACCTCAACTTCTCTTTCCCCGTGACAGTATCGATGGCATACAGGTTTTCATCGCCACTCCCGATACAGACGACTCCGTTTGCCACCGATGGGGATGAATATATATGATCTCCCGTAGCGAACCGCTATAGTTTAGTGTTCCCCGGTTCAATGTCCCCGCTCTCATACACCCCGGTATGCTACGGATTGGCTCGGAACATTGCATCTTCAGCTGAAGCGGGAACAACGGAAATAAAGAAAAGAGGAACGATCAGGAATAGTATTAAAAATAAGAAATGCCTTGAACAAGGATTATTAAAAAATAAGGTCCTCCGATAACAAATCAGTCCTATTCCCGGGTATAGGTGAGGATATTACATCCGGGTATCCCGCCGGAGAACGATTTTCCATCTGGGGCCATATCGAATGTAAAGGTGTAAAAACGTTTACCATGTGACACCCAGGTACCAGTAAGTCTCGGAGGATTCCCGCTTGTTGAACCGGAAAATATTTCCTGATTATAATAATCAGTGCCGTTCACCGATGTCCCGGTCTGTGTCAGCTCGTATTTCCATCCGCCCTCCTGGACCCAGGATCCTGTCCATGACAGGCACTTTCCCTCTGAACACGGTTCACTGGTATTACATACATTCCCGCATGCCCCGCAGTGCTGACTGTCGCTCTGCGTATCGATACAGGACCCATCGCAGCGAGTCTGGCCGGACGAACAGGATGGAGTCCCCGGAGTATTCGTGGGCGCAGGAATTTTCGTTGTAACGGAAGTACCGGGAATCCCGGAGGTTCCCATAGTCACCGGTACTTCCAGAACTCCCGGGGTCTGCACAGAAGTCGGGGATAACGGTGGCTGGGATGTATCCGTACATGCAGAGACAAGGATCAATGCGAAGAGCAACCCGGCAAAAATGACGGGGGATATTTTACAAATTTTATTCATAATATTTGACATCCTGATAAAGGAATTAATGCTGCTTCCAAAGCACAATCCCTACTAAAACCAGAGCACCTGCCCCGATTGGAATGGCATACTGGAGCGGGACGTGCCGGGTCGTCTGCTGGATCGGGGCGGTTGTAACAGCTGTTGCCTGGGGCGCCGGACTTCCTGCATCGGTCACCTGGAACGGGATCAGGGTATACGTGTCATTGGTTAACGTGCTATCGTGTGTATTCTGATCGCTGATGGCGGTAATAAGTGCCTCTGTCGCATCGTTGCCCTGGAGGCTTCCTGAACCACTGATCTTGAAGAGGTTCGTGCCGTTGTTGAGTTTCAGGTTGCGGACATAATCGCTGCTGACAACGAAGTCGAACTGATTGTCCGCCATCGGGTGCTCTACGATAAGGTAATATTGTCCTGCCGGGAGATTTCCTGACATTGCCGCACCGGCAGTAAAGGTAAAGTCCGCATCGGAACTTACCGGTGTTTTTGTCGTAAAGGCATACTTATCACCGAAGATCCAGACCTGGACCTCGGGAGGGATTCCTTCTGCAATCCCGGTCACGGTAAACGGCTGCCCTTTTACGACATTCTGGGACGACATATTTGCCGTAATGTACGGCTTTTTCAGGGCCATCCCGACATCGGCGGCACCGGAGTCCGGCGGGTCAGCAGTTTTTGGCTGGCTTTCTGCATAAACGGTGTATGTACCGGCATCCAGATTGAGATTGTCGGTGTAAAAGAAATACTCCCATGTTTTATCCGGTTTTGTGGTTACCGTGGTAAACGAGTCCGGGTTCCCGCTGGCTGCTGCCTGGTGCGGTGCGGTAAGGCTCCCGCCCGTGGCCGGAAGGTTTGGGCCGGTCATGAAAAGGTATACCGTACCTGAAGTGGAGCTCTGTCCCCGCAGGACCACTTTTTCCCCCTGGTAATAGGAATGGCTCCCGTCAGCAGAGATCGTTACCGCAGTGCCGGTGGATACACCGGATGCCGGGGCCGCGGCCGGACTTCCTGCATCCGTGACCTGGAAGGGGATTATGGTATACGTATCATTGGTTAACGTGCTATCGTGTGCTTCCTGATCGCTGATTGCTGTGGTAAGTGCGTCTGCTGCATCGCTGCCCTGCAGGCTTCCCGGGCCGGTGATCTTAAAGAGAGTGGTATTATTGTTCAGTTTGACATAATTCCCGCTGACATCGATGTTGAATTTGTTGTACTTCATCGGATGCTGGACAATCACGAAGTACTGGCCGCTTTTAAGGTTACTGGTGACCTCCGGAAGGACTTCATACGTGTACGAGGCATCAGGATTGACGATTTGAATTGTCTTGGAATAGTAGTTCTCACCGAGGATCCAGACCTGGACATCAGATGGGATTCCTTCCGCAATCCCGGTTACCGTAAATGGCTGCCCCTTTACAACGTTTAAAGACGAGATATTTGCGGATATGTACGGCTTTTTAACAATTATGCTGGTAGTACCATAGGGTGTGTCCGATAACTGGTCTCCCGTTTTCGGCTCGCTTGCTGCATAAACGGTATACGATCCAGCATCGAGCCTGAGACCGGAGGTGTACCAGGGATACACCCATGTTTTATCCGCGTTTGTTTTTACAACCGTGAATGAACCGGGATCTCCGCTGACTGCTTTCTGGGACGGAGAAGTTAGTTTTCCTCCATTATCCGGAAGGTTAGGTCCGGTTATGTACAGGTACGTGGAACTCGTATCAGTATTCATTCCGGAAAAAACTGCTTCTTCTCCCAGGTAGTACGCTCCTGTCCCTTGCGCGACAATCGTGACAACCGGTTTATCTGCCGCCGACACGGGAAGTACCAGGACTGCTGCACCTGCCACGATAAACAGCAGGAGAATCTTCAAAAACTCAATGGGTCTTTTACTGACTGGCTTTGACATACGTAAATGTATTTGTATTTACAATATAAATGCATTCTGATCCCGGTTTGCAGTCGCAATTTCCGGGAGCTGAAGAGGTCTGGCATTATTTCCCGATACCCTTTTTACGTCGGTATATCCTCCGGAAAATGTCAGAAAAATTAATGGTGAGATTCCGTTCCGGCAGATCCGGGCATCAGCCCGGTCTTTGCCGAGAGGTAAAGATCCCGTACTGCGATCCCTCCGATTGTTGCCACGACAAATGCAACGATTAAAAGTGCGATATTATAGAGGAGGGCAAGAGCAATCCACGTGCCGGGGGGATGGAAGATGACGGTCTGGTATGGATTTACTATTCCGGATGCAGCCTGGATGAGCAGGTGCATAACGAACACACCGGATACGATAACCCCAAGGAAGAGGGCGCAGGCAACTACCCCGGCCCAGGTCTTTTTCATCATCGCAAACGATCCCACGACTGCTTCCCTGAGGTTCTTTTGCTCAAGGACAACAAGGGGCACGACAAACGGGGTCAGGACAAACAGGAGCAGGGTGAGCACTAAAAATTCCAGGGTCTCCAGGAGCCCGAAGGGATATACCCATAACAGCAGCGATCGTCCTCCATAGCCCGGAATCTCGGTTAACATGTCCCAGTCGAGTGTCCAGTTGAAGGGGAACTGGAAGATCGTGCTGTAAAAAAATCCGGACCCGAACAGATTATTGAGGAACCCGAACTCATGCGGGAACCAGATGAAGGTCACATAAACGTAAATCCTGTCAAGCAGCATGCCTGCGAGTGCCAGAACCATGGACCATATCAAGATGGCTTTTAGGTATTTTTTAGCCCCATAAAGTCCCTCAAGGCATGAAGCAGGACCTTCTTTTTTTAATGAGATGCTCAAAATAAGGCCTGCGAGGAGGAACACGAGACAAAACAGTGTGGCAAAGCCGAGTAAAAAGTCTTGTATATATAATACGGTTGTATCGGGTTGCAGGGTCCTGTTGATGTACCTGAATGCCGCATGGCCGATGGCGTTTCCCGCCAGCACAAGCCCGGCAAGGAGTGTAAACCAGAGAAGCTGCCGGTTCTGGTTCAATGTTCTCATCCCAGAGAGGGCGGCTCCGATCCCCCTCCGGATCGTTCCCGGCCCGCTGCCATCCGGAAGTCCTTCACAGGTGGATTCCTGCGGGAAACAGAAACCTGTCTCCATGGTCCGGACTACCGGCGGTTTCCGGCACAGGCCAAGCCAGTATCTGGTAATTTCCAATACCGATGTCATTTCGTCTCCTCCCGGATTTTTGCACACCGGTAAAGGTCGAGTGATGCAATCCCCCCGATCGTTGCTACAATAAGCGCAAAGCCGGACAGGGCAAGACTGTACAGAAGGCCGAGTGCAATCCATGCATCACCCGGGCGCGAGGTGGAAATACTTGTTATGCCATTGGATACTTCCACCGTGCTGATCCCGGTAAACTGGAAGAGCAGGAACGTGAGCGAGGCTGCGAATACTGCCAATCCAAGGCCAAGAACGCAGCCCGCCAGTTCTCCCCGGATGTTCTTTGTCAGGGTAAACGATCCAAAAACCGCTTCCCTGAGGCGCTTTCTCTCAATCACAAGCAGGGGCACGACAAACAGGGTCAGGAGGACGAGGAATACATTGATTGCTGAAAAGAGCAGCGTCTGGATGAATGCATTTGGAAATCCCGAGCCGGAACCCGGTAACACCCCGCTGTGAAGGTAGGCAATAAAGACGTCCGGGTTGAGGGACCAGTTGAAGGGGTACTGGCTGAACACGTTAAACAGGAAAATATACAGATTCCCGTAGATATCGAGAGCATGGAGCCACGACGGTACGTTCAGCGAAGCCAGCGTCAAGCCGAGAGTAAAGAGCAGCGTGCCTACGAATGCCACGACCACGGACCACCCGGCAAGAGGTACCAGGTATTTTCTGACTCTTCTGAGCCCACAAATGAAAGAGACCGGATTGCCATCGTCATAAGAGAGACTCAAAACAAGGCCCGCACATAAGACCAGGAGGCAGAACACGGTCGGAAGCTCGACTGCAAATGCCACGAACGGCGATCCGATGAGATCGGATCTATAGGTTGTACTGAAAAATGCGAGTATCCCCTGGATGAAGAGGTGCCCGACCAGCACGAGACCGGCGAGGAGCGCAAACCAGAGGAGCTGCGGGTTTTGGATCAGCGTTTTCGTGCTGGATACCGTGATACATAATCCCTTCCGGATACGGCCGGGCCCGCCGTCATCCGGTTGGGAGGAGTGGCCCGTTTCAGGCTGGACCGAAATCCCGGTCGGAACCATGTGGATTGCCGGTTGTTTCCGGCACAGCCCAAACCAGTGTTCAGCAGTTTCCGATACGCGGGTCATGGTTGGTCCTCCCGGATCTTCGCAAGCAGTTCCTCTGCCATCTTTGTCGGGTCCTGGGTCTTTTCGAGTTTTATCCCGAGCTCTGCTGCGAGATCCCAGATGAATTCGATGCATTTCGTGAACTCATCGCAGGAGATACAGTCGCCTTCATGCTCGTACCAGACCTGCATGCCGTGCTTCTCCGAGACAAAGATGTAGGCATTGGTCTGGAACGGGATCGATTTCCCGAACAGCACCCCCTTCTTCACATTGATCTTTTCAACCTGGATCCGGTTTGCGCGGGCCATCTCACAGAGCGAGGACTCGATCTTCTCGTCCATTGCAAGGAGCGCCTGCGAGACGCCCTGCCGGGTAATCCCGAAAAGGTTTGCAATAGAGACGTTGGACATCCCGTTGCGCCGCATCTTCCAGAACCCGAACTGCTTCTCGTTCGTGGGAAGGAACATATGTAAATGTATGGGGGTTTACAATATAAAATGTTCGTTGACTCCACGTATTCGTGTTTTTGAGAATCCGGATATTATCTGTAGTATCTAGGGTGTAACCGGAGGTACAGTAATTTCTTCACCGGTGTAATACCAATGGTCGATTACCGAACCCAGAAGTTAAGCCGGCACACGTAAGCGTTACTGAGGTACGCGAGTCCTTGGGAACCCTGCCAAGCTGCTATCACCTATCCTTCTTACACGGTCTTCTGTTCTTATGAAGTCTTACTGACAAGCGAATGCTCTCTTCGTGTCATTGTATCATTTTAACAGATGCCGTCAGGTTCGCGGCCTTGCGTGACAGATTATTCCTGCACGTCTCCCTGATGGGGGGTTGGCAGGAAAAAAAAGTGAGGTTATACCGGAGTTATCCCCAGCCCTTTAACTCAAAGGACTGGATCGGGTTTTCCCCGTCAAGATTTTTATTGGGGAACCGAAACTGAACCGGGACTGGAATACCCGGGACAATCCAGAAGGTAATGGGTGTACCGTCGCGGAAGTCACCGATATATTTTCGGGCATTTGGATAGGGTCCTGCCGGAACCGTCACAGATTCTGTTCCTTGATCGGTGAGTGTAATATTCATCTCACCAAACGGCATGATCCCGGTCACACTTGTGGGGGAATCATCCCGCCGGTAATTATCATCAGCGGAAATTTTCTCCCCCGGTTGTGCCACGCCTTTTATGGTCTCTGTTACGGTTCCCCCAAGGATCTCGTCTGAGGAAACATTGAAAAACCGGTCAGTGATACAGACTGTTCCATTTTTTGTCGTGACAAGCTGATGATCAACCCACTCCGCATAATCAAATGTTTGAATGATTTTTTCATGCAGGGCCGGAATTCCCTTGTAGGATTCATACGAGCGCTCGATCCTTGTGGATATATCCCACTGGAAGCGCGGGTTGGGAGCCAAGGTCTGGGTAATATTATTCCGGTATTCAGCCCATTTATACTCGCCAAAAATCGTGATCGCTGCCGGAGGACTCGTTGTCGCATCAGGGATGATGGTTGCTGATGGCTGTCGGACTGTGGTTATAGCAGGTGTTACTGCGGGTTGTGTCACGGTTACCGTAACCTGTGGGGTAGTAGTCGGGGATGACGGTGCTGAACCGGTGCATCCGGTGAACAGGATCGCAGCGATGATGAGGGTAACCGTAACGACTCCTACGGGGAATACCTTCATGATCCGATCTGTCCTCCGGTGCAATCCTCATCAAGGGTGATTCCTTCAGGTATCCCGGTCGTACGGCCGGTCTCCCCATATGCATAGAGATTAGCTATGGCAATCCCTATAACCGTCGAACCGATTGCCATCAGGATGCCGGAGGCAAGAAGGAACCCGTAACAGGCAACAGTCATCAGGATCTTTCCACGGGAGAACTGGAGGAAGAAGTCATAATCATGGTTGAGCAGTAGCGGCGACTGGCCGATCAGGAGCGCGATGCCGGCGACTCCAATGAGGATTGTCCCGAAGACAAGGATGCAGCCCAGTATCTCGCGCCAGGTCTTCTTCATGAGGGTTACGGACCCGGCAAGTGCCGGGAACAGTCTCTTTCTCTCCAGCACGATACCCGGTACGACATATACGGCCACCAGGAACAAGACAATGTTGATGATCATGATCTCGAATGAGAAAAAGAGCGCGGTAGTAACCTCGTTTGGGACATAGTACGCATAGGGCAGGTAGAACAGGGTCATATCGATGGTGAATATGATCTTTCCGATGAACTGGCTCTGGGAAACCAACTCAAATACAAGGGTCGCCACGAACGCCATTGTAATCGACAAGATTGCAAGCGGGACCGCGTGGGCGTTGACCCTGTCGAATGCCTCCCGGATCGCGACCGGCTTTTTTACACTGCTCCCGTTCCGGTACAGAATAAGGCCGGCGAGCAGGCATGTCAAGCTTGAGAGGCAGATCGCTTCGATCAGGAAGAGCTGCAGGTTAAACACAATGAGACTCGAGTCCCCGAAGGGAATCCAGATACTATATGGCAGCGGAATGATAGCATAGTGTGTCACGCTCCACCCTTCTGCCACGATCAGGAAGAGGAATATGATTCCTGCAATGAGTGAAAACCAGAGCAGGTGTCTCTCCCTGAACATGGCTTTGATGCTCCCGGTGGCGATACTGATTCCGCGTTGAATGCGGCCCTGGCCCCCGGCAGCCCCGCTGCTGCCCGGCTGTGCAGGATGTGCCGTGGCTGACGGGACTGCGAGAACCGCCGGTGCTGTGCGCATGGCTGGTGTGTTCGGGCACCAGCCCATCCATTCTTCCAGGTGCCTGGTTTTATTTGTCCGGGTGGCCGGTTGCGGTTCTGCCATCGTGTATCACATCCCGGTCCTGCCGGTCTTTGATAACCGGTATGAATAGACTGTAATGTAGATCATTGCAACGCAGAGCACGGCAAGCATCAGTGCAATGGCCCAAGTACCGGCGAACGGGCTGCCGAGGATTATCAGGATCCCGGCGCCCATGAATACCGAACCTCCCCGCGCGTGGGTCATTTTCCAGTTCTTCTCATCTTTTAAGGTCCAGGGAAGGCGGATCCCCACGGACCTGTTTGGCCCGACAACCGGCAACAGGCTCCCGATAATGATGAAGATTACCCCGAGGAGCATAGGGAGGATTATCACAATGGGAACCATCAGGCCGGCGGCATTTGCAAGCGTGACGGCCTGTACGGCAAGGACCAGGCAGGTTGCCGAAAAGATAATGATCGCGTAGATGTCGCGCGAAATTATCGACGATCCATGCATCTGTTTGAATCTCGGCAGGACCTGTGTGAGCACCATTACAACGGTCAGGATAACCGGGAGAGTAAACACTGACGGGAATTTATCGGCATATGCGTCTGCAACGCCTGCGTAGTTCCAGTGGACCGGTATAATATCCGGAAGGATCGGGAGGACTGCCAAAGCAAGGAGAAACGACAGCCCGGTGACTACCCATGCCATACGGGTAAAGAGACGTTCCCGGCGGGCAACCGGCCCGGCGTCCCGGGTCTCCATTCCGGGAGAGTTATTGCTTCCGGCCCGGGCTGCTGCCTCCATGGGACACCACCCGGTCCATTTTTTGAGGGTATCGGTAAACTGCATGAGTATTCACAACCTCCGGTAAATCTGGTTCCCTTGTGTAAACAGGGTAATATTCGTCTTTTTCTCCCAGAGCACGACCGTCAGGAAATGATACCAGCCTATGGCGGCAAACCCGGCCAGGATTCCGTTTATCATCAGCATGGAAAGGCCGGGGACAAGGCCAAGCAGGACCGCTCCCACAAATGCAAGGATGAGGGCGACCCCGATAACGGGCAGAATTTTTACTACGGTCATGTGTCGCCAGTCAAACTCGGGGGCGGTGCCGGTCCGTGCGACCGTCTCAAATGCCTTCCAGTACTGGATGGCGTCACTGAGATACAGGAGCGTGGCAAGGACAAGCCCGATCCCGAGCATGGCCATGCGGTCTCCCGTGGCTGTTCCATAGAGGAGAACTCCCACACCCGTCATGCAGAGTGCAAATATCAGGGTCTGCGTGCGGTACCGGTTCATCCAGCTAAACGATAAGACCGGGCCGGCCCCTTCCCGTGGGGTCACCTCGTTGTCTTCATGAGCGATAATATCCGTCCTTATATTCCGTGGCTGTGCCTGCGGGCACCAGCCCATCCATTCGTGAATAGTTTCCGATAAACGCGTCAATGTCATAGGAGCGCCTTCACTTTCTCAAAGAGTTCTTCTGCCATCTTTGTCGGGTCTGCGGTCTTTTCGATCCTGACCCCGAGTTCATTTGCATAATCCCAGAGCAGCTCGATGCATTCGGTGTACCGCTGGCAGGTGCCACAGTCCCCGTCGTGCTCGTACCAGACCTGAACGCCATGTTTCTCCGACACGAAGATGATCGCCGCGGTCTGGAAGGGGACCGAGCGTCCGATAAGGATGCCCCGCCCGGCATTGATCTTCTCGACCGCGATCTGGTTTGCCTGTGCCATCTCGGAGAGCGTAGTTCCAATCTTCTCATCCATCAGAAGGAGCGCCCGTGATACGGCCTGACGGGAGATCCCGAACCGGTTGGCAATCGCGATATTGGTTGCGCCTCCTCTGCGCAAAGCCCAGAACCCGAACTGCTTGTCGTTCGTTGTCAGGAACATGTGTCAACATTGGAATGTTGACAATATATATTTTGCGTGAATTCCCGGTCGCCTGGTAGTACATCAGGAAAGACTCCGGTTTTCACAACACCGGAGCATTCTCCTCGCTCTGCTTTGCCGGGCAGAAATTACAGATGGAAAAAAAGACCTCTTTTTCCCGGTCCCGTATCAGGCAGTAATACGTCCCGCCCCGGTCATCGACGGCAAATCCCCCCGGGAACGGCATCCCCACCGGGTGGCCGGGCTTGTCGAGCACAAACATCGTGAATGCGGCCATCAGGTAGTAGAAGAGCCGGTGCCTGGGTGAGTAATGAAATGGCGTTCTCTCTGCCTGTTCGTCCCAGGTAAAACACCCCGCCGGGATCATCGCACAGAACTTTTCGAAGGTCTCACGATCCCGGATCGGATCCCCTGGATGCCGGAATGTACCTGACCGGTACATCAGGAGGAGCTGGTGGTGCGCACCAAAGAGCTGTTCACAAAAAAACGGGCGGACCCGGCTGCGGTAGGGTTCAGGCAGGCAGTCTACTTCGGCATAGAGGTGCCCCCCGAGCATCTGAAGATCGAGAAGGGTATACCGGCTGGCTTCCCGTGCGACAATCTCCCCCAGTTCTCCTTTCGTAGCTGCTGCTGCGAGCTCGCTTGCGATCCTGTCGATCCGCTCTTTTTCCCGGGGTGAGTCTTGTTCAGTCACGCTCTATCCGGCCTGTTAAGAAATACGATTATACTACCGTGGGAGCCGGTCGCATATTATCATGCTCAAAGGTGACGGCACTGGCACTTGCATATCGCAACCTTTATTGGAGATCTGCCCCTTTTTACCCCATATGAGATGGATTTTCCTTTTGGGTCTTGTCGCGCTTCTGATTCTCATAACGGGATGCACTCAGACCTCATCGTCCCCTGCAACACCGGTTCCGACCGGTGTTGTCGTGCTTACCACGCCGACCGCGCTGCCGGCGACCTCGTCACCTGTCATTGCCGGACAGATGCACATCAACGTCACCGCCTCACAGAGCGGCAATGATGTTATCGTCGGATACAATGGTGGAGCAAGTGCTGCATACCTGACTGCGCTCAATATCACGATCTACAATAACAACGGGCAGGTTGTGAGGCGCACGATGGAATCTCCAAAGCCCGGTGATGTGTATACATTCCCCTACTTGGGAACTCCGGATCCTGACAACGTTGACGTGATCGGAGTATTTACCGGTGATGTGGAACAAACCGTGCTTATGATAAACGTGTAGGTTTTGTGGGAGCAGATAGGGGGGTTCTTTTTTTCGGGCTGGGCCTGATGGGACATATTCCATCGATATCTTAACGAGATTTCAGAGCAGATTCCTGAATAATATGTCCTCTCCCGGAATAACCTCTGCGTATGCTGGAGTGACTGTTATCCTGATCCTTGCCGCGATCTCTCTTTTCATCAGTTCACCAGCCGCCGCAACGCTGGTGATCACGAAAGAATCGTTCTCTCCCATTCCTCCGCTCACCGGGAGTGAAGGGCAGCATTCCGTGATAACGATCACGGTTATCCCGTCAGGTGCCACTACTTTTTCCCGTACCCACACACTCCAGATGCAGACCTCCCTTGTGAATGCCCGATGGAATATTCAGGTCATTGTCAATGGCATCCCCGCTGCGCAGCAATCGGCGTCCGGTACAAGCGCATTTGTCAACGGGTATCTTCTCTCGTACCCGACCACGAGCGATGTGTCCGTTACTGTTATTTTGGACGGGACGGTTCCTGCCAAGGCAGACACGAATGTTACGATCCTGCAGGCAGCCGAGCTTGATACTGCCGGTATAACCGTTCCCGGCAGCAGTCTTTCTGTTGTTACTCCTTGTATTCCCTCATCACCAGAGCCAGTAATCAGCCCACAGGTTACGGTCACAACACTACCGGCTGCGACTCCTGTAACCACGCGATCCTCCGGCCTCCTCCCGGTTACTTGTCTGCTCGCATCTATCGTCGCGGCAGCAGGGTACGGGTATATTCGGGCACGGAGATAATAACGGGAACCGTCCCCTTTGTAGTTTCTCACCCGGATTCTGCAGTCCGGTGCCGGGTGCTGACGGCCGCTGCGCAGGCACCTCCGAGTGCAAGGCAGACCCCGATTACGACAAGCCCGGCATTCGTGCTGCCGGTTACCTGCGTCAGGTATCCCACGAGCGAAGGCCCGATGAAACCCCCGGCGTTGCCAATGGAATTGATAACGGCAATGCCCGCTGCAGCGGATAGTTCTGCCAGAAAAAGGGATGGCAGGGTCCAGAACGGTCCGAATGCACAAAATATCCCCATCGTAGCGATGATGATAAGGACAAATGCCACAAGTGGTGAAGTGACGAGGCCCGATCCCGCAAGGGCAATCCCGCCGACAAGTGGCGGAAGAGCGGTATGCCAGCGCCGTTCTCCAGTACGGTCCGAGTGTCTCGACCAGACGATCATCGCCACACCTGCACATGCATAGGGAATGATCATGACAAGACCAATGGATGTATTGGACAGGCTTGTGTTCAGCGAGCGGATCACCTGCGGCATCCAGAACCCGAGCCCGTACAGGGCAATCACGAGCATACAGTAGACGAGGGCAAGGTGCCAGACGCGGCGGTCCTTTAAGACGGACCTGAGGCCTGTATGGCAGTTCTGAGTCTCGCGCTGCTCGTTCTCTTTACGGATTGCACTCTCCAGCCAGGTTCGTTCATCGGAAGAAAGCCAGTGGGCGTCCTTTGGGCGGTCGGTGAGGTACCAGTACGTGACGCAGCCAAGAACCACGGCAGGCAGCCCTTCGAGGATAAAGAGCCAGCGCCACCCGGCCATCCCGAACCAGTGGACAGAATCGAGGATCCATGTGGAAAGCGGGGCGCCGACAATCGTAGAGAGGGCAAGTGCGGTCATAAAGAGCGCTACTGCCTTAGCCTGTTCCCGCTCACGGAACCAGTATGTGATATACAGGAGTATGCCCGGGAAGAATCCTGCCTCGGCGATCCCGAGAATGAACCTGAATACGGCCACCTGAAGTGCGTCGGAGGCAAATGCGGTCGCCATCACGACGATTCCCCAGCTGATAAGGATACGGGCAATCCAGATGCGGGCGCCTACCCGCTGGAGGATCAGGTTGCTGGGCACCTCAAAGAGCAGGTACCCGATAAAAAAGATCCCGGACAGGAAGCCGAAGACTTCGCTCGTGAGCCCCAGCGCACTGTTCATTTCCAGTGCCGCAAAGCCGAAGTTCACCCGGTCCAGGTATGCGATCACGTAGAGAAGAATCAGAAAGGGCAGCAGCCGGGCACTCACTTTCCGCATTGTCTGCTGCCCGATCCTCTCCTCACTACCGGTATTCACGTACAGCAGATTTGTCCTTTTGCCCATTATGTCTTCTGAAGTAGCCCGTATCACGTTTGCCCCGGGGCAGGCTCTAACCAGCCAGTTCCCTGCCCTTACGGCAATACCTATACAATCAACCGCACCCCACACTTTTTCTATGAACGATACCGACGCCTCCAGGAACGCGCTTCGTGGAACCACAATTATGGAAAAACTGGCATCGATCGGGGTCGAACGCGGCAGGGTGATTGATATCCGCAATCTGGATGCAATCGGCTGCGATTACGGGATCGGCATATACCTGTTTTTTGAAAAGAAACTTGCCACCTCCCGCACGCTTGCAGACGTTAAGGTGGAGTACCGGGATGTCCCCGAGTACGAGCGCCCGTATGTCAGGGTTGATCGTTTTCTCCGGTTCACGAAGGAAAACGATCCCTCCTTTGCACACACAATCGAAGAGTTCCCTCTCATGATTGAGATCGTGGCTGTCGGAGAAATGCCCGATCCCGCAACCGGCAGCACCGCGCCGTTTGTAACTGGACTGATGCCGTTCCTGGACGAGTTCGATGTAGATATCGACCCGGTGGAACAGTCCCAAGGCCGTCCCTTATGAGATCCCCCGCGCTTGTGGGAGCCTGTTTCCGGTCCACCCGTTTATTATCCCGTAGGATGATCCGCATGGCAAAAAAATTCCGACGATTCATCTGGCAGTTTGTCATCGGGCTTGGTTTTCTCTCGGGACTTTGGACTGCCATCGGTATCGACCCGGAAGAGGTTCTCATTACTGCCTTAGGCTCGACCATTACCATGATCTCCCCGGATCCCACTCTTCGCGCTCTTTTCCTGATCCTGCCCACTTTGCTTCTGATCGGCTCTGTTATCGGGGCGTACCGGAACGGGAAGGTGCCCGGGCTTATATCCGTGCTGGTGGCCTATGTGTCCGGCCTTGCAATCCTGACATCTGCCATCGCAGGGTTGGCACTCCTTGGTGTGGCAGTCGTTCTGGCATATTATTCGACCCGGCACCGGAGAAGGTAGCAGGATCCCCCGGCGTATCTCAACACTATAAATCCCGGCACGACAAAAATTACCGGACATGAGTCTGTTTCCCAAGAAGAATCTCATCTGTTATTTTGACACGATAGTCCCAAGCAAATATCTGGTCAAATTCAGGAAACTGGCTGTTTTTGAGCCTTTTATAGGATACGATATCGCAAACCGGGGCCGACTTTCTCATTACGGTTGTGCCGAGCGCAAACAATTTGCCTCGCAGCTTAAGAAAATCCGGTCCGACACCGAGTTGCTCCTTGAGGATATTGAAGCATATCACATCTATATGGCGTCAAAGATTACGCAGAAGGTGCCCGGCGATATCGCTGAAGTGGGGGTCTACAAGGGCGGGTCGGCCAAGATCATCTGTTCGGCCAAGGGTGATCGGGCCCTTCATCTCTTCGATACGTTTGCCGGCCTGCCCAAAATTGACGATGTGGATCAGGTCTGGCCATTTTACGAGGGAAAATTTGCCGCATCCTATGACAAGGTCAAGGCCTATCTTGCGCAGGAGAAAAACGTGTATCTGTACAAGGGACTCTTTCCCGATACCTCGGACCCGGTAAAAGACAAGCATTTCTCGCTTGTCAACCTTGACGTCGATACCTATGACAGCACGAAAAAATGCCTTGAATTCTTCTATCCCCGGATGAGCCCGGGCGGTGTCATCCTCTCCCATGATTATCTCACGGTGCCGGGTGTGAGAAAAGCTGTGGACGAGTATTTTGCCGATAAGCCTGAGCCGGTAGTCGAGACTGCGGCCTCGCAGTGCATTATCGTGAAAGTATAACTGCGCGAAAGCAGTACCCTTTTTTTAGCCTGCCCGGATTGAGCCGTCGCACCAGCTGATCCGTTTAATAAAAATTACTGGTGTAAAAAAGAATTATTCCTTGAAAATCAGGATCCCGAAGATGATAAGCATGAGTCCTGCGAGGAGCACGACGATGCCTATGAGTCCCTCGACAGCAATAATCACTTGGGGCAGGAATGCCCAGATGGCAAATGCACCCAATACCAGCAGTACAATACCCACAATTAATGCAATAAGTCCTGTCTTATCCATATCAGATTCTCCGCTACAATCTCTCTAAATCCGACCATATAAGGATTTGCCGTTTTATACCCCCGGTAGGGCAGGTTTTCCCGGTTGGGACAGGCTGGTAAATCAGTTCCGTACCAGCCTGAGGATCTCAACGGCGATCTCATGAACCTCCTTTGTATGGAAGGCAAACGACCGTTTTATGGGAAATGTGCCGCTGACCCGCCCGGCAATTCTGGCCCTTCCCGTAATGTAGGCTTCCACAAAGGGGGTCGAACCGGTGTTAAAGATGCCATAGGTGACCGGCGCGATTGCGAGGGCGCAGTCGATGAACGGCCGGTCTGCATGCACTTTCTGTTTCTGGGCGCCAAAAGGCGGGTTCATGACCACGGTGTCGCAGGGAGCAATCCTGTCAGCAAGGCCGCCAGCATCTGCCCCGGCAATGTCGGCGACGACAAATTCCACATCTCCGTGGAGGAGCGCGGCATTTTCCCCGGCCGTGTGGATGGCGTTTGGATCGAGATCGACGGCCCGTACCGTTGTTGCACCGAGCAGTGCGGCGCCGATGGCAAGAATCCCGGTTCCGCACCCGAGGTCGCAGACGGTCTTTCCCTCGATGTCGCCGTTCATGTACGCGTCATAGAGGAGCCGGGCGGCAAGGGTGGCCGGCGTCTGGTACTGTTCCCACGCGACCCGGGGTTTTTCAAAACCGGCACAGTGCTGCAGTGTAATTTCCAGTTGTCTGAGTTTCATGCGATCTCATCAATGGTGTAATCGTCCCACGTTCGCACGCCACAGAGGATCTCGAATTCCTGCGGAGAGAGAACCGGTTTTTTGAACCGTACCTGGTCGTCGTAAGCGAGTCTGGGACACGCCGTGTTTACATAGCAGTCGAACCCGAGGTTAAGCAGTTCATCCGGGCTCACCTCGCGCATGGTAACGATGACAGCCCCCGGTGAGAGTGCCGCGAGCCGTTCTGCGAGCGCCCGGCGCTGCTGACCACTTTTCGTGCTTACAATGATTCCGATATGTTGTGCCCCCCGGGCTTTTTCCATGACGGCAAAGCGCCGGCGCAGGAGCGCATCGGCGCTGACTTCCTGTGCGGTGCCGTTGAGGGGGTCGAGAGCGATCACCCGAGCCTTTGTCGCAAGGGCAATCCCGATCGGGTGGAAAAGGCCGGTGCCGACAAAGAGGATCTCGCCAGCCCCGGTTGATTTTGCCGCGACAAAACTGCACCCGAGTACCTGGCCCCGGAGCGGAGTGCGCCCGATGCCGTCGGCGACTCTGACCACATGGTCGTGGGAGGAAAGATATGATTCCATTGCCGGAATAAGCGGGGCGTGTTGGACCGTGGTGACAAGGCCGACGGTCCGCTCCTTAAGCAGGGGAAGGGCTTTCGCGAGGATCGACACATCGAAATCCACCGTCCATGGCTCGAAGATGACGTTCTTTTGTTCATCCACAGGTGCGTGCCCAAAATGTACGAGCACGTCCGCATTGCCGTATGCCAGCGTATCGAGCGCAAGATCGCAGGCGCCATAGCAGGGATCGCCACTGATAATTACCTCAAATCCTGCGTCTTTCAGGTCGGTGGTGACAGGTGCCGCCTGACGCTTGAGGCCTTCGGGGAACTGGAGGGCGACCTTATGAGCCCCGCGTTTTTTGAGTTTCTCGATGAGGTCAGATGTGCCGTTCAACCACATGCACCCTGTCGGTGACATTAATCTTGACAAGCGACTTATACGGCCGCCCGATATCGGGATCGCCACGCTGGATCGCGATACAGACGTCCTTTACCTCCGCGCCAGCGATCTCAAGGGCGGCAAGCAGCGCACGCATTGTGCCGCCCGTACTCACGACATCGTCAATAATAACAACGCGGTCGCCCTTGTACACCCCATTAAGGTACAGTTCTCCTTTCGAGTAGCCGGTCTTCTGGTGGACTGGCACCTCGCAGGGAAGCTTGTATTCCCGCTTGCGCATGACGGTCATGGGGATGTCGGTCATCACCGAGAGCACCGCACCGATGTGGATGCCCATTGCCTCGACGACAACGATTTTGTCGACATTGTTTAAGTCGAGCACTTTTATCATTGCGCTGCACACATCGCGGAGCAAGGCGGGATCAACGAGCGGGACGCCGTCGGTGATTGGGTGGATAAAATAGTTATACTCCCCACGTTTCACCATCGGGCATGTTTCCAGAGATTCTACCAGTTTGTCAAGCATGCATATCACCAAAATCTGAAAGGAACGCCTCGATACGGTCGCTGGTCACGTGCGGCATACAGACAATCCGCAGGTGGCCGTTTCTCGTCCACGAGACCTTCCATTGCGTTGGAACCTTGTCGCAGACAAAAGTTGCAACATTTACATCCGGTGTGGCGGCCGGCTCGATGCCGAGCGCTCCCATACCGACAATGAGGCGCTTTGTGTTTTTCATGCAGCCGGTAACGACGGCTTTCATGCCTTCAGTACCAAGATAGTCGAGCACCGCAAGTGCTCCTGCCACCGGGGCTCCCGGGCGGGTGCCGGCAAGCGTGTACTCCTTTTTTACTGTGAGATAAGGGGTTTCGATGTTGAGCGCGTCGAGCATGTCCGGCTCACGGGTTAAAAGGCAGCCGGCCGGGATCGTGCTCATACCCATCTTGTGCGGGTCGACGGCAATGGTCGTCACGCCGGGCAGGGCAAAATCAAAGGGTATGGGGTTATCGAGGAACGGGATCACCATGCCGCCAAACGCCGCGTCCACGTGCAGGAATGTGTCATGCTGGCATGCGATCTTCGCAATGTCGGCAATCGGGTCGACCATGCCGTACTCGGTAGTGCCGGCGACGCCAACGAGCGCGACCGTGTTTTTATCGATCAGTTCTGCCGCTTTGTCGGCGGGCATGCGTTTGTCGGATCCGAGCGGCACGCTCCGCATCTCAAGGCAGAGGATATCGCAGGCCTTTTTGAACGAGAAGTGGGCGGACTCAGGGACGACCACGTTCGGGTGGGGCGTGTGACGGAGGGCTTTTGCGAGACGGAGCGCCTGGATGTTGGACTCGGTGCCCCCCGATGTCGCATATCCTCCGGCATCCTTTTTGTGGAAGAGCGTGCCGAAGCGTTCGATAAGCAGCCGCTCAAGCGCCGCTGTCCCGGGAAAGAGCCCGGGGTCGCCGAGGTTCGTGTCCATGAACATGTCGTGCGCTTTTACTGCTATCGGGTGCGGGATCGTGCACATGGAGCTGAGGATATACCGGTGATCAATATCCTCCCGTCTCTTGGAGGATAAAAAAGAGAAGAGCTCGTCTTCTGTCGTGCCCTTATTCAGCATCGCGGTTTCTCGCAGCTTCAAGGATGATGCGTTTCTCGGTGCGGGCGACAGCCTCGCGGATCTTTGCAATGGCATCGATATTTGCAGAGATACTGGTGATCCCGTGCTCCACGAGCCAGACCGCCATCTTCGGGTCGGAGCCGGCCTGGCCGCAGATCGAGCATTCGACACCGTACTCGCGGCACTTCTGGATTGAACTGTGGATCAGCGAGAGCACCGCCGGGTGCTGGGGGTTGTACATGTCGGCCACGTTCTCGTTGTTCCGGTCGATGGCGAGCGTGTACTGGATGAGGTCGTTTGTCCCAAAGGAGGCAAACTTGATGCCTGCCTGGAGGAAGTCCTCGATCATGATCGCGCTTGAGGGGATCTCGATCATGATACCGAGGGTCGCGTTCTCCACATCGACGCCCCATCCTGCCATCATCTGTTTTGCCTTGATGAACTGGTCGGGGTGGGAGACCATCGGGAACATGACGCCGAGGTTGTCGTACCCTGCCTTCCAGAGGCGCTTGAACGCCTCGACCTGGAGCCGGAACTGGTCCGGGCTCTGGAGGTCGCGGCGGATACCGCGCCAGCCGAGCATCGGGTTGTGCTCCATGGGTTCATTCTCGCCACCTGCCATGTTCCTGAACTCATCGGTGGGGGCATCGAGCGTCCGCACCCAGACGGTCTTTCCCGGGAACGCGTCAAGTACGATCCTGATACCGTCATAGAGTTCCTTGACAAACTCCTCTTCCTTGTGGTTTGAGATATACCAGCCGGGCGTCTTGTTGAGCCCGAGGATCAGGTGTTCGATCCTGAGCAGGCCGACACCGTCAGCGCCGGTCGCTGCCGCCCGGGCCGCAGCTTCGGGGATCGAGACGTTGACTTTCACGCTGGTCGCCGTGATCATCGGTGCGCTGCCGACAACCCCCGGTGCGGCCCCGGCTGCCTTTGCCGCGCCTCCAACCGCGCCTTCGTAGACAAGTCCCATCTCGCCGTCGACGGTGACGAGTTGCCCGTTTTTGAGCTGCTGGGTCCCTGTCTTTGTGCCGACTACCGCAGGGGTGCCCAGTTCCCTGGAGACGATGGCTGCGTGGCACGTCATGCCGCCTTCATCGGTGACGATGGCAGCGACCTTTTTCATCGCCGGGACCATGTCCGGGTTAGTCATACGGGTGACGAGAATATCTCCCTCTTTTACTGCACCCGTGTCCTTTGCATCCCGGATGATGACTACTTTACCGGTCGCGGTACCCGGCGCCGCTCCCTGGCCTTTCAAGAGTATCTTTGCATCCTTGCTCTGTCCAGACATGCTTGTTGCCTCTTTCTTCCCGATGGTTGTGATCGGCCGGGACTGGAGAATATAGATCGTCCCGGCAACAATGCCCCATTCAACGTCCTGCGGAATCCCATAATGGTTCTCGGCGATCTTGCCGTACATGGCAAGCTTGGCCACCTCGGCCTCTGAGAGCACCTGCGCATCCTGACGGGCTGCATCAACTTCAACCAGTTTCGTCCCGTGAGATCCATCAGGAACGATCTCCACGTTCTTGTTTGCGATCGTCTTTTCTGTTATGGACTCCGTCCGCTGGTCAAAAACGTAGTTATCCGGAGAGACCGAGCCGGACACGACCGCCTCGCCGAGTCCCCACGAGCCCTCAATAATCGTGGTCGGTTCGCCGCTGATTGGGTGGGAGGTGAACATGACTCCCGCCTTCTCCGAGTGCACAAGCTGCTGGATGACTACCGCGATGTTGACGGTGCTTTCCTCGAATCCCTGCTTTGCCCGGTAATAGATAGCCCGTGCCCCGTAGAGCGACGCCCAGCAGTTCTGGACTGCTGAAAGGAGCGCTACCTCCCCCTTGATATTGAGATATGTTTCCTGCTGGCCGGCAAAACTTGCATCGGGGAGGTCTTCAGCCGTAGCGCTCGACCGCACGGCGACGATCAGGTCTTTTTGCGACATCTTTTTGTATGAGGCTTTGATGTCGTCTTTTAAGGACGCCGGCATCTTTGCCTTCATCACCAGCGCCTTTATGGTATCGGCGGCCTTTTCAAGAGCCGCATTATTCTCTACATCCAGATTGTCAGAGACCTTGAAGATCTTCTGGTCAAGGCCGGTCTCGACAAGAAACCTCCGGAACGCCTGGGCGGTCACCACGAACGCCGGGGGCACCGGAAGGCCGATCGAAGCCATCTCGCCAAGGGATGCTCCCTTGCCGCCGACCGACGAGATATCCTCCTTCCTGATCTCTTCGAGCCATAGAATATTGGGCACTTCTTTCATGCTCGCACCACTTATGATCTCACCTCCCCCCTGTTTAAGTATTATC
>Ga0172381_10002167_pt1 | contig 22112 bp, 25 predicted proteins | sample Leawel6488metaG_FD_119754 | JGI IMG/M metagenome (GOLD analysis project Ga0172381, IMG submission 119754) | Leachate microbial communities from a municipal landfill in Southern Ontario, Canada - Leachate well 64-88 metaG | ecosystem: Engineered > Solid waste > Landfill > Unclassified | place...
TCCATCTTCTTCATAAGCGAAAATGTGCAAGCGTCGATGGCTTTATTTTTAGTCTGTGCGTGTTCACAAAATGGACATCCATCTTGATTATTGTCAGCATGAAAAGCACAAACCATCTTGCTAGGCATCACTTCCGAACATTGTAGGTAAATACGATATATTCTTAATGCTTCTGAAACTTCTTCTAATTCTGCTTTTCCAAGATTTACTTTCACCGCTTCTTTTATTTGGTTATCCATGTTGCTCACTCCTTTTGGTTCGGCGGTTAAGTTCTTCCGCAGTTAGAGTTCCGGATTATATCTGTGGCGCCCGGCCACGATTGTACGTTTCTCAAATTTTCCGCCCCCGGCTGCTTTTTCGTATATCCACACTACGGATTGCGCTTGTTTTGGTGTTAGCACGTCAGGGCGCCTTAACTGAAGATCATGCACGAATTTGGTTTCCCATTCTGTGAAATGATAGTGTAAATTGCGTGCTTCGTTTATTAATGTTTGTGCTTGTTGAAAATTCATATATCAAAAGGCTTATCCGCCATAATTGAAAGTAATCTTATATACCACAGTACTCCTCCGGCTATTGTTTGTCAACAAAATTCTTTAATATCACGAATAGCGTCGCATAATTTATCAAACGCTTCTAGCTTGCGATAATCTTCGTCTATGCGGGAAGCCTTATCGTCGAGATCTTGGCGAAGATCTTTATACTTCTTTTCAATTTCTCGGGTTAAGCGGACACGATTATTTGTGTCTGCTTCGTCATAACCATTATTAAAACCTCTTTCATACGACGTTGTAGCAAAAGTAAACTTAGGCATTTTCTTTTCTCCTTGTGTTATGGTAAATTATATACAATTGTCGACGTCCGACGCTGTTCCAATTCCTTTTGTCGTCGGGGAATTTGCGCCGTAACCAGATCCGTAATTCCCGGGCGGTGCGTGGCACGTAATAAAAATATTTTGGTGCAATATTAATCTCTTTGGACGCTTGTAGTATCGTCATACTAGATCCCCCAAGTTACAAGCCCGACGTTATTCCCGTTTTGATCTTGAAGGCGGGAAGGCTCTTTTCCGTTGCGTATATCCTCAACTAATTGATCGAGGATAAAAGCAATTTGTCCTCGTACGTCCTCTTGAAAAGCCTCATTTTTGGTTTCAATTATGATCTTGAACATTTTTAACTCCTTTCTTTTTAAGAGAAAAAACGGTTAACCCATTTTTCGTGCCCGTTCTTCGGTACACGCCACCAAAAAGTTTTACCTCCGGGTCTTGATCTGGGTTGATAAACATTTCTCCGGTTGTTTTGTTAACAGAAATTTCATAGACTATGCCTCGGAGCCGGAAATTATAATCCCAAAACTTGCCGTCGTCCGATGTTTGATATGGTTGTTTTTTCATTTCTCCTCCTTTATATTTTTAACATAATAATCTAATATCCATTTTTCGCTGAGATCGTCTTGGGTATTACTGTCCAGCCCTTGCCACCAGTCTAACGCCTTTTTTATATTTTCTTGTTTATCCATTTTACTCCTCCATTTTAGCGGTACCGTTGAGTACCATTTTTTGAATTTCTTTAACCCGTTTGCGCCAGCCTAAACCATCCCGGCAAACACAAGCCGGATCCTTGCACGGCTTCCGGTGTTCCCGGAAGGCTTTTTCTAGCGCCGTTTCCCAGCCTACTTTGAGTACGATCATTTTTACACCTCCTTTAGTTAAACAGTTTTCCATTTTCTAAAAATTGATATTCGTTAGCTTCACAATGTTCTTGAAATTCATCATCATTCATGCGGTACTCAATAACAGAATAGCCAAATTTTTCGAGCTTCTTGCAAATAGACACGTATAAAAGATTAAAGGCGTCCTCCAGCGCCTTATTGGCTTCTGTGTCAATGGTTTTAGAATTGTAATGATAATAATGTCCGGAGTGTTTGACGGTAAATTCTTTTTCTTGCCATTTATAAATGCCTTCAAACATGGCGCCGGATCCTTGAGAATAGCTAAGGTCATAATATATCTTGCCTAATTCAATCACTTCAACACCGGCATCTTGAAGTAGTATTTCCAATTCGCTTTTCATATCATCACTTAAAAAGTCAAAACCCTCAATATCGGTATACCATGTTTCAATTGCCTTGTCTTTGGCTTCCCGGCTTAACTCTTTAAACTCATACACTTTGTATTCTTTGGTTATGGTTTTCATTATTTTATCCTTTCTACTTGAATTGTTATGAGCCCAAGCTTGACGTCAGCCAGCTTTTTAAAGGCTCCGATTGATAGATCTATGCGAGTTTTAGCGAAGCGCTTGCCTATTCTATCGTTTACACGTACCACGATTGATTTTCCTTTGTATGATATCCGGAGAATGGATCCTAGCGGGAACATTCTACAAGCGCAAGTCATGGCGCCATTTTTAAAGACTTCGCCTGAAGCCGTGATTTGTGGCTCATTCTGGCGCCTTGTGCCTTCCCTAACAAGACTCTGTTGACTGTACCAGCTTGCTTGTAATGTTTGCGCTTGCGCCGTGGTCGTCCATAACAGAAACCAGCAAAGACAAGCACAAGCTGTTTTGTTTGTGGTATTCATGGTTATTTTTCCCCATCAAATTCAGGGGCTAGAATACCATTGCCACCCCAGTCTTGATGAAGCTTTTTCCCTAGCATAAATTGGGGCTTAAGCTTCAACGCATATCCTCGAGGATCATAATTGATGAAGAAGCCCATTGACGCCTTTGTGCCTAATATATTAATAACAGCGTGCTCGATCTTTAAAAAGAAGTTGTCTTGTTCTTCTTCTGTTTCTTGTTTAACATCATAACCCGTGAAGCGATTTAATTCCAATAAATCGAGCGTGTTTGTATTGTTTAAACAAGTTGTTGCGTGATGTGCTTTTCTTTCAAGGTGCATAAGCTTTTTACAAAGCGCAACGGGCTCGATCTCGGTTTCGAATATTGCATTTAATTCCTCGCCGTGTTTCTGGATCCGTTCATACATTCTTTGTTTCTTGTTCATCTTTTCTTCTCCGTTCTGTCGCTGTCTTGGGTCGCGTGCTTACCCTTGATTTATAACTGAGTATAACATGTTGATTGATTGATGTCAAGTATTTATTTGATAAATGTTTGTTTACGTTTACACCGTTGCGCTTTTGGTTTGGCTCGTTTGTTTCGTTTAATTCTTGCAAGATATATGGCATTTATCTTTTTTATATGTTAAGAGTTGTCATTGTAGAAAATATAAGTTTAAATATGCTATTATGAGAGATGTATAGGATTTTAAAAGATAACAAGGCTATTTCATCCTATTTATCAATCATATCCTTTAACCAACATCATCATTCAATCATATCAATCAATCATCAATCAACTCATACAACTCAATCAATCATACATTCATACACATATGCACATACACTCATATGAGTGGCTCAGCCCATGCTTAGCCCAGGTTCAACTTGCGATTTTATTTTTGCTTTACCTACCCCCTGGGGTATTGTTTGAGCCATATGGCATCCACGAGGTGTACGGTTTGAGTGAGGGATGCAGGACCCTCTATCCCCAAAAACTTCTCAAAATCCAAAATACTCTAATCAGTCTAATCGACATTATCCACCCCCTCCCATCCACACAAAAAATTCTCTTGACACCCACACATTCATGTGTAATAATAAATCTAACACCGGAATAACCCGGTCAAAATAAAAAACCCAAGGAGGAATATATGGCCAAAGCTGCTAAAGGTATCACAATAAAATGTCATGGAGTCTTTTACTATAAGACCGAACGGGAAAAAGGAACCAAACCATTTTCCATGGACGTGCGTGCTCCGTCGCTGGACTTCTTCAACGAAACCACACAAAAGTACATGGGAACGGATGACAACGGGAACAAAAAATTTGCTACCCGATCATTCATCAATGTGCGCGGGCAACTCAAACGACGCCTTTTACCGATCCTGCTTGGTAAAAAATTTACTGATTTCGCCAGGGTGCGGTATGTCGTCATCGACGAAGTGCTGTCCGAGGACGACACCAATCTCGATCTTCCGGTAACCTTACGCTCGAAACCTCAACTTGCGGCTCTTGTTAAGCAACTCAGGGCCCCTATTGATGCCCAGGATTACTTGGACATCGACGAGCTACGTACGGATATCCTTGAATTTCAACAGGACGCCGATACGTTTATGAAAGACAAGTCACGACGGGATAAGAAACGCTCGGAGGAGAGAAGCTTCATGGATATGAATGACCTTCAGGATCCGTTGCCTCCGACACCGAAGGCCAAGAAAGAAACCGCGCAAGGTATCCAGGACCTCTAATCCATGGATGATTTGATCCGGTATCCCTCAGAAGCCCCGGTGGCGATCGTGAATGGGAAACTTTTACCCGTTGGCGGTAGACAAACGTCGGCCATGCAAGTTCTTGACCAGATCAAGACGGTTGTTTGTTTGATGTACGAAGGCGAGGATCCACGATTGAAGGGCATGACCCTCATGGAAGCCGCTCTGGTGAAGCAAGCTATTATGGCGGCGGATGGGGATGGGGACGCCTTGGAACGATTTCTTAATCGTATTCTCGGTAAACCTTTACAACAAGTTGCTAATCTTAATATGAACGCCTCGCTAAAGGAGTATTTGGATGAGCTTACCAGGTCTGACAGCGGCGCAGCAGACGACGTTGATCCGTTTGACGAATGATCTACCATTCTACGCCAAGAGTTGCCTAAAGATAGTCAACAAGGCGGGGGAGATCATACCGCTGACGCTTAATAAATCCCAGTTGTATATCCATGCCATGCTGGAAAAACAGAGAGCTGACACCGGGATGGTGCGCGCGGTCATACTTAAAGGGCGGCAGCAGGGGTGTACGACGTATATTCAGGGCCGGTATTTTCATAAGACAAATTTTAGGTCTAATCTGAGCGCCTTCGTTTTGGCCCATCAGGCTGAATCGACGCTCAAGATCTTCGGTATGGCCACAAAGTTTAGACAGAATTTATCCGATCACCTCAAGATCCCCTTGACCAAAGACACCGAACGGGCTATGACGATGGATAATGGGTCAAGCTACACGGTAGGTACGGCCGGTTCGGCTCAAATTGGGCGGGGTATGACGGTCCAATTGTTCCATGGGTCCGAGGTGGCCTTTTACGAGAACGCCGATGAGTTATCAACAGGGTTGATGCAAACGGTTGCTGATGTCCCCGGGACGGAAATAATATTTGAATCGACCGCTAATGGGCCGGGTAATTTCTTTTACAACACAGTCATGGGTGCTGTGGCGGGTAAAAATGGGTTCTTATTAATATTTATACCATGGTATTGGCAAGATGAGTACCAAGATGCTATTCCATTATTGGAGAAAGATCTCGACGAGAAAGAGCGAAAGTATTATGAACTCTTTCAAAAGGATGGGTTGACACTCAATCATCTTGCTTGGCGCAGGCGAAAACTCGCCTCGTTTGAAGGCAAGGAGTGGAAACTCTTACAAGAGTATCCTTTCACGGTTGAGGAGGCCTTTATTAAGGCCGAGGGACGATTTTTCGATCTAGCTAAAGTCTATGGGGCGCGGGGGAGAAAGACTACGCCGTTAGTTTCTGATCCGCTCATCATTGGGGTTGACCAAGGGCGCACGGGGGATGATACCGAAATCGCTCGACGACGCGGAAAGGTCATTGCTCCGCTAGAGACTATCCCGGCCGATGAGGGGGACCAGAGAGATATGCGGTTAGCCGGACGATTGGCTAAGATCATTGAGAACGAAAAACCCGATCTTGTTATTATTGATACAACAAATGAACACGGGGCACTTGACAGATTACATGAATTGGGGTATAGTAAGAGATTGGTGAAGGGTGTTCACTTTGGCGAGAAGGCTTTGGACCCAACTCGGCATCGGAACAAGAGGGTTGAAATGCATTTTGATTTTCGTGAATGGCTGGATGATCCCGATGCGGCCCTTCCGGTTGACCAAAAGTTAGTAACAGAAATAGGAGCCATACCGGTGGAAAAAGAAACAAGTAATAACGTTGCCTACCTCGTCAGCAAAGATGATATCAAAAAAGATCTTGGGTGGTCGCCTAATAAATTAGATGCCGTTATTTTAACGTTTGCTTATAAAGTCCGTAAAAAATTTGTGGAAGGCGCTCAACAACTCAAGTCAAGTATCCAGGTCAAACATGGATTTCGTTCTACTCTCGGTTCACTCCGGGATACAAATTTGGGGCGCGCATGATGACGCTCACACAGCTAACAAGCAAACGGGTGACGTATGAGCCCTTAGAAGATTTTGAGTATTTTATTCAGTTAGCTTTGAAGGAGGCTAAATTTGTCCATTCACGCGAGGAGATTGAGGAATTAATTTTGCGGGATGGAATGGAGTTTTGGAAAGTAATCATTGATGGCCAACCCGCTGGTGTTTGCGGATATTTCTTGTCTAATGGGATTTGTGTGTTAGAGGCTTTAAAAGATCCGGCGGCTCACCGGTTGGGTTTTAGTTATTCTGTGGAGGTTGGCCAAACCGTCCTTGCGTATCTTTTTAGTTTTACTACTAAAGTCCGTACGTTTGCCCGCCAGGATGGGAAAGCCGTTCAATTACTTTGTAAAAAATTAGGGTTTCAAGAGATTTGTAGGGTACAAGAATTTGTTATTTATGAGAAAGTGAGGGCTTAGTCATGCCAGTTATACCTTTTGCGGCAACAGTTGGAACGTGGTTAGGGGCTTCCGCAGCAACAGCCGCGGCAGTTGGGGGGACGGCGATCGTAGCGGGAGCGGCGTTAGGTGCTGGGGCGTATGCTTATGGCCAAAGTCAGGGAGCGGCAAAGGCATCTAGCGGCGGGGCTACAACAGTCCTTGAGGCGCAATCAACTGACACGGGCGCAGTTACCGCCGAAAGTGTTGAGACCCAAGCCGCACAACGTAAGTTAGCTCGGTTAAGTAAATATTTTACGTCGCCTTCTGGTGTGTTGGACGACGCTAACCTTGGAACAAGTGGGGTATTTTAATATGCCTACCAATATCGAAGCAGATTTAAAAGAGTTTTCCGCTGTCAAAGCCCGTCGGGCTCCGTGGGAACCGGTATGGGAGTTGATCGCTCGGTATATGTTTCAACGCAAGCAGGGATTCACTGTTACCAATACTCCGGGGGATTTTTATTCTCACTCGGAGGTAGCTATTAACACTGCTGGATGGGCCTTGCAAACAATGGTTTCGTCTTTGGATGGAGCGCTGTGGAAGAATGGCGCTCGTACGTTTAAGATCAAACGTCCTCGGCAAGCCCGGGATACTGCGGAGATTAAAGAATTTTATGCGGAGATTAATGCCCGCGTGACAAGTCAGATGGAGCATGAGAAGGCGGGTTTTGGTACAGCCCGCCTAGAATCTTTTACGGAGAGTTGCGCTTTTGGTACTGATGGGCTTGGTGTGTTTGCGGCCCCTAAAGGATTGGAGCATAAGGTTGAATATCGCGCGATGGCTCTTAAAAGTCTTTATATTGTTGAGGATGCTAAAGGCCGGGTTGTTAAAGAGTTTTATGAGTGTGAGTACACAGCCGATCAACTTGTGACAGAATATGGTGATGTTGCTATGACGGAAGCTGTGAAAGCATTAATTGAAGCGAATAACCACGATACCAAATTAAAAGTCCTTTGGATCGTGCGCCCGCGCAAAAATGTGAATAAGAAAAGCTTGGGCCCAGATCGTTTTTCGTACGAATCCGTTCATATTTTAGAAAGTGAAAAAATTACTTTGCGCGAAGCCGGGTATAGTGGCAACCCAATTGTTTGTAGTCGATTTTATAAAAACGAAGGTGAGGAATATGGACGTTCCGCCGGGTATAATGCGTTGGCCGCGACAATGGAATTGTGCGCCAATGTTGAATTAATTACTAAAGGTTCTGAGTTGACGGCATTTCCCAATTGGTATGTTCTCGACGATGGTACGTTTGGGAATGGGGTTATTGATCGATCCCCGGGTTCCGTTATCCCCATTGATGTTACGAGTTCCCGCATTACGGGGGCCGCTCCGATCGGTCAGATTGGCGCTGTAGGGCAACTTGGTCCGGCGTTTGAATTGACTAAAGCATTGATTGAAGAAATCAACGGACATTTCTTTGTTGACCGATTAACAGATTTGAATAATAAAACTCGCATGACTTTAGGTGAAGCCCAGATCCGTAATGAGTTACGCGCGGATTCGGTGGGTTCTGTGTATAGTCGCCAAATTGAAGAAAAACTAACTCCAACTATTCGTCGAACGCTTGCGGTGCTGGATGAAGCGGGTGAACTCGGTGTTGAACCAGGTACACCAGAATATGAAATGGTTGCTGCTGAAGGGAGGATGCCGTTAGTTATTCCTCCGGAGTTGGCTGAGTTACGACGACAGGGTATTGAGATTTATCAGATTTCTTATGTGTCTCCGGCGGCAAGGGTATTACGTTCAGAGGAGTTACGCGGTGTTATTTCTATGTGGCAATTCGCTACTGGGTTCGGGCAAGTTGCGCCGGAGTTGTTACTTCGGTTGGACAAGAAACGTTCGATGGAAATCGCGAATGAATTATACGGGGCTCCCGATGGGCTCCTTTTATCCGAAGAAGAATTTCAACAAGCTTTACAAAGCTATCAACAATCTCAAGCTATGATGATGCAATTACAAGCAGCTCAAGCGGGAGCTGAAATAGAAACCAAAAAAGCCTCAGCCAACCAACAGAACGCGCAAGCACAGGCAACTCTTGGGGGGATGAATGGCCTAATCAATGGAGGCGGAGCGCCGGATAGCTCAATGATATTATGACAAAATCCCCTGAACAGCTCAAACAAGAAGCGGAAGCGCTTGACGCCGCGAGAGCAAAAAGACAGGCGTATGTTGAATCGGTAAAAGTAGCAATTAATAGCGCGCCAACGGATCCTAATGTTAGGATTGTGTTGACGCATCTTATGAACGCGTGCGGCTTTCGAGAAAGCCCCGCAGTTATGAACGAAAATTTAGAACTCACCAACGCTACTGAATATAACGTTGGCCGGTTGTCCGTGTTCCACGACTTCCGAAAACTAATGTCCGCAGAGACGGAGAACATAATTGAAAGGAGAGCAGAATAATGGGAGACGAAGCACAAGGAGGAGCAGCAAGCGGGGGCGCACCAGCGCCAGTATCAGCTCCGATTACCGCAGAGAGTTTAGGGGCCATTCAGGGGGATAGTTTTCGTGCCCTCTTACCAAATGATTTTAAGGAGAAGGGGTATCTCAAAGATGCCAAGAGTTTTTCGGATGTTTTTAAAAAACTCGACGGTGCTGAAACCCTTTTAGGTCAGCGTCAGTTTCCTGATGATAAGTCTACCCCGGAGCAGTGGCAAGCCTTTCACGGAAAGTTTCGTCCAGCTACGGCGGACAAGTATGAGTTCCCGGAAGTTGAGGGTATTCCTCCGGAATATGTAAAGAAAATGTCTGAGGCTAAAGAGTTACGCGAGATCCTCCATTCTGCCGACCAAAGCCCTTATCAAGCTAAAAAATTGCTTTCTGGGTTTATGAAATCGTTGTACACCGCTGAGCAGAATTACATCAAGACAAAAGATGAGAGTTTTGCTAAGTTATCAACGGAACTCTATGGCGAGCAAAAAGACGCCATTATCGCCAATGGGAAGAAATTTTTAACCGCCCATTTACCGGATAATGTCAAACCATTACTCGAGCAGATGGACGAGAAGCAAATGACCGTTTTGCTTGCGGCAACGGATGGCCTTGCCAAGAAGTTTTCCGGTGAGGACCCCTTCCGTGGTGGCAGTGGGGAAGGCGGAGGAAGCGGAGCGGTATCCGAAACGTCAATTATCGCGGATATGCAAACGTTGATGAAGGACCCGGCTTATGGGGATCCTTTTAAAGATCAAGTTAAGCATGGTCAATTAATGCAAAAAATGGAGGGTTTGAGGGGAAAATTACGTGCTTTGCGTAGCGGCCAAAAATAATTTACTTGACAGCTATACAAAGTCATGCTAAAAATAAAAGGTAAGTTAGTGACATTCTAGTAAGCGTCCGAGCAATCGGGGATCGTTGAAAGAATAGCTAACGCCACCCAAACAAAGACGTCCGGGAAGTTGAGCCGGGGATCGTTGATCGTAGGGCAATCAAATTTCTTATTAACCATTAACTTTAGGAGGCAGTTATGTCATGGGATACAGTACAAATTACTGAGTTCAATGCCGCCCTTGATGTTCAAGAGCAGCAAATGACGTCACGCCTTTTGCCTTACGCAGTTCGCAAGCCTATTAATGGCGACGACTTTGCATATGATGGACTGACAGAAGTCCAAGCGTATCACGCAAACGGTGTCAATCCTGACATCCAACCCGTCGAGGCGCAGTTTACCAGACGTAAAATGTCGAGAGATCGAGTTGTTGTTACCCTTTTGGTTGACAACAAAAATGTTCGTGGTATGTTAACCGATCCTCAAAGCCAACTCGCAATGCTTTGCATTGCTGCGGTTGAGCGCGAGACCGATCGTATCATCTACGATGCCCTTTTTGCAACGGTTCTTACCGGCCGTAATTTTGCCACTTCTGTGTCTTATACCACGGACGGAGTGACAAGCGTGGATGCTACATCCGGCTTTACCTATGAAAAGCTCATGGAAATTCGTGCGAATTTCATTGACGCCGAAGTAGGTAATCAGGGTGAGGTTCCGATCGTCATTGGTATTAGCGGTGACGAGCATACAGATCTTATGAGTGAAGTTGAACTCACAAGCGGCGATTTTACATCGCAATACGCTATTCAGAGTGGCATCATCAAGAAAGCCCTCGGAATGGATCTGATCGCTTTCGGCGCGGGATCAAATATCACTGATCCAATTCTTGAAACGGTTTCTGGCGAGCGCATTTCTTTTGCGTTAGCTCGAAATGGCGTAGCGCTTGGCATATCTTTGGAGAGAAAAGTCGAAGTTAAAGACTACCCGACAAAGATTGAAACAAGTATTATCAACGTTATCAAAGAACTCGGCGCGGTTCGTACAGCTGGCGTTCGTGTTCAAAGATTGCGTTTAACCCCGTAATCTAAAGAGAAAAGGAGTAATACCATGGCTGCATATGATGAATTTGTAACGCAGAACGCATCGTCCAAGTTGGCCGATGTGGATGTCGCCGCTCGTTTTTGCGGGGCCCCTGTGAAGAAAGTTGCTTTTTCTTTTGAGAGAGATGGGGGCAACGGCAGTGGATCTATTTGGCGTATCGCCAGGATCTCGCCGTTCGCAAAAATTTTGAGCTTCAAGTTTGCTTGCGATGCCATGTCTGGCATGACAGACTTGGATGTTGGGTTTTATAAACCCTTGGAAGTCGGCGGAACCGCAATTGACGCTGATTGTATCAAAGATGGTCTCGACCCCCATGCAGGGCAGACCGCTTTGGTCGAGTTGTACGTCAAGGCAACAGGCATTGATGAGGTAGGTATGGAAGCCTGGCAATTAGCCGGAATTTCTGCCGCTAATGCCAAGAAGTACGGCGCTTTTGATGTGGCTTTAACGGGTAACACAGCCGGTGCCACCAGTGGTACCATGGCGGGTGTTCTCGAGTATATCGAGTAACGAAAGAAAGCGAGGGATAGGTTATGAGTTCTCCAATATCACCGGAAGAAATTTGTAACTTATCCCTCGATTTATTACGGCATAACGAACAGATCACGTCGATTGAAACGCCAGAAAGCGATGTTGAAGGATTAGCTTCGCGTTGGTACGATGGAACCCGGCGGGCTTTACTTCGTATGTTTCCTTGGAATTTTGCACGGACCCGTAAAACCCTCGCCCGAAATTCAGTGGCTCCTGAATTTGGCTATGCCGATTCTTATAATCTCCCGGGTGACTATTGCGGAATTGTCTTTTTAGGGGATGATCTCGACGATGTGCTTAATAAAGATTATCTCGTCGAAGGCGGTCAAATTCTAATAGACAATAATGGCAGTGCGTCTCTCCAAATTTGCTACGTCAAAGATATTCAAGATATCACAAAATTTGAGCCAATTTTTCTTATGCTTCTTGTGGGTGAACTCGCGGTTGTTTTTGGAAATGCTATTTCGGGTTTAAATAAAAGTATAAAAGGCATGGAGTTATTTCGTGACCGTTGGGAGGCTAAAGCTCGGGCTAAAAATGGCCACGAAAATCGGCCGCGTATCCGCTACGAAAGCCCAATTCTTAACGCCCGAAAATCAGCACAAAGGGCCACAGGGAGCGACGGCATCCATTTATTTTCTTAAAAGGAAACAATGATTGCTAATTTTATTCAGAATAATTTTGCTTCCGGTGAACTCTCCCCAAACCTTTGGGGTAGAATTGATCGTCCATTCTATAAAAGTGGTTTAGAGATATGTCAAAATTTTATCCCCCTTCTCACCGGAGGGGCTTTTTTCCGTCCAGCAACGTCGTACAGTGTCCATAGCCGCGGTAACGCAGATGTCTTTGGGTTGCCTTTCCGATTTAACATCGACCAAGCCTATTCTCTTGAGTTTACGGATTACAAAATTCGTTTCCATACCCAGGGCGGGGTTATTCTTGAAGCGGATAAAACGATCACCGGGATCACCAAAGCCGATCCCGGAGTTATTACGTCTGCTACCCACGGCTTTGCTACGGGTGATGAGGTCTTTATTGATGATATTGTTGGCATGGAAGAATTAAATGACCAATTTTTTCTCGTTGTTAGGCTCGATGCGAATACTTTTTCTTTAAAAGACATTGATGGAAACGTTATTGATACCTCAGCTTTCACTGCCTATGGTTCGGGCGGGACCGTAGCTCGCGTGTACGAAATAACTTCGCCATATACTGCGGCGGAAGGGAAAAAAGTTAAGTATACTGGCTCCGCGGATTTAATGTACTTAACGCATCCAGCTCTCGAACCGCGGGTGTTAATTCGTTCGGGGAGCGCGAGTTGGAGCATCGCGACGTATACGCGTTATTCATCCACAAAAGTTATCACCGGGATCACCAAAGCTAATCCAGGTGTCGTTACGTCCAATGGCCATGGGTTTGCTGGGGGTGAGCGTATTTACATTTCTCATGTTGAAGGCATGGTTGAGTTAAATGCTCAAGAATATTTAGTGGTTTATATTAATACGAGTACCTTTAGTTTAACAACTCTTGCAGGAGTGGCTATTGACACTTCAGCGTACACGACTTATAGCGCAAATGGCGACATCGCGCTCGTCCGTGGGGTGCCTAAAGTCATTTCCGGGGCTACAAAGGCCAATCCGGGTGTCATAACGGCCACTGCACACGGGTTTGCTACTAATGATAAAGTTTATATTGCGGGCGTTGTAGGGATGACTCAGTTAAATGGCAATTTCTATTGGGTTAAAAAGATTGATGCTAATACTTTTAGTCTTATGACCGAACGAGGGGTCGATATTGATACTTCCGGATTTACCACCTATGATTCAGCGGGTACAGTAACGTATATTAGCGGGCTATTTACCAAGATTGGTGATTTCCCCGGGGCCTGTGGTTTGTACGGCGGACGATTTGCTGTCGGCGGGACCGACAACGATCAGGATGTTTTTTGGCTGTCCATGGGTCCCGATTTTCAAACGGGTTCCTCTCAGTATGATGATTTTTCTATGGGGACTACCGATGTGAAGGCTATGGTTTGGACCCTTTCTTCGCAAAGCCAAACGGTAGATAGGATCCGTTGGTTTAGCGGCACGCCTAATTTTATGATTATTGGGTCAACGGGGGGTGTTTATAAGGCTAACGGGGGTAGCGACGGTGCCACTATTACCCCTTCGGCGATTAGCGTTACCCCGGTGTCTAGTGTCGGTGTAGCAGATATGATGCCTATATTTATTAATAATCAGACATATTATGTAGAACAAGGAGCTTTGACTATCCGAGCGTTTGGGTATTCGCTTATGGAAGATTCGTATAAGTCTTTTGATAAAAATATAGTTTCAGAGGAGATTACAACCGGTGGGATTATCCAGATTGCTTATGCTAAAGGCCGTCCTGAATTAATATATGCCGTCCGAGCGGACGGGGTGCTTTTATCTTGCACGATCCTTGAGCAAGAGGACGTTTCTGGTTGGGCGCGGCATCCTCTTGGTGGCAGCGGTAAAGTTTTGAGCGTTGTTGTGGAGCCGCGAGCAACGGGCTTTGATCGAGTTGGTCTTTGGGTTGAAAGAACAATTGATGGGGTTACTCGAAGGTATAAAGAATATTTAACGGCAGATCCTCAAATGCCCGATTTTTCTGATTATTTTACCGGCGAAGCGAATCAAGAGGATGATCTTTCTGTTTACAGTAAAATTTGTTTTGAGTTGCAAAAGCAATTCACGCGGCTCGATTGCTCGTTAGTTTTGGACACCACGCAGTCAATCGGGTTAACGCTCTCCGCCGTATCTGGAACAGCGGTTACGGCTACGGCGGGGTCGGCACTATTCGCAGCGGCGGACGTGGATAAGTATATTTATGCAAAGTTTATCGATGGTGATGAGACGGGGATTGCTAGGATTATTGCTTTTACTTCGTCCACCGAGGTTACAATCGAGGTTGTGGAAACATTTTCTAGCACCACGGTTGCCGCCGACGGCTGGTATTTAACGGCTTCAACGGTCGGAGGTTTAGGACATTTAGAGGGGGAAACAGTAGGCGTCTTAACAGATGGTGGCGCTCATTCCGATCAAACGGTTGTCGATGGCTCTATTACTCTTGATTATCCCGCCCGTTATGTTATCATAGGATTAAAGTACACCGGCATTATTCGGACATTAGATTTAGAAGTAAATTTGGCGCAAGGGGTATCGCAAGGGCGCCTTCGTAGTATTGAGAAGCTGTTCTTTAAATTTAGAAACACCGCGGGAGGAAAGTATGGGACGACGTTGCGAGGGCTGTATCACGTAGCGGATTTGTATCATCGCCGAGCGGGGGCTAGTTATTACGATCGTCCACCGCTTTTATTTTCCGGGTTAAAACCCGCGCCTATTCGTGATACGTGGGCTAACGAAAAGAAACTTTATTTAATTCAAGATCAGCCCTTTCCTATGACACTTTTAGGAATAGTACCGTCGGAAGATATTGGGGAGGAAGAATAATGGTGAAGCAAGCGGAATTGTCATTCGGAAAAGTATTAGGTGCGGGGGCATCTTTATTTGGGGGGTATTCGTCTTTTATTTCAAATTATGAATCAGCGTCGTTATTTGAGGAACAGGGAGCCTTAACGCGGGATGACTATTTTAGACAGGCGTCTTTAACTCGAGAACAAGGGGATCGTATTCGGGCCAAGCAGACTATGGAGTACGTTGGCGCTGGGGTGGAGCTGGCGGGTACCCCCATGCTCATGCTCAAAGAAACTATGTCAAAAGCTCGGGCTAAAGCACGTTCGCAAGAGATTACAGGGATCAATACAGAACGTTTGTATAATAAAAAAGCGGATATCCAAAAAGAGGAAGGGATGTCGTCGCTCGTTTCTAGTATTCTAACGGGCGCGGCGTTATTACTATAATGGCTAAAGGTAAAATTACTCAATATGAAGTTGATTCTTTTTCAAAGCAAGCGGTAGGCGTGCCGGGCGAGAACCAGTCTGGACAGATTTTAGCTGGCGGTGTCAGTAAATTGGCTGCGGCCCTCCAACAACGTCAAGATGCTTCCGATACTCTCACAGCAATGTCTCAATTTGGCGACTATCAGTTTGAATACCAGACCAAAAAGATCGACCTTCAAAAGCAATTTCAGAATGACCCCGCGCGATATCCAGAAGCCGTTCGAGAAATGGCCTCGAAGTTATCCGATCAGTATTCTAAAGGCGCACCGGGTGGCGTGGCTAAAAAATTTCGTGAATTTACAACTCGTAGTCTAGTTGGGGATACCGATGAATTAGTGAATTGGTCAAATCGACGCGATCAAGAGATCCAAATAGCCAATATCCAGAATGTTAAACAGAACATTGCTTTGAACGCAGCTAACGTAACATCGGCAGCAGGATTGCAAGCTATTATGGGTGATTTTGCCGCTACCCATGAGGTCGCCCAGAAGTTTATTACCCCAGAAGCGGATGCGGAGTTGACTAAAAAATACAAAGCTATGGCTGTTGAAAATGCGATGCACGCCCAGATATATGCACAGCCTATGAGCGTCCGTAGGGATCTCGAGAATGGGGCATATAATGGGATCTTGTCTCCGGAGGAGATTGCGGCTTACACGAGTAAAGCACGTACAGCGCTTTACAACCGTTATGAGGATGAGTATTTCCGTAATATTTTTATGGCGCAGGGGAAACTTTTGGATCTTCAAAAAGGAATGGATGAGGGGTCAGTTAAGATCACCGATTTGATCGTTGAACGTGAAGCAGCGAGAGCTAATGTAGGAAAAACGGATGGAAACGGAAATGCTATGGTTAGCCCGGACTATATTAAAGGGCTTGATAATTTGATTGATGTTACGATGTATGCAAAGATGAAATTTCCTATGGCCGCTGCTGATCGTAAAGAGGTCTTGAAAAATTTTGACACTTCGTGGGATGAGTATTTACAAGAAAAGAAAACCAAGGGCCAACACGCTACGGAAGAAGATGGGCCTAAAGAATTAAGTCTTTATTCTCAGTTATCAACGCTCTATAAAAATGGCGTCATAACTAAAGATGATTTTGACGCCAAAACTAACATAATGCGTACCAAACTTTCGCTAAAGCAAGGCCAATCCGCTCGGGTAAAGTCTTTTTCTGAAGTCGTTGACCAAGCCGGGACGGTGCCGATGCTTTGGTGGAGAAAGCCCGGCGATGATGTTCTTTCAAAAGGCTATCAAATGATTAAAGACCACGTGGAAAAGGAATATTCTAATTTAGATGAGGAAGGCCGTCGAGATTTGAAAGCTCAAATGCTTTCTCAATACCACGATCAAATTTTGAGTACCCCGGAAGGGATTATTAAAGGACAAAAGACGGAGCAAGAGAAGTCTAATTTTGCCCATGGTTTAATATTTGGACGCGCAACGGAGCAAGGCCGTACTTCCGGCGTTTTACACGCTAATGCACAATATAGCGAGAGCGGGCGCACATATCGCCCGGGGGACATCAGTGTTGCAAACGGCGTAAGCAAAAAGTTTCTGGGGATGGAAAATGGGAAACCTAAATGGCACTTTGTAGAGGGGCAGATTATCACCAATACCCGCGGGCAAAAGGCAAAAGTTTTAGCCGATGGGACCTTTGAGGTAATTGAGAATGGCAGATAATATTGTTTCCCCCGATGAATTTTTTGCGGGTACCGGGGCTCCTTCAGGAGCTAAGAAGATTGTTTCCGCCGATGAGTTTTTAGGTGGTCCCGAGCCTGAGCCTACTGTTATCCCTCCTTTAGCGGAAGAACACAAAGCCAGTTTTATCAAAGATTTCAGCGACATTATTGCCGGAGGTATGGCGGATGTCGCTATTCGTTTAGGCGGGGCTACGTTAGGAGCCTTTGGCGCCCTCAATAACGAAATAGGCGCTCTTACCGGCTTAAATGCCTTCAAGAAGTATCGTGAAAATTTTATTGAGCCGGGACGCCGTGCCGCGGCTATGGCTAAAGAAGCCGCTCCTACCGAAAACCTTCTACAATCGCCTATATACGGTTTAATTGATTCTATCGGGAATTTAGCCCCTACCTTGCCGTTTGACGTAATGACAGGGGGTGCGACACGCCTAGCGCTGGTTGGGCGAGTACTTCCCAAAATGGAAGCCGCTTTGGCGGCTATTCCAAATTTTGCTTTAGGTGCTGGCTGGCGGGGTATGGTAGAGGGTATTCAAACTTCAGGCGAAAGCGTTCCAGAGAAGGTTCTTGGCGGCGTAACGGGTGCTGCTGAATCAATGGCTATTAATACGTTGTTTGCTAATGCCGGTACAGGGTTAAAGGGCATTGGTAAAATGGCTTCTTTAGGTTTGGCACAATCTTTTTACAACGGGGCAAAAGAAGGTCGGCTACCTACGGCTGATGAAATGATTGAAAACACGTCTAATGCAGCTATGCTTGGTGTTGCGTTTACCGCGTTACCCCATTTAGCCGAAGCGTCTCAAGTAGCCCAAGAGAAAAATGTGTTGCGGGCGTATGTGAAAAAATATCTAGCGGAAGTTGAGGGGGTTGGGCCGAAGATGAGCGCGGCGGAGTATTTGGCTAAAAAAATTAAAGAATCAACCCCAAAAGGCATGCTACCTGAAGAAGTGCCTATTCCTGAAATACCAAATCTTGCACCTAATTTTAAGGACAATAATGTTTTCTATCGAGGGATGAGCAAAGTAGAATATGACAAAGGTGGTACGGGACAATTTAAGAGCGTTGCACCCGATGAAGCGTTTACTTATGCTAAGGGTAATGCAGCAAGAGGTGGTGAGGGTGTCTTAGTTCAATATGTTGATGGCAAGATTAGTAAGGCTTTTTCTGTAAACAAAGAAGGTGTGGTCGCTCAAATTTTTGGTGAATCAGAAGTTGTTGTCAACAAAGCTCAAATCCTTTCCGAATACGAAGCGGCAAGCCAGAAGGCTCCCGATCTCGAAAAGGTTACTAAGATCTTCACCGATCTTGTCCAAGATGCTCGGATCCGTCCTGAAGTCAGGGTTTCTCTTGCTCAATCTTTTCTTGATAAGTTAGACGCTCGAGGTGATATTGCTCCGATGGAATTTAAGTTAGGACAATGGCAAGACCGTGGCAAATTTGCTATGTATCGCGAAACGATGGAACGTAATATCGAACGCGTAGCGGGTGGGGCGGCAAAAGAAGTCCAGGCAGAGACAACGGAAAAGATAAAAGAAAACGAAACCTATCATCAGCGTTGGGTTACGACGTTAATGAATCAAGTTAATGTTGAAATGACCCAAAAAGGAATCAAGCCTAATACCGAAGCGTCGAAACTTGCTATGCGCTATGGTGAAGGCCGCATGACTGAAGCACAGTTACAGGCGGCTCGGCCAAAGGACTGGCAGAATATCAAGTCTGCGTCTGACTTTTGTCGTCAGGTGTACGGTGATACTCTTACTGCTGTAAATTCCGTTCGTTCTCGTTATGGTTATGAGCCCATTGAAGCCCGTCAAGATTATTTTAGACATTTTCAAGAGATCAATTTAGCAGCTAATCTCTTTGGTTGTTTCTTAGGTGGCGAGAAAGTTCCTACGTCTATCGCTGGCGTTATTAATCGGTCAAAGTATGGCAAACCTTTTTCTGCCACAGAGCTTGAGCGTCGAGGAAATGAATTTAAAGAAGATGCGGTACTTGCGCTTCAGAATTATGCAAAGTCTATCGGTCCTCAGTTATTCCACTTAGATAGCGTTCAGCGGATCCGGACTTTGGAAGGCTATATCCGTAATCAGGCCGCCATAAGTGAAGCCGCTATTGCAGATGGCCAACCCGTTGCAAAAATAGATTTGAGTAATTTTGTTGAGAAGCTTACCCAATACGGAAACCTTCTTGCCGGGCAACCCTCAACTTTGTCCGCCCCTATTCATCAAAATTTTGATCGTCCTTTTATCGCGGGTGTCCGGGCGTTACAGAAAAATGCCACGGCGAATATGATCGCGTACAACTTATCCGCTATGTTTATGAACGCCTTGCCTATTGCTCAACAAGTGGCCACAACGAATCCGCGCATGGTTGTTAAGGGGCTGGTCAATTCAGCATTGCATCTTAATCGTGATACGCCTTTTGAAATCCAGGGTACTCGAAGCGAGTTTTATGACCGACGTTACCCTAAGAATTTTTTACCTAAAGACGTTTGGGAACAAGTGGTTCAAAAAGGGTATGTGCTCCCTAATTTGGTTGATCGTCTTATGGTCCAAGCGCTTATCTCAGGAAAGTATTTTGAAGGCATCGACCAAGGTTTGAAGCCCGCAGAAGCAATGAAGGCCGCGGATAATTATGCTAGTCGAACGGTTCAAGATCGTTCAACGGGGCAAGTTCCGTTAATGATGGCCGAGCCGGACCTTCGCCTTCTTACAGCATTTCAAGTTGAAATCAATAACCTTTGGTCTTGGATGGGTCACGATATCCCTAAAGAATCGCAAGGCAAGTTAGGCGGGATTGTAGGGCGTATGGCGGTCTTTGCTATTGCTTCGACAATGGTAAACAACGTGTACGAAAAGATGCTTGGTCGTCGTCCTCAATTGGATTTTCTTTATATGGCGGCTACGTTATTTGGGGCAACGAAGTCCGGGCGCGATCGTACGTTGATTGATCGTGTCTCGGTTGCGGGCAAAGATCTTTTAGGAAATGTGCCCTTTGGGAACCTTTTTGTTCATGGCGGTCGGTTTCCTATCGCCGCGGCTATTCCTGATTGGAACGCCATAGCAGAGGATCCGGAGCATAAGCTTATATCCGAAATGTCTAAACCTTTGTTTTACGGGCTACTTCCAGCCGGCGGGGGTCAACTTCGTAAGACCTTGGAAGGCGTAGCTTCCTACGCTCAAGGTTTCGTTGCGTTGCCTTCAGGGGAGCCTAGGTTTGAGATACAACAGGATTTTCCTAACTTTGTTAGAGCGTTTTTGTTTGGCAAAAACTCGTTCCCGGAGGCGGTTGATTATTGGAGCACGCCGCCGAATGAGCGTTAATTGACTTTTTGGCTTAATCTGGTATATTAAACATAGGAGGTAATAAAATGAAAAAGTTTTGGTGGTTAGTGGTTTTGGGGGTGTTGCTTTTTGCAGCGCCGAGTTTTGCAACTGTCGCGTCTACATATACGCCTGTTCAAGTGGCGGCAAGCGGCACGGAAGATGAGTTTGATTTTACTTTCAAAGTCTTTAATGCTTCTGAATTAGAGGTAGCTTTGGTTGACCAAACGACGTTAGTGGCCACCGCGCAAACGCTTGGGTCAGATTATACCGTGGCTTTGAATACGTCTACTCCCGGCGGTACCGTTACCTTTTTGAGCGCTCCGGCCGATACTAATGATGTTTCAATACGCCGAGCTATGCCGGTAACCCAAACAGCGGACATTCCCGCGGGTGGTTTATTCCGAGAAGTTCAAATTGAAAATGCCTTAGACAAAACGGTTATGATCCTGCAAGACCATGATGAACAATTAGATCGTGCGGTATTGCAAAGCCCTTATGTAACGGCGGTAAGCGTCGTTTTTCCCGAACCCGTAGCCGATAATGTTATAGGGTGGGATGCAGCAGGAACACAGTTAGAAAACAAAGTAGGACTTGATACGGCGGTCGATGCGGCTGAGACAGCTCAAGGGTTAGCGGAAGCGGCCCGGGATGCTTCAGTCACGGCCCAAGGTTTATCAGAAGATGCACGGGACGCTTCAATAGTCGCTCAAGGGTTAGCGGAAGCGGTGTTGACCGATGCTGGGTTTATTGCTGTCGCTGCTGATTTGGCAGGGGCTAACACAATCGGAGCCGTCGCTGCTGTCGCTGCTGATGTCACGTCCGTCGCTGCCGTCGCTGCTGATGTCGCGACCGTCGCTGGCGTCGCAACCGATGTAACAACCGTCGCGGCTGTCGATACGGAGGTAACAACTGTTTCTGGTATAGCCGCTGATGTCACAGCCGTCGCCGCTGTTGATACTGCTGTGACCGCGGTTTCCACAATCGCGGCGAATGTTACTTCTGTCGCTGCAATTGACACCGACGTAACTACTTGTGCCACAAATATCGCGGATATCCAAGCAGCGCCACAGGCGGCTATCGATGCTGCGGCTGCCGCGGCGAGTATCCCTACTTTTACTCGAGCGACTTTCGACAATGATGATCTTACAGCGGGAGTGCTGACAATAACACACAACTTAGGGCTATCCGCGCCATATGCAACAAACATATTTATCTTTGATAATACGGGGAATCTTATTATTCCGGATGAAATTACAGGGGCCGCTGACTCCGTTGCGGTAGATCTCACAAGTTATGGCGCTATCTCCGGTACCTGGGGATATGCGTATTTAGCCGGCTAAAGGAGCGATAAATGAAATTACTTAAAAAATTATTTTTAGTCTTTTTACTTCTAGCGTTGTGCATCGTTCCAGTAGAAGCAACGAAGTTTGGGGTTGTTTCTCCAGTATCAACAGGCATCGTCAAATACCCGACTTGGGAAAAACTTCACGAGTACACCTACACCGCTGTCGACACAGACACTAAACTCCTTCTCCACTTCACAGGCAAAGACGGAGCAGTCGCTACCAACGACTCTGCTACAGGCAAGGCA
>Ga0172381_10002168_pt1 | contig 22108 bp, 30 predicted proteins | sample Leawel6488metaG_FD_119754 | JGI IMG/M metagenome (GOLD analysis project Ga0172381, IMG submission 119754) | Leachate microbial communities from a municipal landfill in Southern Ontario, Canada - Leachate well 64-88 metaG | ecosystem: Engineered > Solid waste > Landfill > Unclassified | place...
ACTCCACAACGTATTCCATCCCGCAGGGGCATAGCCGATGCCATAATCGTCTACCGTGCCGTTATTGCCAAAGCGATAATGGAAGTAACCCAGCAGATCACCGCTCACCTCTTCGCGCTGACGAATATAAAAATCCTCTGCAGCACGATATACTGCCCGCAGGCTTTCCCGCAATCCTTCCTCCTGACGTGCTTTTTCTTCGGCTTCCTTGCTCACCTTTTCGTACTCCACCTTTACATTGAACTTTTTACCGAGCCATTCCAGAGCTTCCGGGTATTCCATGCGTTCGTGATCCATCAGGAAGTTCACCGCATTACCACCCTTTCCGCATCCGAAGCACTTATATATATTACGCTTTTCGTTGACCATAAAGCTGGGCGTATTTTCCTGATGGAAGGGGCAAAGACCTGTATAATTAGCACCACTACGCTTCAACGTCACAAAATCCCCCACCACATCCACCACCCGCGCAGCATCAAATATATCGGATACGTTTTTAATCATAATTTAATTTTTTAGACTCTTTACGTCAGTCGAAGGCGTCCCTGAGCTTGTCGAAGGCGTCCCTGAGCTTGTCGAAGGGTAAAGCCTGTTTAATTTCTCTTTGGCAGCCTTAATAATCCTTTTATAGCTGTTGATAGCATCTTCATGATGTTTTTGTTTATCCTGCTTGGATACTCCTAACTTTAACGGATTAGCACTGTAATATTTAAGCCTGTCCTCATTCATGGCTATAAATTTAACAAGCCTCTGCTCATCTGCAGGATCCCCGCAATTATTCCGGATGATGGTTTCAATTTCTTCGTCTGTGAAGTACATAGTTATTCCTCATTAAAATCAACTAAACAAAATACATTTAAACCATATTTGCTATTAATAATAGCATATTCATTATCACATATATAGTCCGAACATTCAAAGTGCTTGATCATAAAAGGTTCAGGGATATCGCAAAAGTTTTCGTGTCCGCAAGTACAATGAAACTTAATAGTTTTGCCGTATGCTATTACTTTATAAGTCATTTTTTTGCAATCAGCAAAAGCTTGCATTTCCTTGATCCATGCAATTTGTTCAGGGTCTCCAAAAGTAGGGGGGCGGCCTTTAATGTCAAAGATGCTCATTTTGCTTGCGTTTTTATGGCAATGCATCAAAACAGGATGCACATAGGTTTTCTGATTTCAACACTGTATATTTTTCACAAAGAGCACATTTTTCAACCATTTCAAACTCCACTACCCACACCCATGGATTTTCATTCCACGATTCCGGACCATAAATTTTATCCCATATCTTCAGGAAGCCCGGGCGAAAATCACCCATCACCGAATCCTCTTCCTTTATTCCCCCTTTCCGGGCATCATCACTGCTGATATCCTGCAGCCTTTCCACCCTTACATTTACCACTTTCAGCCATATACGTGCATAAGACTTAGGCATGTGTATGGATGGCTTCCAAGTTTTGACTGTTACGTTAATATTTGAGGCTTTGTAGCAAATATAATTTGGCGGTATTAAGCAATAAGTCTCCCTCACATACAGCAGATTACCTGGCTGTCCGAAAGGGCATTTAATTACTCTTTTAGAATCATAATCATTTATTGCTGGTACTCCATTGCTTGAACCTACTTGTGCATAAAAATCATCAATTGATGGTTGTGGCTTTATGATCCTCCTGGTCATAGTCTTCCTGCCTTCCAGTATGGCCTGCACCATAGGGGTGCTGAAAATTATAGGATGTTCTTTCATGGTTCTACAATTTTATATTCGTACAAAAGATATCCAGATCTACTTTACTATGATAATAAACACTTTTACCCAGATGTACTGCTAATTCAATTTCACGCGAAGTACTCTCTCCTATATGTGTTAAACCTATGTCCGTTATTGTTTTTTCTTTATCGACAACATAAATGAAATCTGCAATATGTATTTTTTTAAAATGTAAAGCATCTAATCTTTCTTTACATTGTTCTGAAACATCATCACCGGCATGTACAAAAATTTCAGGCGACAAAACGATATAACCCTGTTCAGTTAAACTTTTTCTAACCTTTATTATTTCTTCTTTAAATCGGCTGCTGCCACAGATACAAACAATTTTATATTCCGGATTTTTGATAACAAATGTTTTCTCTTGTTGAAAATAACTGAAAAAGCATTTCGGATAGCAAAAATGCAAATCCAATGCTGCTGATTTTTGTTCAACAATTTTACGATCAGTGAATCCGTTAATAATTTTTCCAAATCCATCACTGGTAATACTCAGCCATCCTTTTATTGTTGTTTCTGTGGTATAACCGCATTTGTCGCATTGATAAACTTTCATATATTTAATTTTAAGTGGTTGCTAAAATCTTTACACTTTCTTCGATAAGCACCTTGCTCAGTACCGGAGGAACAGCATTACCAATCTGCCAGATCACCTGCTTGGTATTGCCTTTAAACTGGTATCCTTCCCTGAATCCGGTAATATCGGCAAGCTCCTTTGCGGTCAGAAAGCGCATTTTAATGTCGAAATCGAATACTGTCACCAAAGCCTGTTTGTTGGTGCCCGTAGTAATCGCATTCAAAGGCTTTTCAATCGCCTGATTCTGACTTTCCGGTTTTCCGTTGCTGTTAAAATAGGCGCTGATAAATTGAAATTTCTCGCGGGTAAGCACTGCATTTAATGGCTCATCAATGCTTTTATTGTTGGCTTCCGGGTTGCCGTTACTGTTAAAGGTGGGGCTGATAAATTTAGCGCTGATCAATTGTTTCGTCTGGCGGGTTAGCTGTGTCGGCAAAGGTTGTTCAAGGCCATGCTGGTAATCACATTGACAGTGATCAGTGATAAACTGCAGCTTCTCAGCCTTGATCAGTGCGATGCCATCTTTACCATCACCACGACTGGCAATCACAGGGGCCGGTCCATTGATGCTATGGCAGTTGGTACCATTGCCATAATAACACATCAGGTAATACATTTCCGGTGCAAACTTCTTCAATCCTCCTGCTATTCTCCGCAATGTGTTATTTGATAGCGGCTTTCTGTGCGGTTTTCTGATCTTTTCGTTATACTCTCTGCCAAAAATGGAATTACCTTCATTACTCAGATCAATCTTTTCTTTGCATGCTTTCCACTTATGCCCGTTGATGCCATCTTTAAAATGAGTGGGTGCCGGCCAGTGATATTCAAATTTTGAAAACACAGCAAAAAACCTTCTTCTCGAAGTATGGGCACCATAATCTGCACTGTTCAGTATCTTCCAGTCAAAATAAGGGTATCCCATATTTTTCATATACTCCACCCACTTCACATATTCAGATCCTGCCAGCTTCGATACCGGTTTGCCATTTTCATCAAGCGGGCCCCAGCTCATAAACTCTTTTACATTTTCGATTACAATAATATCAGGCTGACAATGCATGGTATATCTGGGTAATTCCCAGGCAAGTGATCTGCTGTCAGCATCACGCGGCTTGCCACCTTTGGCATTGCTGAAATTGGTGCATTCAAGTGATGCCCATAGCCCGTCAACTTTAGGAAGCACATTCACATCCTGTACACGTATATCTTCTTTATAATGTACCGTTTCGGGATGGTTGGCACTGTGCGTGGCTATGGCAATATCACTGTGATTAAGAGCAAACAATACTTTTACTCCGGGTACTTGCAAAGCTCCCTCAGTGGTACCACCGCCACCGGCAAATAAATCACCCCATGTCATTACGCTTCCCATCAGTTCAAATCTCTATTGGTTTTAAATTTCCTCCTGTTCAAATGATAGGAATGCGGCCTTTCCAACCTGAACTCCATATCTTCTGGCCTGATATCCTTCAGCGATACCGGATCGGCAGGCTTGCTGGGATAACGAAGGAAAATCTCCACCATACGAACACTGGTGACAGCCATATTTCGCTGGAAATTCTCCAGGCTTACTTCAATATGATCATCCGGCAAATTCATATCTCAATTATTTTAATGCCAAGTTTACGGGCAATCTCAACTTCCATAGTGGCTCCGGGTGAATTCCGCCACTGGCTGGCATATACCACATCACAGGTGAGCATTGCCCTGATGCAGATCTTCATATTATCTTCCCAGCTTAACTTCTGGTTGCCTATAATCAGCGGATTGATGGTATCATATCCTTCTTTGAGTGCACGAACTTCCATCAGGTGCAGCACAGCCTTTACTTTGCTGATGGGTAAATCACTTACCTTGGTAGCCAGGTAAGCCTTCGGGCGGTTTCTAATAGCTGGGGTAAACATCTTCATCTTTATTAAATGGGTTTTTTGAAGAATCTCTGTATCCGTCTTTCATTCTCCGGATATCTTCACTGCGTTGATCGGCCTTGAATAAATAGTAGCAAATGCCCAAAAAGCCGAATATTATACAAAAAATAGCCAATATTTCCATATTATACCTCTTTTAATTGTTTATACTCATTGATGTATGATTTAATGAGCAATAATTTCAGCCACCAGTTTTTACTGTGGGGCTGTAGTCTGCTCATAAGGATGCGCTGAGTCTTTATGTTCCTCAGAAGCCTGTTTTTTTCAATACAATGATGATAATTCATGACTTTTCATTTATCAGTTCCTGTAATTCCGCATCACTCATGCACAGCTGTGCAAGCTGTTCTCTTACGTTTTTCATCCTTGATCTGATTGTCTGCTTCTGCACCTTATTAAGATCCTTCCTGTTTTCAATCTTTTCAAGCCTCGTGATGATCTTAATGCACAGATCAATTTGATCTTCTCTGCTCAGATTTTTTCCCATACTTTTTAATTAAAAAGTTTAAATAGCGAAGGCGAATTCGTAAACATATTTCTTGGTATATCCTGATCATAAGGGGCAGTTATACAGAGGGGGTATGATTTCCGTTCTCCTGCCCCTTCAGACCAAGCAATAACTCTTCAGCAGATATTCCAAGCTCTTCGCTAATGATTTTTACATTCATTTCGGTGCGAAGATTTATTGAGTTTTTTGCGATCCAGCGTTCAATAGTTTGCACGCTTTTGAAGTTTTTCAGAGCCAGCTTATTCTTCAGCTGAACATTCTTTTTAATCTTTTGTATCATTTTTGAATATTAAATTGATAATTAAATTGATGATCAAAAGTATAATAATTTTTACGATGGTGCAAAAAAATACACAAAAAAATATCAACAAAATATCAACATCTGCAAAAAAGCAGGATATTTTAAAGAGAATCAATGATTTAGTGAATGCAAAAAAATACACGATTGAGAAGTATGCACAACTAATGCAGGAAACAAAACACACGTTTTACAAACGTATCCGCGGAGAATGTCCATTAAGCATAGATTGGGTGGAAAAATTTGCACTTATTCACAATCTTGATGTAAATTATTTCCTCTGCAATGATCTTCTGAAAGATTACGCATCCAAAGAAGCAAATATTACACTGGCGGGTGAAAATTTGCACGAATACGACACAATTGACAAATTAACACAAATGCTCAACGTAACTCTTAAACAACTAAAATACAATACCTTAAATCCTCCTCCCAAATTACCCGATAATTCATAATTCTGCGCCATAAACTGCGCCATTTCGCAAAAAAACAAGCAAAAATGATGATAAAAATAAAATTTAAAAATTTGTAAAACATTAAAATCCATTCACTTATCGAAGCACTAAAAAAACGTATTTAGTCCGGTCATCGGCACCATCGTTCTCAACTTATTGATTTTTATGTAACTAACATTTTACTGCGCCACAACTGCGCCATAAAAATCATTTTAGTGCTATACAGAGGGGGGATAAATCTGATAGTGCAAAAAAATGAACGATTTTAAACTGGCAAGATGCTATAAGGGTGAGGGGAGGTGGTATATATACTACTTTTTCATCAACCATGAAACTGGCAAATATGTTCGTTTCCGCGAATTTATTTCCGACAAGATTAAAAATTTAAAACTTAAAAATGCAGAAGCAAAAGCAAGGATTGATAAAATCAATGATTTACTTTTAAGCGGATGGTCTCCGTTTGAGACGACTGATCCGGCACATTACAATATTATCAAGGCTATTGACAAGATCATAGAAATTAAGAAGCAACTTACTGAACGAAAGAGATCCATCAATACCTATAATAATATAAGGAACATTTTTGTTGATTTTGTCAAAAAAACCAAGCTTGAGCACATCAGCATTTCGTATTTCTCAAAGAAACATGCCTATATGTTTATGGATTACTGCCTTAAAGACAGGCATTACAGTAAGCAAACCTACAACAATATGCTAAGCTTTTTAAAATCCTTTTTTAATGAAATGATCAGGAGGCAGTTCATTAACACCAATCCTTTTAATGGAATAGACCACATTAAATGCGAATCATCTATGTTAACATCATTCACACCAGAAGAATTAACCACAATCAACAGCCATTTACCCGCTTACAATTATCCACTTTATGCGGTGACCTACATCATTTTTCATGCATATATACGGCTTGCCGAAATAACCCGGTTGAAGATAGGGGATATTGACATGAAAAAAAGATTGATTTTTATCAGGCCTGAGGTATCGAAAAACAAAAAAGCATCCATTATTGGTATGCAGGATCAGCTTTATGAAGTATTGGATAAGATGAATCTGGGCATATATCCTGCAGAATATTATATATTCTCTAAAAAGCTGCTGCCCGGTATGTTTCTGATCCACCCGAACAGGCTCCATGATGCCTGGCGTTTGTTTGCAAAAGAGCACCATATCAATAAAACCTTATACAAGCTTAAACACACAGGAGCAGGAATGAGTGTGGAGGCAGGGGCAAATATCAGGGACCTGCAATTACAGCTCAGGCATTCATCCCTGGAGATGACACAAATTTACCTCGATAAGTTTAAGCAGGTGGTGGGATCCGAAAGCCTTAAAAAGTTTGCCAACTTTGGCGACAAAAATGACGAAAACGCTACACCTATCATACACATGGCCGGACAAAAATAAAAAACCCCGGCAAGTATATACCTGTCGGGGTTCTGCCTCATGGCAAACGGATCTTTATTCAGCCTTGTATTCCACCTTGGCTTCGCTGAGTGTAGTAATAAACTGCTGAGCTTCTCTGAATTTAGGACTTCCTGAATCAAGGCTAAGCGACAAGTTTAGCAAATTTTTTGTAAACATGCCCTTTTCGATTTCGTTTTCAAATTTAATAACCATTATTCACCTCCTTTTTGTTCATATTTTGCCAGTTCATCTTCGAGTGGTGCCAGGTTGTTAAGCAAGGCAATAATATTGTTTTTTGTCGAAACAATATTTTTCTTCTGGTACGGAGTAAGCTCTGCAAACTCATCTGTAGTAATAGCCATATCGAAGATAGTTGTAACATCATTTTTTGCGCTTTCCGTATTTTCTTCCTCAAAATATTCTGCAAGCACTTCCGTAAGTTTATTTTCTATGGTTGCCATTACATACCCCCTTCTATCTGTGCCGGTTCGGCTATTTCAACCATTTCTTTCCATTCTCCGAACTCCATGCCCATCACCTTCTCGATGTGGTACTTTTTCTTTTTGATCTCATTACCCTGGCGTCCATATTCTTTACGCAATTCATCCAGCTCCTTCATCTCTTTTTTGACATACTGGATGTACTGGTCTTTGATGATACTTCCAGAATAAAGAATGTCAAAAATCAATAATTGAAATTGTTCAAATTTTTCTGCTACAGATGGATGGCAAATGGAGCTATTTGTTAATTGTACCCACCTGATAAAGCCCCTTTTGGTGACGGCCAGATGTCTCTGATGGTCTCCAAAAGTTGGCACATGGCTGAATTTTCGGCTTTCCCTTTTTAAAATTAAGTCTTCTGAAAACTTTGTTGCTTGATGTTTGTATTTTATACCAAAATACTCACACACGGGTTTTACAAAGATGTGATCTTCGTCAGCAAATTTCACCGCACTGGTGTAAAATGCAATTTCTCCTTCTTTTTTCATACTTTTTAGCATTTAAGAATTTAAATAAAAAACCCGGGAGAGCTAAAAAGTTACATTTCTGTAGTTCTGAGGTTAGAAAACCTCCTCCCGGGCTATTTTGAATTAAAAATTGATTAAGATTATACATAATGTATCTTTTTAGCTGATACAAATGTAAACAAATTTTATAATACGCAAAAAAAAATTATTTTTCAGGAATCCAGCTTGCCTTCAGATAACCTGATCCTGCCTGCTCGCTTTTACGATATACTTCTTTATTATCCACTGTAAAGATTACTTCTAAAAACCTTTTTAAAGTATCTGTACAATCAAAATACAAACTATCAACATCTTCAGGAAATGCTTCAAATTCATGGCTGAAATTGTGATAAAATGTATCATACCCAAAACTGGTGGCATCTTTGGTATAATTGATAAAATAAGCGGCTGAATCTTCCCATCCGTAAAAATCAATTTTGTAGGTTGATTCTACCGGAACTGGTTCATCATCACAGGAAAAAAGGAACACGGAGAAGAGTAGGGTAAAAGCGATAATAAATTTTTTCATGGCATTCGATTTAATGATTCATAAAACAAGTTCAAAAATAATACCCAACGTGCAATTTATTACACTTTTTTAAAAAAAATTGTAAACACATCGAATTTCATAGCATTATTTTTTTGTCAAAAATAAGATATATTCGATTAATAATTAATCACTTAAAATATATGATTATGGAAAGAAATAAAAAAATAAACAGGCTTCTTGAATATTTAAATAAACAGGAGATAAGTGTCTCTTTATTTAAGTTTTTAATGGATACTTTTGGAAAAGAGGAGGGTTTTCGACAGGAATATCGTTTAATAATAGATGAATTGGAAAGTCATAATATTATCGAAAGAACATCGCAAGATAAACATTTGATAACTAATAAGGGAAAAAACATAATTGAAAACAGTGATTACGATGAATACCTGAAAATATTAAAAGAGGAATTCGAAACAATAGAAAAACAACGTAATATTGAAATTACATTAGCTGAATCAAATCTTGAGGCAAACAGACGAAATAACATACTAAGTAAAAAAAATACAGCTTATACAATAATAAATATTATTGTAGGAGTTTTAAATATAATATTACTTGTACTACAAGCACTGCGCTTTGAACGATAAGTAAGGAAAACAATAAAACACCAATCGGGTTTTTGATTAATCCTAAAAAATTTAATAATCTTTCAATTTTCTTTTTCATGTCTTTATACTCAATTTATTTAATATATATTTAAAAACTTGCTCCTGCTTTTGTACTAGTATTTTTGTCCTGAGCATCAGTCAGATCAATTACCCCTTCCTGATCTATTACTGCCTTAACATATTTCAGTTCTTTTACGGCATCCCTTATTTCGACAAGCAACGCAACTTCTGTGGAATTGAACGTATTGCTTTTCCATTCACCAAAGGCTTTAGCTTTCTGACCAACAAACCCGGTATTATTTGTTTCCCCTCCCTCAGCATATCCGCTAAGTCTGCGCTGCCTGATGCTTTCCAATACGGGCTCCACACTCCGCACATAAGGATGATCTCTTACAAAACTGGGTATCACATATTCCTGCTTATGGAAGGGCTGCCCTGTGGCAAAAACTCCCGCTTCCTGTGTGGGATCTCCGTCACCGGTATAACCTCCGGTAAATAATCCCTGTACAATTTTACGCTGTTCGTTCGCTACAGCTATCTGTGCAAGTCCTGCAGCACCTATAATGGTTCCGGCAATGGCACCACCAACCGGTCCAAGTTGTGCCACAGCTTTCATGATGGCACTGGCTGTATCTATTACAATGCGTGCTGTAGTTATGGCAAACTCAATGTCGGCATATTTCTTCTGTATGGCTTTCTTTTCTTCTTCAACTGCCTCCTGCCTTTTCAGGAAATCTTCATCACTTTCTTCTTGCCTTTGTTCTACTTCCTTTATTTTGCTTAGTTCAAACTCTTTGGCACTGTAAACAAGATTACTGATAGCGCTGGTAAACTGATCGGCAATTTGCAACCTTTTTTCCCACATTTCCTGCTCTCTGTTGATCGCATCTGCAGCATCTTTTGCAGCCTTTTCCGCATCTTCCTCCTTCTTTTTATCCTCATTTTCTGCTCTTTCTCTATCCGCTTCTTGTTCTTTTTCTTCCGTTTCTTTAAGCCATTTCTCCATATCGGAGATTTGTTTCAATTCCAGGTTATTCTTATCATCAATAAACTTCTGTGTTTGTTTTAAAAGATTGGAAAAATGCTCCTCATAATCATCTTCTATTTGTTTTAATTCATCCTTGGTTGTGGGTGCTCCTCCCGAATCCGGAGTATCTGTATTCACTTCCTTTTTCACCCATTTGCCGCCTGTATAGATCATCAATATCCCATCAATGATCATTTCATCTCCTTCTTTATATACGGGTACAACAGCCGGTGGAGGAGTTTCATCTTCCGATGTAATTCCCCATTGCTTTATATATTCATCTCTTTCTTTTATAAGGTTTTGTAGTTTTGCATTTACGCGGTCAAGTTGTATTTGTGCATCTTCATAATCAAACAACCCTATTCTGTCAATTCCGCTGTCAGTCCAGTTTTTCACCTTATTAAAAGCATCTGCCAAATCATTCATGGCTTTTACTCTTTCGGTCAGCGAAAGTTTAGTATCCCTGCTTATCGCAAGTGCTTTCTTTCCATATTCGGCATCCTTTTCCTGAAACCGATCTACTCTTTCCATCAATTGCAAACGCAAATTGTCTGTTTCTTCGGCAAGTACTCCTGCTCTGAAATCTTGACGTCTTGTTATCCTTTGAATACGTTCCTTTTTTTCTTCAAGGATAATTCTATTGAGCATTGCTTCATTATACTTATCAACATTTTTAGCAAGCTGATCATAATTTAATTTTTCAGCTTCCAATCCTTCAACTATATCGGGGTTAATTGCTTTCAGTTCATCCAATATGTCTTTTCTCCGTTTTAAGCTGGTATTCGCTTCGGTAAGTTCTACAACCAGTTTGTTGACCTTATCTCTCTGATCTTCCAGCGTTTCACTTAAAGGAGTGGTCGTCCATCTCGATATAGCGCCTACAACTCCCTCCAGTATCTGCATCAGTTCACTATTGATAAATGCTCCGTATATAGCCCTCCCTACTTTTTGAAGATTGGCAGCCAGATTCTCATTCTTGGTATTGAACTCTTCCGTAAGCGATGTGCCTTTTTCAAATTCCTCATTACTCAGCTTTTGCTGTTCACGCACAACATCAATATTGTTGGCAAGTACGCCCAGTACGCCCACTGCACGGGCTCCATCTATGCCTAATCCGTCAAGGCGCTTGGCAAGTTCACTCATCCCTTCGTTATTGCCTTTCAGTCCTTCAACAAATTTCAGAATCGCTTCATTGGCATCAGTGCTTAGCAAATTGGCAAAATCTTCCGTTTTCATGCCGGCTATTTCGGCAAAACTGGCAGTATCCTTAAACATCTCAGGGATCAGCTTCATAAAAGCAGTACTGGACACTTCTGCCGTCTGCCCCAACTGGTCAAGTGCGGCTCCTAAGCCCAGTGTATCTTCAATACTGATCTTTGCCAAAGGGGCAATACCACCCATACGTTTGCCAAACTCCACCAGAAATTCTTCGTTGGCAGTACTCGATGCACCCAGCGCGTTGATAGCCGATCCGGTTTTCAGCATACTCTCTTCAAGGTTCATTCCCCTGTCTGTAGTCAGCCTGAAAACATCCGTCAGCTTGCCGATCTGGCGAACACTTTCTTCAACATCTCCCCCAAGGTCTTCCGACAGTGCCACTTTTATCTGGTCTGCTGCACGAACAAACTGCTGTATATTTCCGCTTCCCTCGATACCAAGTTTACCGGCTATACGGGCAAGATCAAGCAATTCCTTGCGGCTGCTGCGGGTATCAATGCTTTGAAACGACTTCATCATATCAACCACTTCTTCTTTGGTCATGCCTGTAGTTTTCTGCACATCAGCAATGCTGTCGCTTAGCTCTGCATTTTTCTGCATTAAACTCTTAAAGCCAAGCACAAGACCTGCTGTTGCTCCGACCACACCCATTGCCAGTGCCTGGAACTTATTGGCACCATCCGCAAGACGTCCCCACAAACCCTGCTGTGCGCGCATATCTTTATTGATCTGGTTAATACCGGATTGTACCTCTTTCAGGCGCTTTGCTTTATTGATATAATCTTCCGTTCCTCTGGGAAGCAATGCCAGTTCATTACGCAATTTTGCAGCTTCTGCCTTTAATTGTTTCAGGGTTAATCCGCCTGTTTTATCATCCAGATAAATGCTTAACCGTATGTTCCTGTCTGTTTTTCCTGCCATCTCTAATTACTATTTTTATTCACTCTTTTCCCCTCTTTACGAAGTAGAGAGGGGGAAGGGGGTGAGTTACAAATAAAACTTCTCAAATAATGCTCTTTCATAATCGCTCTTAAATTCAATATCATTCATACTCATGCCGTAATCGCCCATAAACTCACCACCGATCTGCACACCGGGATCCACAAAACTGTTTTTGATCAGGCGTACATTAATTTCTTCATATTCGCTGCCTACAAGTTGCGAAAGATCATCCAGATCCGAATCGGTAAGGTTGGCAGAGAACCATGGCTTTGGTATGCGTTTTCTCATATTCGACACACTTCCTATCGGATAGCCTTTTCCGACTCCCTTCTCAACGAATATGGCGTACCTGGGAAACTGGAATTTAATTACACTGGCTTTGCCATAATCAAATTTCAGGAACGATTTGATCTGGTCCTGCAGATCCCCGCTGAACATAATATCCTTGGCAAACACATAAGCCTTCATAGCCTCAGCCCGTGCCTTGCCCCAGTTCCCCACCAGCCTGTTCAGTTCCCCATATTGTGTTATCTCGCTCACTTCTTATTTCTTAATTCGATTATTCGCATGTTCAATTATTTCTTTCTTCACTTCTTACTTCTTACTTCGATTATTCGCATGTTCGATTATTCATTATTCCCCCTCCGGTTCCGGCTCCACATCATACACCTCGTAATAGTCTTCACTATAGCCCAGCATATTCACATTATACAGCTCCGCTTCAATCTTCTCAATACCCCTCTTTGTAAACTGAATTTTCATTTCCTTCATCAGATAATCTATCCCGTCAATTCTGAGCTTTTCAGTATCTTTAAAATCAATAACATCAATGGCACTGAGTCTTAAAAAATGAATTTCAGGACGAAGATTATTCATAAAATTGATGTAATCAAGCCACCATATAGCAATTAAGCCATATTCACTATCCCATTGTAACGAATAGTTCCAGTTGCGGTCAAAATTAAAATCATAGGGTTCGTAGCTGGCAAGCGGATAATTTAAACCGTCTTCATCGGTATCAAGTCCTCTCCAAAACAGCAGGCGCGCTCCGAAACTGGTATTATTGACCATGCGGGCGTTGCTTGTTCCCGGGTGGCTCACCCATGGGAGCATCTGTTTACACTCCGCACTGGTATGCATGTCGTAAGGCTTATGCCTGCAAAATACCGGGCTGAATGCAGTGCTGATCTCAATAAGACCATTGCCTATAGTTTTGTCACCCAAATGAAAAGCAAGCGAATCCCATGTGGTGGTATCTTCATTCCACTCACACCACAAATTCATGTTTTTAACCAGCCTGATATCTCCGCGGGCATTCCCGCTTGATGGAAGATCCACGTAACTTTCTTTAGCTCCCTTAATATTGTATTGAGTCAAATCTTTAATATACTGAGCAGGATAAGCATCTGAGGAGTCAAATTGAAAACTGAATTTTATGCCCATATTATAAAACTCATAGCTGATTTCACTCATTGGCTCCGAAAGATTTGTAATATCCTTTTTAAAGATTTTACGGACAATTTCTTTCATGGGGATAATACTGCATTGTTTGCTTTTCGCATTAAAATTAACCGACAGGCAAAACTTGCTTTTAAGCGCGTTCAGCAAGTCACCACAAGAAATATCCGGCATGTGGTTGCCCGGGTAAATAATATCACCCATATACTCGTTACCATCGGTATATACCAGCCAATCAGCCGAATAACTGTTATACAGGATCAGGCTGGCTATTTCGCTATCATCAAAAAAGCTGCCCGTCAATGTATAACCGCAGTCGGCAAGCATCTTTTCCACCACCCATTTCACAAAGAAAAACGGCACCCAAGTATTGTTAGTCTGATCATTGTATGTATCAGTATTGCCGTCATATTTGTTATAATATACCAGCACATCATCTCCGGCAAAATTATTATTCATCACCATCGGAAAGCGGTACTGGCGGTCGGTATGCCATTGGCAGTAATAGGTGTTCAGTAAATTAAGCATGTGGGCGCGTATGTGTGCACCATCTGCAGCCAGGTGCGAAGTATTATTATTGATTTTGTCCGTTTCGGTTACATCCCCGAAATTATAAGCCATCGTAATCACGTCTGCATTAATGCCATAGTCAAAGGCTTTTCTGATCAGCAACTGGCATCGTTCTTTTCCGGTGGCGGCAACATATTCCAGCCGTTTTACATAAGCCGTAAAACCATGTGTCCCGGTATCAAGATTTACATTGTCAGCCATTTCTTGAAGACAAGTCAGCAAATTGCCGTTAAAATTGCCCGGGTAAAGATATGCAGGGGCATTGATACCCAAATTCAACACATCACTTCCCCCAACCACGGCATCCATAGTAAAAAGCGTGTACTTATATGCTTCAGGTATATAATCATCCAGCCCGAATTCAATGTCTTTCAGTTTTTTATTCGCTGTTTTTATCGAAAATTCTCCGGCAGCACTGTAAATCTTAACACTGATACTGTTCCGTGTAGCCGTCTTAACGCGCAATACAGCTTCTCTCCAGAAGATGTTACTCAGGTAAAGTTGACAATCATTGTCAACACTTACGTTTTGCACAGCCCTTTGAGTAGGATAATTCAATATGCGCATGTTGGAAGCGCTGGCCGGTATGCTGAACTGATAACTGAAATCCCCCTCAATTACACCCGTGGCAAACATCGGGTTACTCTTCACAAAATTGATGGTGAAATTTTCCGGCAAATCAAGCCATAAATTATCTATCTTTATTCCAATCATTCATTTCTTACTTCAAAATTCGATTATTCGCATGTTCACTTCTCACTTCTTACTTCGATTATTCGCATGTTCAACATTCATTAGCTTCCGCTTCCGCTTCCCGTTCCCGCAAGTTCCGAATACCCCACGTTTTCAAAAGCATCAGCATACTCAAATTCCACAAAGTATTTGTCTTCATCATCCTTGTATAACTTAAAGCTATCTTTCTTCAGGATCACCGGAACCCATTCCCCGTCACGGTCCTCTTTAATCACCGTGCTGATTAGCAGCTCTATCATTTCCGTTACGGCCGCTTTCTTATTTTTATAGCCGGAACTCAGGATATATTCGAAGGTGAAGGTATTGCTGTAGTTTTCCACTTCACCATGATCCACCGCATTATCCATATCCCAGTAATCCTCCATGATGCGTTCCGTCATCATTCGCTGAACCACAATGTTGTCTTCACGTTTTCCGGTACAGATCAGTGAATCAATACCACCCAGCGAATTCTCATAATACAGCACCCGCCTGTTGAAATATGTATTGCTGTCGAGCATATACGTTACCGTTTCACTGATGATCACTCCCGCCTGATCTTCGATATACACCTCATATTTAGATACCGTTTTGCCCGCAGTTTTCAGCGTATCAATAGCCATTTCCGTATATCCTACAGGGAAAACATATATTTCTTTGTCGTTTACCCCTGTTTCCGTGTGGCCTGTAGCGGTGCTGTTGGTGCCATCAGTATAGTACATTTTTACCTTCATGGTCAGCGTGGTGGATGTGGCACTGTAATTCAAAAAACTCAGGAACTCCTGTTGTGAAGTGATCACCTTCCGGATCCCTGTTTTCCATGTCAGGAATTTCTTTTCTGCCGGAAGCCAGGTCTCATAAAAATAGTTATCAGGCCAGTCCATAAAATTCATGCCCCCGCGCATCACTACATATTCATCGCTTGTCGTGACACGTTTATGAGTTGCCGGACTGCCGTAATATTCCGCATAGCGTATTTTGAATTTTTTAAAATGCCCTGCGGCAATTTCTGAAGCACTAAGCCCGTAAATTGGGAAATAACCGGCTATATGAGCCATCAGAATCTCATTCAAATGAAAAACCACATCACCCGAAGCATCAGGCACCAGTCCCAGGCTTGCTTTTATAGCATAATCTGTATTGGTCGAAGCGTATGTATCCTGCACATATACATCAACAATAGTTTGAAAATTGTCCTGTAATTCCTCATCCACTCCGGCAGTATTTGTACTTACCACCATTGTAGCCACATTATTTGCCACTGTAAGCGAATAATCAACACCTTCAGCAATGGCCAGAATAGTAATAGTTTCTGCTCCGGGACCTGTTTTATAAACAGAAAAGTCGCGGCTGAGCATATAATTATAATTAAGGTAAGTCACCACACTGTCGAGCCAGTCGGTAACAGTACCGCTCACATAGCTGGGCAACTGATTGCCGCTGTTGTTTGGGCTTGCTTTAAAAGTGAAGGTAATCTGCATGCCTGCTGCACTCCATTCCAGCGAAAAATTCTCATCAATAGCAGCACCTCCTCCGCTAAAGTCAAGCACTACAACGGCCTGAGTGCCGTCTGTTTTTACTGAATTATCGCTATGGATCTTCACCCCAACCGGATTCCTTGCCAGCGACACCTCCGGAATTGTATTTACAATGCTCAATGCCATTTCTTTCCAATATTTGATACAAAATTGAAAAGAAAGAAGAGTTCAGGAAAGGACAGGCAAAGTATTGCGAATTGTCAATTATCAACAATCAATTATCAATTGTTAATTATAATTATTCTCATCATAACTGATCCTCGAAGTCACCGGTACCAATATTGGCAATTCTAAGGCATAACCATGCCAGCCTGGCTCCACATTGCTTTGTTGATAAATCCGGCAATTCCGATGCTCATAGCCCGGAAGCTCATATTCTTCCTTGTATTTTTGCAGCCTGCCTAAAATATGATAAACAATATCTTTACACTGATTAAGAACAGTTTGTTTGGCCACATCATCATTACGTTCCTCTTTGGCTACAATCCAGAGCATACATTGAACACGCTCCTGTATATGCGATTTACCATCAAGTATATTACTGCTCAGGCACATGCTGATCATTGCCGGGCTGTGAATCTTGTGCAGAAAAGCATCTTTAAGCTCATAAATATCAGCAGCATAGTAATGAGGTTCTTCATTCGTATGATTCAGCAGTTTTATGCTTGATGCCATGTTTTCCCAGAATTCGATAAAAGTTTCCGGATCATTCAATTGTATGTATGCCATTTTTGTTTATTTGTAAGTTAATTTTTCTTTTTCTGCTCTTTTTCCTTCTCTTTCGCCCTTTTAATCTGCAAATTAAGAGACGACAATACTTCCATGGCGGGCAAATTATCCTTTTTCTCAAAATCTTCCGCTTTAAACTCCAGCCACTCATTCATAAATTCATACCACAAATGCAGTTTTTTGCTTTGTTTCTTTTTTGATTTGCCGAAAACATAAGGGAAAGTAGCCGCCAGATAATTAATCATCAGTATCCAGTTCCAGTATATCGCAAGACGCACTATAACGGGCAATTTATTAACATAATCTTTGTGCTTCTCGAAATTTTTAGCAGGATAAAGCAAAGCAATGGCGCTGTTCAGATACCTGATCTCTTTCATTTTCTCATACATCTCAAAGTAATCCGATACATTCCTGAAAACACCCCATTTAATATTATGTAGCTGCATTTTAGGACCGTAATACCTCCTTAAAAACGAACCAACATAAGGAATAATAACTCTTTCGGTTTTATTTTCTCCGCTGAATATCCACTCCGTCAGATTTGTTGTCTCCACAAGCTCATAATCTTTGAAAAAAACCGCTCGCCAGTTTAAAAAAATCATCAGCGCATGCATTTTTTTCCGCGCATCACTTTGCAAACTAAAGATAACTCCTGTTAAATCAATGAATTTTTTGGCAGATATATGCTCAAAATCTACAGGGATACGCGCAATACATTTTTGTAAAAAGTGAAAATTCATAATCCGGTTTAAGTAAATGAAAAATATTTCAAATCTTCATCATTATCGAACACACTATCCTCAACAGTTTCATCAACATTATACTCTTCACTGTTTTCATACAGCGGAAAATCATCAGCATGTTCTATCAGGTAATCTTTTGCTCTTTTCAGGTACATATTACCGATTTCAACCAACTGATTCACCACAGAAGCAAGCACTTCATTACGTGCCGGGCTGCTGGCATTGATTACATCCCTGTTTCTGTCGGATGCAAATATTTCACTGATGCCCGTATTACTGATATCAATGCGGTGCGTATGAACAGCCTGTGCCAGGGCAAGATTAGCAATACCTGGCCTGAGCATATCAAGCAATATTTTATGATTGGCAATGTTTTCATCCTCTCCGGATCCCGATCCGCTGGCGCTTCCGCTTCCACTGTCTTCCCAGTCATAGGGCTCCACATCATCAAAAAGATTATCCTGCACCTGTTCCTTGATTTTGTCATACAATTCAGGAAATATTAGATTCCTGACTGTGTTTTCTTCCACAATACGGATGCTCGATTTCATTTTATTGAACGTCTTTACCGAAATACTGGTATTGGTATGCTCATTCAATTGATTGCTGAACGAAACGAGTGTAATAATATGTTTGGATGGATCCCAATTATAAACAGCAGCATTGGCATATAAGAATTTAAGGAGCTTTTCGAGGCTGCTGTAAGCAATTTCTTCAAGCGCATTCTTTAAATTCTGAACCCTTTGTGCTGAGGCAGGGGCAAAGCTTTCACCTGTTCTCACTGTAATTCCCCCGTCACTTACATTCACATCACCAAAAGGAAGATATTGCAGATATGCGTAATAAACAAGAGGCCGCTGGCAAAGTGGAAGCAGCACGCGCCACTTTTCGGCAAGCAAATCAAGCGTACCGGCATCATCATAAGCAGCATCAAGCTGATTATACAGGCTGGTACCAAGCACATTTTTAATAAAATCCGTGCCTTCATTGCTCAGATAAGGCTTTACAGCATCAAAGGTAAAGTTAATGGATACCGATATTTCTTTGTATATATCGTTTTTTGTGTCTTTAATTAACATTTTCTTCAGTTTTACCAGGGGTTAAACCATCTTTATTCTCATCAAGCGTAGTCGGTTGAATGTCAAGATAACCGAATTCGCCATCCCATCCGTGATAGCGGGCAACAAAATTCAAAAATTGCAAAGTCACTGCCCGATCCAGTGAAGCAAGTATTTGCCTGTTCTGCAGGCTTCTCATTTTTTCGCTACCAGATCCGCTCAGTTCTTTACCGCCAGGCATACCATGACCGCTCAATGAAGGATCACCACCAAGCGTATAATGGAATTCGCTGTCGGCCTGAGCATTGCTCATCAAAAATGCTTTATCAGGAATTTCCATTTTTAAGGGCTCAAACATAATACCTTTGATCTCTTTGCCATTATCGTCATAAGCAAATCCCGAGGTGATAAACTTGCCGGCCTTTGCCGATCCGCTCAAACTTGCTTCGATGGCATCAAAGGTTTCCTTTTTTCGGGCCTGTTGTTCATTTTTCTTCTCTGCCCAGTCTGTATAGCGCTGCGACCAAAAATCCTCATTGATATAAATAACTGTAGGAGTAACCAGTATGTTTTCCAGCAAGCTCTGATGAAACTCCGGAGTCATTAAACTCACAGTCAGCCATTTGATCATATCATCAGCAGCCCATGCAGGCTCCGGATAATACATTTTTAAAGGCGTCAGAATAACAACAGGATAAATAAAGTTGGTTTCCCTGGGGTTTTTATCCAGGCTTCCTTCCGGATCCAACGGGTCCAATGCTGTAAGCTCTTTGACTTTATCCTTTGCCGGACTTGGCCAGTTGGCACTCAGATATGCTTTGTCAATAATTCCGGCTTCATTCTTATCTCCCCATCTGATCAGGCTTGCATCATGCACCTTTACCTTAATAATTTTCTTATTCGCCTGATCAATCGTAAATTCGATACCCGACATATTCCACAGGTATAAATCACGAATCAGAACATTACCCCATTGAATGCCAATCAGATTCTTCTGCATCCATTCCTGTATTCTGGCATCTATTACAGGTATGCGGACAATCTTATTATTCTCGATTTTTTCTTTATAAAAATATAGTCCATGCCCGTAATGAATTCTGCACAAGTCACTGATAATACGTTGCGGAAGTCCACATTTGCTGAGTTTTGTCCAGTATGTGTATGGAAAATTGTTGTCCGTATCCCAATCCTGCCATCCACCGCTTTTATCCTTCAGTTCATTTTCTTCAGATGGAATTATTTTGGTGATCTTCATACTGTTTTTAATAGCACCCATTCTGTTTTGTATATCGCGGTTCTTACCACCGATAATTCTCGTTTCGCTCATATATCCAAATTAACTTTATACCCGTTAAACCTTATAATAGTGCGGGGATATACCCGTTTAATCTCATTGCTGTTAGTATCTTTAATATCCACCCACATTTTTTTAGCAGATCTGTAATGATCTACCTTTACGCTGTTTTGTTCCATTGATCTGATGGCATGAATCTGAGCATCATTCTTATCAAGCACACTTTTAACAGCCGATTTCATTTCAAGAAATCGCCCGGATGATGTGGCACAAGTAAAAGAAAATGGTACCGGCTTGCCCGAATCATCCAATTTATCCATCAGATACAGCATTTCAGAATATTGTATGAATTCCATGGTACAAAATTGATACGGTTGTGGCGTTAATGAAAGGACACGTATAAATCAATAATTCAAAATATACCTTATAGTCAAATGTAAAGTTCAGGAATTTCAAGGTAATCAGGAGGTAAAGTATAGGTATCGCCACTTTACCGGTATTACCGACCACACGCTTGTCGTGTTAAATATGTAAACTACCTTTTACCCGCAAAAATGCACCGCATTTTTGCGGCAGGCACAAAAAAAGCCGTTTGTAATCGCTTACAATCGGCTTTTAATTCAGATATGTTAAATATTATCTTACCTGTGCATTTGAAAATAAATAGCAAATTCCCCAGTATGTAGAGTCTTCGTTCTCATCATTTGGGTTTTGGATTTCGTTATCTGTATTTTCATTGCGATCAATGGGTTTAGTCCATACAGGAAAACCCTTTGAACCTTTAATAATCATTTTGCCTTCCTTCTTCCATTCATGAAATTTCTTAAATTCCTGATGTGTGTCGTCAGTGTAGCATGTTTTAATAATAGCTTCATTGATGGTATTAAAAGCGCCATCCTTCACCAGCACTCTGGCAATTTTACTTAATGTTTTAAGTTCCATACGTGCTTCCCTGTATCTGGCTTGTCTGCTTTTATTTTCGGGAGTGCTTGTTTTTTCTTCTGATACATTGTCCATTTCTAAAACAGTTGTAGTATCTTCGTTCTGATTTATCATTGTTGATAGATTTATTAGTTTCACAAAAAAGGGGCTTTGAGCTGTAACTCTCAGCCCCTTTGATTTAAAAAGTTAGAAATTAATCTGCTCTTCCAGGTCTTTGATCTGGTTATCCACCACTTTTTTTATTAGTGCCAGGACATCGGCAATAACAGAAGGATTTGATGTTGAAAAATTGCTTCCGTGATTGTCTGCCATGCTTAACTTTCCGGTGTGTCCGTCTGCACTCAATTTAAAATTATTGAGATTGTCTCGGGTTTCTGAAAGTTTTTCATGTTTGTCGAGCAAAGAAAAAAGATTCTTGACCTTTTCGCTTCTTTGATTAAAAGTCAGGTTTGGTTTTTCCTGAATTTTTTCATCACTTTTTTGAGATACCTGAACGATAGAATGTTCTGGTTTTGTGGAAGTTGTGGCAGCCTTGCTGCTTGTTCCGTTTTGTTCTGTTTTGATTGTCATAATGTTAAATATTTAATTAGTTTCATACTACTAATTTACTACATTATACAATACTGTGCAAATTTATTTTAAAATATTTAATAGTTTTTTTATTATTTAATTAATATAAGATCACAACATAATATCTTTTTAAAAATTTAAAAAGATAGATGCTACTATAAGATA
>Ga0172381_10002169_pt1 | contig 22103 bp, 15 predicted proteins | sample Leawel6488metaG_FD_119754 | JGI IMG/M metagenome (GOLD analysis project Ga0172381, IMG submission 119754) | Leachate microbial communities from a municipal landfill in Southern Ontario, Canada - Leachate well 64-88 metaG | ecosystem: Engineered > Solid waste > Landfill > Unclassified | place...
AATTTCAATTTTTATAAAATATTGAAAAAAAATGAAAAAACAACTTTTAAGATGGGAAACCAGTCTTATCTTATTTTATACTAACAAACATGACGACACAACATAAAAATAGGTTTCTGAAAGGGATTATTAGACTTTATATCGGACCCATGTTTAGTGGAAAAACATCATCACTTTTAGAAGCGTATACACGTCATACAATTGGACAGAAAAAATGTATACTTGTTAAGCATTCGAATGACACACGTTACTCAGATGTTAATGTTGTCGTTCATGACGGAAGAAAATGTACATCATCAATTGTTTGCGATTCTCTTTGTGCCGTAGACAATATAGCACCGAAATATCAAGTAATATGTATTGATGAAATTCAATTTTTTGAGGATGCACCAATATTTTGTGATAAATGGGCAAATCAGGGAATAATTGTCGAAGCGTCTGGTTTATGTGGAACTTATGCACGTGCAGAATTTCCAGTCATATCAAAACTCATTCCACTTGCGGAAGAAGTTTATAAAAAATCAGCCGTTTGCAGAGAAACTGGAAAAGAAGCACAATTTACTTATCGCACGTCAGATGAAGTAGAAACAGTAGTAATAGGAGGAATAGATAAATATAAACCAGTTGATAGAAAGACATTTTTTGACAGTTGTGTTTCACCAATGTACAAAAATTATGAATGTAAAATATTTAGCGAATTTGTGGAACATTATCTACAAAAAAATAATATAACGATAAGCGAAAATATGAAAAGTCAATTACTTAACGAATTTAAACAAAATGATAGTGAAGATAAATGTTTTGTTGATATTGTGAAACAATTCGTTGATAGGAATAACACAATTCCAACGCAAACGAATAACGTTTAGATAGATTAAAAATAATATTTTGTATATTTATACATGGATACTAATATTCAGATGACATCAGAAAATGATTACGCGAAGAATATACAAATCGTTGCAAAAAAAGCAGTCGAATTTGTTTTAGGTAAAGATAACGATTATGTTGAACGATTGCTCATTGATAGATTATGTGGTCATAACAAAGATTATACATATACGCCGATAAATGAATTGATTCCACCACAAAAACGCGAGGAACTTAAAAAAGAATTGTCAGCAGATGCGGAAATATCCCAAAAAAAAGCAATCACTAAACTTAATAAAACATTACCACCATCTCAACATGTTATCGTTGACATCGGAGGGATGTTACCAAAACAAGAAGGATTGGATAATGCTACTATTGACGTCAGTGATGATCAATCCGTCTCGAGTTGGATCGTCAATACACTATTACAAGAAAAACTTAATTATAGAGAAGTACAAGAAAGCGCCGAAAGGAAGAAAACATTTAACGGAACATTAGCAGTCATATTACCAATCATTACGCCAATTATTGTCAGTTTAATACAACATTACTTTTTCGAAACGGGTTCATCATCATGTTGAATTTAACTTGAGATAAAGTATGTGTTCATTTATAAATCTTTAAAAATATTAACATTATATAGATGTTCGATTATAAATATTTGTTTATAATTATACCACTTGTAGTGATCGTTTTTCTCGCGTATCGCGAAATTAATACACTGAAACAAAATATTTCAGAAATTAACGACGGTTTAAAAAACCAATCTAATTATATTAATAATAATGTTAATCAATGTGTTGAGCGCATCGAAAAAATAAGCAAATCACATATCACCGAATTACAAAATATAAATAAAATTAATATGCAACGTATCAGTAAAGTTAATGTAATGCCGACGGGAATTAAATCAACAATGCCTACTGATTCCGATAATTTATCAGAAGGTTTATCAGGACAACAATGTTCCGATAATTGTTTGTCACCAAATGATGAGGAAAAAAACAAAATTTATGAACAAATTGTCGAAAAAAATAAAGAGGAATTATACATGAGTAATGATGACAATTATAAGATGCAAACTTTCAATCCAAAGGAACACGCAGAAGATTTATTAAAAACTATTGAAGAATGTGATGTTGTTGACAATTTTGATGGACTTAATGGAAAAGAATTTGACGCATCACATGAACAACCTAAAATGCAAAATGATGTCGACGAAAAGAGTGACGGTGAACACGACGAACATGTTGATGAGAATGAAGTTTTTAAACAATTCGCACAAATGAATTCATCATTCGCATTTCCAATGTGTGGAAATGTTAAAGCCCAAACGACAACACCAAAAATAGAACTTTTAAGTAATTCGTCAAAATCAATCAAGAGCGACAAGTCTATTAAAAGCAATAAATCAACTAAGAGTGATAAATCGATTAAAAGTGATAAGTCTGTTAAAAGTGATAAATCGACTAAGAGTGATAAGTCTGTTAAAAGTGATAAATCGACTAAGAGTGATAAGTCTGTTAAAAGTGATAAATCGACTAAGAGTGATAAGTCCGTTAAAAGTAATAAATCAGTTAAAAGTGATAAGTCCGTTAAGAGTGATAAGTCCGTTAAGAGTGATAAGTCCGTTAAAAGTGATAAATCCGTTAAAAGTGATAAATCAACTAAGAGTGATAAATCAACTAAGAGTGATAAATCCGTTAAAAGTGATAAGTCCGTTAAAAGTGATAAATCTGTCAAAAAGGATAAACCCATTAAAAGTGAAACGAAAAAGAATGCAGTGTCATTAAAACCGATTGCAGAATATACAGTGCAAGAATTGAAGGACATTGCGAAAAAATATAATATTCCGATAACATACAAAGTCGACGGAAAAGCGAAAACGTATAAAAAAGTTGAGTTGTATGAAATGATTAAAACAAAATAAAATATTTGGTGAAAAAAATTAATAGTGTATTATATAGAAATGGATAATTTTTACCACACATGTCCCCCTAAAATGTCAGATGGACGACACATGACTGATTATAGACCGCATACACACGTTGAAGAACAAATCAAATATATCAACGGGATAACGAGAGATGATGAAGCGCGATTATTTTTACAAGGTAATGCAGAAAAGATAATGAATAATGAATGGAATTATTTGAGACAAAATAAATCGTGTTGGGTAAATGAATGCGTTCATAAATATCCGTTATACATGTATCCACCATGGTTTACGCAAGAATTACAAGATTATAACACATTAGCAGTTCCCAATCATAAACCATTCGAATGTAAGAATTATGTTGATTATAGACTGACTGAGACGTCACAAAAAAAATGAAAAATGTAAGTATTTAATTTTAGCATTAACTAATCTATTGTATGTAAATTAGTTATTATGAAACATTATATTTCTATCAAAATATATAATCAAAATGCGATCGAGAAATTTAAAACGACACGCATTTGGATCGAATACAAAATGAATAAAGATTTTATTAAAATTCTTGATGATTTTTTTTGTGAAAATTTAAGAGATGATATTGTTGTTGTTTTTGATTACGTGAAAAAAGATTCTAAACAAGTGAAAGAAATCGTAAAAATATCAGGAATTAAGGAAACAATTTTTGATCATGTGTTGAGTGATGTTGTATCTATATGTGAAATAGATCCAGCAGATACATATGATGATATAACAAATATTTGTTAAAATGTTTCTAATGATTTATTTTTTTATCTAATTCCATAATTTTTAGATTCAATTCTTGGACACACTTAATTAGTATTGATATAAAATTCATGTAGGAAACATGTAATCCATCTTTTTCATCGATAACGATTTGCGTATTTTTGATGCCATATTCATCCAATGTTTGTTGGACGTCTTGCGCAATGACACCATAATTTTTAAGTTTTGAATTCAATAGATTGAAACTACACGGTTTGATATTATCGACAAATTCCAAACCGAGAACATTTTCATAATTAATATTTTTTTTGTATTTTCTATCGGAAACCGTTTCGACAAATTCAGTAGAAAACACTTTATATGCGCGCAATGATCCACCAATACCAACACCACCAACCACAACCAATGCACCGTTATTAGTCGAATCGGAATCATTCGTCGTATTGACATATGTAACACCAGATTCGATAATTAATGATCCAGCAGTCGTATCTGTTGATGGAGAAGTGACATGAACTTCGCTAACATACATTGTTCCACCGATTCCAACATCATGATCAACGATCAATGCACCTGTTGTTACACTTGTAGACTCATTAGTAGATTCGACTCGTAAAGTATCACATGTAATATTTGAAGTTACATTTAAATTATTCGTACACAATGTTTTTTTTATTCCAACACCACCATCTATAATTATCGATCCGGTTAGTGTGTCAATTGAATCTGTAGGATCTTTCGAGTAAAATAATGTTCCACTATTTAATGTTATTCCAGTCCCAGTCCTTTTTTCTAAATAATTAACATACATTGTATTAGTCGTGTTGGTATCACTCGTGATCGAACTTGTACAAATGATGTTAGTATTGACATTCAATGTTCCACCAATATAAGTATCTTTACTTATTCCACAACCACCATCCAAAATAAGAGAACCAGATGTAGATGATGTTGCTTGTTCAATAGATACATTATGGATGCCATTAAAAAACGATGTTGATTGTACACCAATGCCACCAGTAACTATTATTGAACCAGTCGTACTACTTGTTGATACAGTATTATTTCCAACATAAATATTTCCAGACATCCCAATACCACCACGAATTATTAATGAACCAGATGAAGTGTCAGTAGCAATATAATTACTGTCAATAATAGTCCTATCAGTAACGAATAATGATTTTCCAATACTGATACCACCATTGACAACGATTGCACCAGACGAACTTGTTGTGGCATCGTAAGTTCCATTTACGTAAATATTTTCACCAATCGATGCGCCACCAGATATTACAAAACTACCAGATGTAGATACTGATGTTGATTGTTCAGTATTTAAAACAAAACATTTATTTCCGATGAACACATCTTTCGCAATTCCCAACCCACCAGATATGACAACTGATCCACTTGTACTACTTGTCGAAGGGCTCACATCCAAACAGTTGACAATTCCGCCGATATTTAACGCTTTCGCAATTCCCATGCCACCCAATGTCACTAAGGAACCAGTAGAAATATCAATTGTGTCGTCTGTCAATTCAACATATAATTGTCCACCAATGTGAACATCTTTTCCAATCCCAACTCCACCAACGACTTGTAGTGCACCAGACGATGTGCTTGTTGAATTGTCAGTAGCATTGATAATGATGTCTTGAAAAATAACATTTCCAGAGACATGTAAATCACCACCGATAAACGCGTCGTCATATATTCCAACACCGCCACCGACAATTAATGATCCAGTTGTCGAAGATGTTGCTGGAATTGCTGAAGTTATATTTGTCACACCACCGATGTATAAAGATTTTTGTATTCCCACACCACCGTAAACTCTAAGAGAACCTGTTAAACTACTTAAAGCGTCAACCGAAGAAGTGACATAACAATGATCCAAAGATGTCAAATTATTGACATATAAATTTTCACCTATTCCAACACCACCATCAACGATGATCGAACCTGATGACCATGATGATGAACCAATATTACTATCATTTTTCTCATAACCACCAATATATAAATTGCCACTCATTCCAATACCACCATTAATTATTGCACTACCAGATGAAATACTTGTTGATTGTTGTCCACTATTTGAGTATAATATATTTTGACAATATGTGTATCCAGTTATTGTTGCATTTCCGAGAACATTTAAATTATTATTAATATGTAAATTTTCACCAATCCCAACACCGCCAGAAACAATCAAAGAACCAGATGTCACACTTGTCGATGGAGTGTTGCTAAGTAAATTTGTAATTCCGGAAACATTCAGTGTTTCACCAACATATAATCGTTTTGCGATTCCAACACCACCTGAAATAATCAGCGATCCTGTTGATGTATTTGAAGAATTTAATGTTCCAGTTACCATAACTGAGTTGGGTGTGACCAATTCAATATTACTATTTGTTGATGTCAATGATAAAACACCAACCGATGATAATGTATTACCAGTCACACCATTTTTATAAAGTATTAAATTATCTAATTGTATTGTTCCAACTGACATGAGAGAGATTGTCGAACCAGCACTAACTAAGAATCCATCAGAAACATTGATGTCCAAAAAATATCCAGACGTAATGGAATGATGATTTGTTGAAGTTCCACTGAGAAATGTTAATCGTTGATAAATGTTGACATCACCAGACCCCGGATTTAAATAAATGCCAGATGGAGATAAAATTTCGTTTCCAGCCAAATTCAAACTATTGATAACGACTTTACCTGAACCTGTTGGATTCAATTCAATATTTCCAGAAGATGTTGTATTATTAATAAGTAAACTATTCCCAGATGAGAATATTTTTCCAGTTGGAAGAATAATCGAGTCCAAATTTATCGGAACGCCGAAGTATATATTATTAGTTGTGGGATCGGCTACAAATAAAAAATTGGGATCAGTACCAATACGGAATATTCCTTGTGAAAAGATTTCACCCGTCATGACTGTTTTGTTATATAAATATATTGACGCACCATTCGCGGGTGTTATACTTATGCCATCAATGTTTGATGAGGTGATCGTTGAATATTCAATAATCAGATCTAATGTTGAGAAAGTTCCTTGAGTTATCAAACTATCAGTTGCGGTAATGAATGGTGCAATTATACTATCTTTTTCAATGATTGCGGTTTCAGTTACTAATTGTGAAGTTTTTGTTAATTGACTTAAAAAATCGTCAAATGTATTTCCAGTTTGTGCTGTTGTCAAAGTAGCATCGTTACAATACAATGATTTAGTATTCATTGTGTCAGAATTTATTCCACCACTTGATTTACATGCCATTCGTTTTAATTATACATGTGAAAATTTTGTGTCATTTTTGATGCGAAAAATAATTATATAAGTTAATTTATATTGTGATATGAGTGTTCCTAAAAAAGAATTTCCGCATGATATTATTAGAGAACCACCAAGATATTTGATACCATACATTATTAAACAAGACATACCTAACAATTTAATAAGTGATTTATTCCAATTAGTTAAATCGAATGATATTGAAGGAGTACGAAAATTTTGGAGTACTTATAAAATTCCATTATGGATTAAGAATTCCGATGGTGACACCTTATTACACATAGTTATACGAGAAAATACTGATGACGTTGATGAAGATACAAAATTACGAACGATAGAACAATTACCAGAAATTAAATCGATGATCATTGTTCCTAATAAGATGGGAATCACCCCATTACATCTCGCATCATTATATCAATATACCAAAATAATAGAAATGTTATGCGCCAACGGAATAAAGGTTTCACCAAAAGATTCGTATGGTTTAACACCATTACATTATGCAACGATCGGACATATTTACAATTGTCCAAAAGAAGTCGTTGAGAAAGTTGAAGAACATGATGAAATGGAAGAATATTATGACATTGCCCCATCACAATTACCACAACAACCAACGCCAGAAAAGAAAGTTGAACAAACTAAACCATCAGAGTTTGTTCAAAAGAAAAAACCAGAAATAGATTTACGTGAGTTGGAAAGACAAAGGAAAATTGACATACCAAGCGAACCGTCACAAGCGCATCAAACGGCAAAAAAATCAGTACAACAACCAGTAACAACACAATCACAAAGGACAGCACAATCACAAAACAACGAACTTACAGATACTATGACCGCGTTGGAACTTGCACAAGAACTTGATAAACTTGAAATTGGAGACTATTTAAGAATTCTCGTTGATGAGTTGAAAATTAGACTTAATTCGGAAATTGCAGAAATGCATATTCCTGTTGATATTTTAAAGAAAACTATAGAAGATGTACAATACAGTATAGAAATTGTTGATCATATTCCAATATTATTAGCCGACATGATTAAGTTGCATATTGGTCGTAGACAAAATATATTAACTAAAGAACAACTCGAAAATGATGTGAAACTCTCACAAGATATCGTAACGGAAGTTGAAAAACTACAACCAATTTCGCAACCTGATATAGAACCAGAGTTTGAAGATGCCATTTGTAATTTCAGACACATGTTAGACACACAAACGACAATACATGAAGTCATTAAGATGAATAATGATATGTATGAAATGGCATCGAAAATTGGTAAAAAAGATGTTAATTCACGATATATTAGGCTTTTTATAGGAATATCGTTCGCGATCGGAAGCATATTATTCAAAGAGTTATCAGAAAGCAAATATATTAAACTGAAGAACGAACCGTTAGACGAAATATATAAAGAAATACGTCACAGTTATGAAAGCAAAGATGCATTTCGATCATGGATATATTGTATAGTATATGCAGAAAAGATCATCGATTCAATACCGAAAAAAAATTATTCTGATGATGATTTAGAAATGCTTAGATTTTTCGTAAATGCGAATCAATTTATTATGGATAACAAACTTAAAGCTGCATTGGAAAAGAAAGTTGTTTTTAGTGAAGTTGATCGTCAAAAAATTATTAAAATGATAAGTGACGTCAGAATTATGTGTGTTGAAGAAGGTGAACAACAGGGTGGATCTCGATCGAACATTTTTCGGTTATTTGATGATGACGGAAAATGTTTAAATGTTGATGTTAGTACGATCGATATTCTTACTAAATTAGGAGCATCATTAAACGAAACTGATAATTACAAACAAACCCCATTATTTTATGCTATCAAAAATAACGATACTGACATAATTAGATATATTTTAGATAAAGTTAGACAAGTCAATATTCCGCGTAACATTCATAATGAGAGTCCTATTGATTACCATAAGAAATTATATATGCAACATATTGATAAATTTACATGTAAATCGTCAGTTCGTGATACTATCGATAATTATACAAAATCGTTTATGGACAAAGCATATAAGTATGTTGATGAACAACATATGAAAATAGGATATTACGATCAAATAGCAATGAGAGTGTTTATGGAGTTTTTCGAAACAGTTATCAATGATGCATTCGAAGATGATCTATTTTATAACGATTTTAAAGAACAAACGAATAATAAGTGGAATGAAGACATTTTAGAAGATTTTCGATTGGGTGAAGGAAAATATTATTCATGTATTATGTATGATACTCAGCAACGAATGATCGAAAATCCAGAAACGGAGATTGGAGAAATAATCGGTTTTCTTAAGTGTGACAAATTGTCGAAATACAAAACTGGACATGATGAATTTGTGATGACAAAAATATTCGAATATATTTCATTAGAATTGTCACATATTGTTATGCACCAAATGATGAGAGATATAATTCGATCATCAGTTCCACATTTCGAACAATATATCAAAGGAATACCAGATCGATTCGAATTGGATCGAAAACGTTTTATAGATACAAGAAAATCTACAGACGGAGTGTATAATGATGTAAATTTAATCATCGGCGATGTAAAATATATTGATTTGATTAATGACTACATATTGAAATCCCAATTATATGAAACAAAATTAAAACGACAAATTGAAGGTGGTGGAAAAGAACAATATCATAGACACCAACCAGCGAAACGAGATCCAGCAAAACGCGATCCAGCGAAACGAGAATCACCACATAAACAACGAAAAGACGATCGTAAACCATCAAAAGACAAACATAAACCATCAAAAGAAGATGTTAAAGCACAAAAAGAAATGTTTGATGCTCATAACAATTTAATTAGAGAGATTGGCAAGTTGAAGGGAACGTTAGATGATTATTATAAGAAATTAGAAAGCGCAAAAATATTAAATGTGACAACTGAAGGAATCAATAAAAGGTTGAACGATAATTTAGAGATAATGAAGAAAGTTAATTTGGATTATATTGGAGAAGATATTATGAAAAAATCGTTGGCAATAACAATTAAACATTTTATGGAAGTAAATAACAAAATTGAAGAAATTTTCAATTTAACATCGAAAATATATCAAACAACTCAAGAAATTACGAAAAAAACTATGTTCGATCCGACTAACGATCCTAAAGCACCATCAGTATTAAACGATAAAGATAGCATTAAACATTCGATATCGATCTTTTTATACTCAACTAAAGATAAATTGGAGCAAACATTACCACAAATAATTGTAGCATTTATATTAGATCCAACAAAAAAATCAATCAAGAGAAATGATCCTCAAAATTTTGAGTCACTTACTGATATTTTCAATATGTATATGATGAAATTAATTGAAGATGCTGATTATCCAGATAATGAAACGAAAGAATCAATCGTAAATGATATTAGAACAAATATTATACCAAATTATATGAATATTAGTGAATTGACAGTTATTGGGTTGAGAAATATGATTGACAATTATATCAATCATTATTTGGAAAATCAAAGATTTTTCGATGTGTATCAAATTTTATCGCAAAAGTGAATTTATTTATTATAGTCTATTACCCGTATGTGTGTTGATATTGGTATTATCGGGTAAATTATCCAATGTTGTAATTGCTAAAGTGAAAGAGTGATCCAATCCATTAAAATCATATAAATTTCCATTAGGAGAATAAAACGATAAGGATAATGTCGATAATTCCGCAATAGGTTCATAAAAGATTTTTGGTGTATCGACAAATGTATTAAAGCATACCTTGCCCGGAATGCCAATGAGTAATATTTTAGCGAAAGCCGATTTAATAGTACTGAAAGTTTCAATAACATTCAGTTCATCACACACCATTAATATGTAATTATTTCCCGATAATATTATTGAATCACCCGGTGTTGTTGTGTCAATCACTGATATTGGACTGATATCGGGTTCATATTCGTCCTTATTAGTAATAGTTTTATCATATTTCGTTACAGCATATGTTTCACCAACATTCGGGAATCCTAATAATTGTCCAATGGTATCTGGTTTATCGAACAATAATCTAAAAATATTTGGAATGTACATTGTGAAAATTCCACCATTTTGCGCAATATCGCGTTGTTTATATTGACCTATATCGAAAGGTTGAAGCATGATCATAAAGTAGTCAGTAGCCGATAAATTCAATCCTAAATTTGGATAATAAACCTCATAAGTTCCATCTATTGTTGTTCCAGGGATGCCCATATAAGTAGTCGTTCCACTTATAATAACATCGTCACCAACAGATCCATCGGAGACAAAGTTCGATCCACTTTCGTGAGTTTTGTATGATGTATTAAGTGTCAATCCATGATTTGCGAATTTTATAACAATGAATAGTGGATATAATTGATCAACTGGCGGATCATCACTGACTTTCGTTCCAACAGTATGAAATACATAATCAGCCGTTGAATCGTTTTTAATATAGTATAATCCTACAAATGGACGTTTCATTAAAATTTCTTTATACGAATTGAATGTCGTTGTATCAGTTTCAGTTTCAATTGACACACGAATGTAATTTCTATCAATATAATCTTGAGTCACCGATGGATATAAGTATCTTTTAACATCATACGTAGCCGTTTGAATTGAACTGATTAATTTTGTTGGATCATACTTTCCGGGCGATAATTCAATTGAATATAAATAAGTTCCATCCTCATAATTTTGCCAATATAATTTATTATTTTGACTCGACGTTGGATAATTTTTAACAACATATTCACTATTTGGGAATTCAGTGCTCTTAATTTTCACTGCAACGACGTTCTTTAAGATGTGTTCCATTGGTATTTTATATTGATTAGGTTCGGTATATCCACCTGTGAAATCCGAAATTTTACCAATAATTACTGATGAACCACCAACATTACCTGAAGATAGTGCAATACTATCCAGTAAAATGTAATAACCGTCAGTTGTCGTTTCATCAATTACTTGATAAGATTTAACGTGATAGATGTCGACTGGATATTTCGAGTTAATGATATTAGTTTGAACACCATTAACATATAACATAGATATGGTAACGTAACTTGATAATAACGTTGGAGTCCCCGGAACATTAGAATAGTTGTACGGAAGACTCACATACATTTTATTTTGATCATATGTAATTCCGAGAGTACTATCGGCTAAGAAAAATTTATGAACATTATTAATAAATGTTATTGGAATATTACCATAATATAATGAATTTCCTGTCGATCCTGTATTAGTAAAACCACTAATAATAATAAATAGTTTGGATACTTGTTGATGTGTCGATTGCGTTTCGAGTATACCATGTCCATTTGGTAATGTAATTGTCATATAATTTTTCCCAACATCAAATGTAATTGGTGTAGATGTCGGAGTGACATATAATTTATTTGAAATCGATGCTACACCATCAATAACAATTTTATCACCAACATTAAATGTATGATTTGGATGTGAAACAAAAATCCTATTACTAAGTTCGGATGTCAATATTGGATCTTGTGGTAAATCGAAATATTGGGAAACTGTCATGGTTGGAGTTTTTTGCCTATTACTACTATCAATATGTATAAAATGTTCATTAAACCTTGCATTTGTTTTTCCGAGTAATCCATGTTTTAAATTCCAATCAAATAACGGATCGTAATTTTCCACACGATCATTTGTTTTTCTAATATTATCGTCATTCAATTCTTGTCCAGCACCCTTAACATTAATTTCGTTATGTAAATTAACACGTTGTCCTTGATCATTTTTATATTCACCCAATGATTTACGTGACGTTCGTAAAATTTGAATTTGATTTTGTGTTTGCTTTGGATTAAGCATAGTTTTTCCACCGACAACATTATTTGAAAATTTTGGTGGTTGGAAAGTATTTTCCATTATATACAATAATGAACGAAAAATGAATGAACTAACCACCGCATCAAATTATACACACCAATAAAAAAATGAAAAATGAACTATTATTTATACGGTATATAAAAGTAATACATTATTCACAACAATCATCAATGAAGAATGTTAAAAAGGAAATTTATCGTAAAATGACCCATCATGAACATGTCTTGACAGTTCCTGATACATATATAGGAAACGTGAAACCTGAAACATTTGCTACTTGGATAGTTGATGAAAACGATAAATTTATACGAAAAGAAATAACATACGTTCACGGATTATACAAAATTTATGATGAAATATTGGTAAATGCAAGAGATAATTCAGTTCGCGATCCGACATGTAAGACGATCAAAGTTTGCATATCAAAAGAGACTGGAAAAATTACAGTTTGGAATGATGGACATGGTATTCCGATCGCAATCAATAAGGCGAATGGAATATACAATCCTGAACTAATTTTTGGAAATTTATTAACATCATCTAATTATGATACCGCTAACAAATTATGGGGTGGCAAGAATGGTTATGGAGCAAAATTGACAAATATATTTTCAACGGAATTTTGGGTAACAACAGTCGATACAGAAAATAAGAAAAAATATTGTCAACGTTTTTATGAAAATATGTATAAAAAAGATGAAGCGAAAATAACAAGTATTTCGAAGGATGATAAATCGTACACCGAAATATCGTTCATTCCTGATTTTAAAAGATTCGGATTGAACGGATTGACTGATGACATTATTGGATTATTCAAGAAGCGAGTGTATGATATTGCATCGTGCGATTATAGACGAGTTAATGTGTATTTGAATGGAGAACTAATTAATATCAAATCATTTGGTGATTACATTAAGATGCATTATCCCGAAATTGATGGACAACCAATACAAATGGCGTACAAAGAAATTAATAGTTTTTGGAAAATAGGTATAGTGTATACACCTGATGATGGTTTTTCACATGTATCGCAAGTTAATGGAATTTGGACTTACAGTCAAGAAGGTGGTAGTCACGTAAGATATGTCGTAACACAAATAGTTGACGGTTTATCGAAATATATTAAAACGAAATTCAAGGATGTGAATGTCAAACCATCTTATCTAAAAGAGAATATGGCGGTATTTGTCAATTGTACGATTGCCGATCCTGATTTTGCGAGTCAAACAAAAGAGTGTTTAAAAACATCGTCAAAAGATTTTAATTGTCCAATAGATGAAGGGTTCATTGCGTCGATAGCAAAATTGGATATTGTTAAAGATGCTGTTGAATTAGCAAAATCGAAAGATGCCACGATACTTAAAAAATCAGATGGAAGAAAAACGAAGAGGGTCGATGTACCAAAATTGTATGATGCGACATTTGCTGGAACAAAACGATCAAAAGATTGTCGTCTAATTATCACTGAAGGAGATTCGGCACAATCGTTTGCTATTGACGGATTGAACGTTATTGGAAGAGAACTATATGGTGTTTTTCCTATCAGAGGAAAAATGTTGAATGTTCGCGATGCACCACCAAAAAGAATATCCGAAAACAAAGAGATTGAGAATATTAAAAAAATTATGGGATTACAACAAGGTGTCACATATAATGAGAAAAATATATGTAAATTACGATATGGTGGAATATTGGTTTTAACAGATGCTGATGTTGATGGATCACATATTAAGGGATTGGTGATGAATTTTATTCAAACCTTTTGGCCTGAACTAATGGCATTGGATGGATTTTTCCAAACTATTGCTACACCGATTATTAAAGTTACGAAGAAATCTGCACGCGGTAAAAAAATTAATGATGATACTCAAAAAGTATTTTACACACTAACTGCGTATAACAATTGGGAGAAGGAACATCATAATGAAATGCATAAATGGAGTGTCAAATATTACAAAGGACTTGGTACATCAGTGAGTTCAGAAGCGAAAAAAGCATTTGAAGATTTTGATAAAAAATTACTATCATATGTATGGGAGTATGACAAAATTAATGATGGCATAGATGAACCAACTGAGAATGAAGAAACCGAAAAATCAACATCAAGTAAAACTGGCGGAAAGAAGAAAGTGATCGTTTTACCAAAACAGAATAAATTCAGAGAACAATTTAAGACTGGTAAATCATATGATTCGATTATGTTAGCATTTAGTAAAGACCGTGCCGATAATAGAAAAGAGTGGTTAGGAAAATACGATAGTAATAATATTATCGATGCTGAGAATGGAGTTATCCCTTTCAGTGACTTTATTCATAAAGATCTAATACACTTTTCCAATTACGATAACATTCGTTCAATTTCATCAATATGTGATGGACTCAAACCATCACAACGTAAAATCTTATTCACAGTGATTGATAAAAAATATGATAGTAGTGAGAAAGAACAAAAAGTTCAAGGATTAGCATCAGACGTTCAAAAAAGAACGAGTTATATTCACGGAGAACAATCGTTGTTTGAAGCGATCATCAAAATGGCGCAAAACTTTGTTGGATCAAATAATGTTAACGTATTATATCCAAGTGGGTGTTTTGGACATAGAAGACAAGGTGGAGAAGATGCGTCAAGTCCGAGATACATTTTTACATATCTTGAACACATTGCGAAATTGATATACAGAGAAGAAGATATGCCGATTTACAAATATAAGACGGAAGAAAATGTTCTTATTGAACCTGAATTTTTCGCACCAATAGTTCCGATGGTATTGGTCAATGGTGCGCATGGTATTGGTACTGGTTATTCTACAGAAATTCCATGTTTCAATATCAAGGATATCATTAAAAATATAAAACGCATCATTAACGATAAAAGTGTTGGTGTCTTAGAACCTTGGTATAAAGGATTTAAGGGAACTATAACATCTCTTAATGATACTACATATGTATCACATGGAGTATATGAAAGTATTGATGATTACACACTTAAAATAACGGAATTACCGATCGGTATGTGGACTGAAAAGTATGAAGAATTTTTGAAATCTATTTTGATATCACCAAGGAATGATAAGGACGACGGAAAAAAGAAAAAATGTTTGATTGATGATTATCAAAATTTATCGGGAAATGATACAATAGATTTTACTTTGATGTTTAGTGGTCATAAGTTAACCGATATGATTAAAGATGGAACTATTGAACAACAATTAAAACTACGATCGAATATATCTATTTCGGATATGCATTTACATGATGTTGAAGGAAGGATAACAAAATATGATAAACCAGAAGATATTTTGAACGACTTTTATGATTTTAGATTGGACATTTATAAAAAACGTCGCGAATATCACATTAGATTACTGCAAAATGAATTGGATATTATTAAATACAAAATTAAATTCATCAAATACGTGATTGATAAAAAAATCGTATTACATGATAAAAATACGAAAGGTGTTATTGATGAATTAATCAAACACAAATTCCCTAAACTTTCACATGATCTTGATGCTATTGACGAATTGGATGATATGGAATTGGATGACAAACAAGAACAAATTGCAACAAAAAAATCATTCAAAACTTATAGTTATATTACGAGTTTAGGATTGTTTGCATTGACGACTGATAAAATGGAATTGCTTGAAAAACAATTTGATGAGAAAAATGAGGAACTTGAGACATATAAAAAACTGACTGAAAAAGATATTTGGATGAAAGAATTAGAAGAACTTTCGGAGTTTTATGATAAGTGGTTGCAAGAATCACTTGAAGAACTTAATGATGTTCCGAAAAAACGGGTGCAACCCAAACGTAAAAGAGTGACAAAAAAGTAACTCATTTATATATTTAATTGTTTTGATGTCAGTATATTTCCAGAAGATTCACCAATTTGGCGAATTACTGGAAACTTGTAATTTTTCTCTTTCACGATTTTTTGAATTTTCTTATATTCACTTGGAGAACAAAAATCGCATACTATCGCTTGCACGTATTTTCTGATAGGAATTTTTTTACGAAATACAATCTCATGCGAATATCCGATATTTTTATGGAAACCATTCTTATTAGTGACATATCGTTTTTTGAATAATCTGATATACTCATGAGCCTTATCAATTCTATTCCAATATACTTTTTTTGTTTTTGAATTGTTCAATATAATTTCTTTCCCTTGCCAACCAAAGTGAAACCCAATGTCATAATTTTCCGTGATGTTAGGATGAATGACAAACATAGTTCCCCAATATTTTTGATTTTTTAGTAAATCGTCGAAATAAATGTTTCCATAAATTTCATCCATAGATTCGTATCCACTCAACGCGCGATATTTTTGCGGTAATTTCGAACCTAATCTAATATAACCATCCTTGAGAATATTGATCGCATGTTTCCCAAAAAATGAATTGTGTGTGAAATAAAATTTATACTTATTATTTTTATTTTGCATTATAAAATTATGGTATTTTATTATTTTCATTGTGATGTATAACGAATGCGGTTAAAGTTATTCAAAAAAAACTATAATAAATGTATAAAAGATTGTATAATGGAAACGTCTGACAAAGAGAATAAACTGATCGATATTAAGGATGAACAAGTTAAGACAGTTCTAAAAAATATTCACGATATGTTTAATAAGGGACTTAAGAATGGATCATTCGAATTGGAAGATAATGTCGATGGACTATTCCAAAATGTCGCAATCATTTTCGATCAATACATGAAACTGAGAACTGAATTTGATAAATCACAAAAAGCGATCGAACAAAGTCTTAAACAAAGCGAACTAATCAAAAAAGCAAGTGTTTGAGAATAAATTATTTTTATTATTATTTATAATAATAAAAAACGTTGATACATATTTAAGAAGTGATAATTTTGACATTTATATATTCAATTGTTTCGTTGTCAATATATTTCCCGAAGATTCACCAATTTGGCGAATTACTGGAAACTTGTAATTTTTCTCTTTCACGATTTTTTGAATTTTCTTATATTCACTTGGAGAACAAAAGTCGCATACTATTGCTTGTACGTATTTTCTAATTGGAATTTTTTTACGAAATACAATTTCATGTGAATTTCCAATGCCTCTGTGAAATCCGACACTATTTGTGACATATTTTTTTTTGAATAATTTGATATGCTCGTGAGCCTTGTCAATTCTATTCCAATATATTTTTTTTGTTTTTGAATTGTTCAATATAATTTCTTTTCCTTGCCAACCAAAGTGAAAACCAATATCATAATTTTCCATAATGTTAGGATGAATGACAAACATAGTTCCCCAATATTTTTGATTTTTTATTAAATCGTCAAAATAAATGTTTCCATAAATTTCATCCATGGGTTCATATCCACTCAACACTCGATATTTTCGTGGTAATTTTGAACCTAATCTAATATAGCCATCCTGAAGAATACGAATCGCATTCCTTCCTAAAAATGAATTGTGCGTAAAATAAAAATTATATTTATTACTCTTATTTTGCATTATAAAATTACAAAACAAATTATTATTTTACATTAGAAATAATAAATGTATAAAGAAATTTGAACGATTTTTTATTGATCGTATTTTGTTACTCTGTGAAGGTAATATCTGTCGGCATGATAAGTAATGACGTGAAAATTCTTACCATGATTCGGATTCCCAATTGGTGCATCACTCATCACACCGCGTGGAATTGGTCCAGTTCCCACAATGTGATTTGTATACTCACTATACACAACGGCATCTTTTGGGACAGTTCCGCTATGTGTAACCTGTTCTGGCGTTGCGCTGATCCAGAATGGAACGTAGCCTGTTGGAATACGTGGGCATGTCATTGTTGTATTTATAATTCAATTTGGTAATATAACGAAACTCAATCAGTTATAAATTTCAATTTTTTATGAAACATTTTGTTGGCAACATTCATCAGTAACAACAATTCACAAAAAGTGAGTGTTTGAGTGTAAATATTTTTATTATTATTTATAATAATGAAAAATGTCAATGCGTATTTAAGAAGTGATAATTTTGACATCATTCAAAATATGTTCTGGAGGTGTTTCGAGAATTGCTGGAATTTTCATTTTAGCGAAAAATTTATAAAATATTTTCAATCCCAATGAACCAATATAGCCTTGTCCTATATTTGTATGTCTATCGAGATTTGTTCCTAAATCATTCAAACTATCATTTAAATGTATTAATCCAATATTATTTATTCCGACAACTAAATCGAATTCTTTTAAAAACTTTTCGATCGATTTTTTATTTCTTATGTCATAACCTGCACAAAATATATGACATGTGTCCAAACATATTTTAACACTTTTCATAAAAGAAACATTTTTAATTCTATTATAAAAATCACCCAAATCAGTAATATTATAACATAATTCAGTTCCTTGTCCTGCAGTCGTTTCCAAATATATAATAAATTTTTGTGGTTTGCGCGAACATGCATATTTCAAATTTTGGAACATATTATTGTATGCTTGTTTCACTGGCAAATCCAAACTTTTTCCCATATGAATAACAATTCCGATAGCGCCGTTTTTAACCGAATTTTCTATTTCGATCAATAAGTATTTCATTTTCCATGATTTTGGATCGAATGGTGACGCGATATTAATGATGTATGGTGAATGAACGATCAATTTGAGATCGTAATCTTTTAGTTTTTTCTTAATGTAAGTTGGATTTTCAATATTTTCATTAAACATTTGAACATATTTACATCCTACCGTTTTGGCATATTTGAATGCCTGTTTAAGTTCCAGTTTTTTCTTACCCCTAATGTGTATACCATATGTGTCATCCATTATAAATTATAAATACATTACAAAAATAAAAAATGAAAATACAACAATATAAATATATTGAAAGTGTATTGAATAATATATCAAACCAACGTTATATGTTTTTACGTGATAAATACGCCCCACATACGATCGACGATTTAACGTTCCATAAAGATGTCATAGAGAAGTTATATAACATGAATACTGACAATGCAATACCACACATCATATTATATGGTCCTAATGGTTCTGGTAAAAAAACAATCGCAAGATTACTCTTAGAAAATATTTTCGGAAAAAGTGTTAATATCACAACGCATGTGAAATACGTCGTTAATGGTAGTGGAAATACGTCAACTGATGTTCAAATAAAACAAAGCGATTATCATATTGTCATTAATCCAAACAATACTAATTTTGATCGATATCTTATTCAAAATATTGTCATGGAGTATGCAAGACGAATACCTCTTGATGTTTATCAAACATCAAAAACATTCAAAATTGTTGTTATAAACGATGTAGAAAATTTATCATACAGTGCGCAAATGTCCTTAAGACGGACAATGGAAAAATATTCGGAGACATGTAGATTTTTAATGATATGTAATTCATATTCAAAATTAATCGATCCATTGAGAAGTAGGTGTGTATGTGTTCGCGTTCCATCACCAACGCAATTGGAAATCGGTATGACGATTCTCAATATTAGTTGTAGGGAAAAATTCATTATTCCACTAAAAGTATATTCGCAAATTTTACAAGATTCCGATAGAAATATTAAAAATGCTATTTGGATGTTGGAATGTGTTATCAAAAATATACCAATCGATAATTGTTTCGATAAAAATATTAAAGCAATTGTGTCAATTATTCTGAAAAAAGATTTACAAAATATTAATGAAATACAATCATTATTATATGATATTATGATCGCTAATTTTGATGGTTGTGATATTATTCGTTCGATCATGTTTAACCTCTGTAATAATAATGATATCGATGAAGATACTAAAATTAATATAATTAAATATGCATCTAAATATGAACATCATTTATCGATTGGTAGACGAGAAATTATGCATTTGGATGGTTTTATTATGCATGTTATTTCTTTGTTGCGATGCTCGAAATAAAATAAATTTACGCTAATTTCATCGAGACAAAAACGTATATTAATCCACAAAAATAAATGAACGAACATAATATAATATTGAGTAATTGAATCGGAATAACCGTTTCATTCTTTTGAAATCCGAACGATTTATAACATTTATTTTCATCATCATATGTAAATGATGGTTTGATCATTAATACAACGGCAATAATACATATGTACAAAACTATGGAAATGTATAAAACTCGATCCGTTATATCCCCCATTTTATTTTATATATTTTACATGACATAATAATCTTTATTCAATCTTTCCAATGCGCGAATGTAAAGACTTGTGAAAAAAATGAAAAATAAAATATCATAAGTGTCGATCGAAATAATAATGAAATAACACCAAACCACAAATGGAAAAAATAATAGATAGATTTAAGCGAATCGTACGAACGAAACATGTGAATGTGAAACGAATTGAAGCGTTAAATAGATTTATCGAAGAATTTGATGACGATTACAAACATCGCAAACAAGTGATCGAAATCATAAAAATCATCGAATCACTTGAAGAAGGTGACGTTGATGAAAAGATAATTAAAAAAATACAAAAAATATTGAAGGAAGTAACTGACAATGATGTAACATGTGAAATTGTCAGTTCGCAACTCAAAGTAGAAAAAGTGGAAAAAGAATTGGATTCTCATGTTAAAAAATATTGCGGATTTTCAGAAAAGAAACCGATGGATTATGTTAGTTTCCATATCGGAAAGAATTCATATGAATGTAATTGCAAAGGTGTACGCAAATATTTAAAAAATAAGGAAAAATTGTGTGAGTTTACATTGAATATTCTTAGGCGGAATTTTCGAACTGAAATTTCGGAGATTCCGCCAAAGAATAAAACATGTTTGGAATATGAAAATACACACTTAATTATATTTGCATTACAAAACATATTATTATTTGATATTCGACAAGTATTATCTGTGTTGGATATAAATGATAGGATGATAGAAAGGAAGTATAAGGAATTTTCACCGAAGATTACTCATTTCATGTGTGTCAAAAATGAGTTTGGAGGGTTTATCATTCGCGAACTAATACCAGAAGAAGTTATGTATGAAATTATATTATCATCAAACAGTAAATTTTCGAAATCGTTCAAAAAAGATGTAAGTATGATTCTAAAGAAAGCAAGAGAAGATAATAAATTATTCGTTGTTGACGATAAGATTGTGTATGATGCTCAACCATCAACCGATTTAGTGTTGAAGAAAAAATTCTTGTGTATTGAAGGATGTGAAAATGATATGACAAAAAAAGTGTTAGGAACATCCATAACGACAATATCATGTATATATCTATTTACGATAGGATTTGTTAAAGATTTGCGAAAGAGTATGAAAATTGATGATAAATATAATGACAATGATATTGTTGTA
>Ga0172381_10002170_pt1 | contig 22101 bp, 24 predicted proteins | sample Leawel6488metaG_FD_119754 | JGI IMG/M metagenome (GOLD analysis project Ga0172381, IMG submission 119754) | Leachate microbial communities from a municipal landfill in Southern Ontario, Canada - Leachate well 64-88 metaG | ecosystem: Engineered > Solid waste > Landfill > Unclassified | place...
CCATGTGTCACCTGTGGACCATGTATCACCAGTTGAACCTCCTGACCAAGTATCACCAGTAGACCAAGTATCTCCGGTAGAACCACCTGACCATGTGTCACCTGTGGACCATGTATCACCAGTGGAAAGTTGGGCCGAAGCCGTAACAGGAGAAGCAACAACAAACACGATCGCAAGCAAGAGTGCCTGTACCAAAATGACGTATTTATTTATAATGTTTGTGTTTTTCATATTTATTTCTTAATTTATTTAAGCTTCGCTATTATATACTAAACAATAATAAAAGTCAAGTCCCTACCCCATACAATGCCTTAATAGCCAAAAGACGGCCAATAATATGGGTTAGTCGGTCAATTCCGCCAAAATACCCTCTTTTAGATCAAATACTGCCATAATTATACAATGTCTCCATATTTTTGCAAGTGTCTGCGTTATAGCTTCCTACATCTCCCCCAAAATGATATCATATGCCCATATGGTCACCTTTGACGAAGAAAAGCAAAAAAAATATCTTGAGGAAATGCGCAAGAACGAGGAAGAGGATGTTGTGAAGATCCTTGCCAACCGATATGGATACAACTATTTGGACCTCGGCCCCATACGAGTGAACAGTGATGCCTTGAGGATCGTGAATGAGGAAGAATCGAGAGCAACCAACATCGCCATCTTCGACATGGTCAACAAGAAGCTCCAGATCGCCATCACATCTCCGAACAACGAGAAGACCGAGGCGATGATAAACAGGCTGTCAGCCGAAGGGTACTCCCCCGTCATATACATGGCCTCGAAGAGAAGTTTGGAAAAGGCATGGGAGAGATACAAAGACCTCTCGTATTCAACCGAGAGCACAGCCGGGACATTCGACATTTCAAGCGCCCAAGTCCTTGTCATGATGGAAAAGGTCAAGAAGATAGAAGATGTCAAAAAATTGATCGATGATCTCTTGGGCGTCAAGCAAGCGTATAGGATCTCAAAGATCATGGAGATCATGCTTGCAAGCGCGCTCGCTCTCGGAGCATCGGATGTCCACATAGAGCCAGAGGAAGAATCCGTGAGAATGAGATTCAGGATAGACGGAGTCCTCATTGATACATATCGCTTTGATACAAGCACATACGGGCTTCTTCTCTCAAGGATAAAGCTCCTTTCCGGTCTTAAGCTGAATGTCAAGAACGAAGCGCAAGATGGGAGGTTTAGTATTAAAATAAAAGACAATGACATAGAGATCAGGACCTCCATCCTCCCGGGCGCATACAATGAGTCCCTCGTCATGAGGCTTTTGAACCCCAAGTCCATTGCAGTGTCTTTGGAAGAGCTTGGCATAGAAAAGAGGACTCTTGATATGCTGCTGGAACAGATAACCAAGCCGAACGGCATGCTCCTAATCACAGGTCCCACAGGATCAGGAAAGACGACCACCTTGTATGCATTCCTAAAAAAGATATATACGCCCGATGTAAAGATCATCACCATCGAAGACCCGATTGAATATCATCTGGCAGGCATAGTCCAAACCCAAGTTGAGGATGACAAAGGATATACCTTTCTCACAGGCCTGAGGTCAGCTCTTCGACAAGACCCCGACATCATCATGGTCGGTGAGATCAGAGATGCGGAAACGGCAAGCACAGCAGTGAACGCATCACTCACGGGACACTTGGTTTTCTCCACCCTCCATACAAACTCCGCAGCAGGCGCATTTCCAAGGCTTATAGACTTGAAGATAAATCCGAAGATCATCACCTCAGCTCTCAATGTATCAATGGCCCAGAGGCTCTTGAGAAAGCTCTGTCCGTACTGCAAGAAGGAAAAGGACCCGAGCGAGAAGGAGCGAGAGATAATAGAGAGGATCATAGGAAGCATAAGCGATAAGAGCTACCTTGCAGGCGTACAAACCAAAAAGATCTGGGGGTCTGTCGGCTGCGAGAAATGCAACGGCACGGGATACAAGGGCAGAACAGCCATAGTTGAGGCCATTCTAACCTCGAAAGCCATAGAGGAGGTCATCATAAACAACCCTAGCGAAAGGGACATAAAAAAAGCCGCCGAGGCAGAGAACATTTTGGACATGAAGCAGGATGGCATCTTGAAAGTGCTGAAAGGAGTGAGCACTTTGGAAGAGCTCGGTAAGGTCATAGACCTTGAGGAGGAGATATAAAAAGGCTTGGACCTTGGAAGAATTTCGTGTCATAAAAAATATACGCACTTGCAAAAGTTTTTAATGGGAATAATATAAAAATGAGATTTAAAACCTAACGAACGAAAGTTCGAAACATAAATCTCTAAGCAATACTTTAAACCTGGCGGTGAAAAGTTAAATTAATCTTTAAGGATGACTCGAGCATCATTTCCGAAGAAATGGACCAAAATGTCCTTGAAGAGAAACTCGTAAGCTCTTGCGAGCATAATTGTTTAGAGATTTATATTCAGAACGTGAAGGAGCAAAACAAAAAGCCCCGAATGAAGGCTCTCGGTAGAGTATAGCATACAAAAACATTATGTCAAGAAAAAACGGCAAAAAGGAGGCTGATCCCAAAAATGGCGAGATATTGAGCCGTCAAAGTGGCGATGTCAAATTCCTTGACCAGACCCTCCGCCCCACTTCCTGGAACGAATATATTGGACAGACGAACATCAAAGAAAATCTCAGAATCTTGCTTCAAGCGGCCAAGCAAAGGAACCATCCACCAGAACACTTGCTCTTCTACGGACCTCCGGGACTAGGCAAGACGACTCTTGCGAACCTCATAGCGAAAGAGACGAGCTCCCAGATAAAATCCACATCAGGTCCGGCGATCGAGAAGATCGGAGACCTTGCTTCCATTCTGACGAACCTCGCGCCAGGCGATATCCTTTTCATAGATGAGATCCACAGATTGAACAAGACCATAGAGGAAATCCTCTACCCTGCCATGGAATCCGGATCGCTTGATATCATAATCGGCAAAGGTCCAAGCGCTCGAACTATACAATTAGAGCTTCCTCCTTTCACTTTGATAGCGGCAACGACAAGGATTGCCATGCTTTCCGCTCCCCTTCGCTCAAGATTCTCAGGGGGAGTCTTCAAACTTGAGTTTTACAGCGATGAGGAGATCGGAAAGATCATAGAAAGGTCTGCAAGGATACTTGGGGTGAAGATCGATCCGGAAGCAAAGAAGGAAATAGCCAAAAGAAGCCGTTTTACGCCCCGAACTGCCAATTACCTCCTTAAACGAAGCCGTGATCTGGCCCAGGTGAACAAACAGGACCTTACAAGCGATATAGTGAAGAATGCTTTGGAGATGCTCAGTATTGATGAGATGGGACTGAATGCGGAGGATAGAGCAGTGCTCTGTGCAATAGAGGAGAAGTTCAGTGGAGGACCTGTGGGACTAAACACCCTCGCAGCGGCACTCTCAGAGGAACAAGATACCATAGAGGCAGTGTATGAACCGTATCTCTTGCAGCTTGGGTTCATAGAAAGGACGCCGAGAGGAAGGATTGTAACTGATAGAGCGAGGAAGCATTTGGGAAAGAAAGTTAAAGGATTGGGACTATAAAAAACAAGCCCCGACAAGCTTGTTTTTTAATTTACATCTTTTTTACTTCTTCGATAATCCCCGATGGACTGATAACCTTTATTCCTTTTTTATTTTTACCAGCAGTTTTTCTGACAATCTCCAAGAATTTCTCGTTTGTTAAGTTTGGATTTACCTGCAAAGCAAGTGCAAATACTCCAGAAAAATAAGGTATGGCCCAGCTCCAACCGCCCTTTGCCTCGTATCGATATTCACTATCACCCTTACCTGAAGCCATTGTCCTATAATCAGATGGAATGATGAGATCATTTGAGAGTTCCTCTTTTCTATTATTTAGAAAATTTTCGATTGATTTATATTTATCAAAAAATTTCTTTCTGATATCTTCGCTCACTAGAGAAAGTTTGTGTGTTGTATCTTCCACAGAAGGTGTTTGCATTTCAGATTCTTTGTAAAACAATGGTAATTCATAATCGTCAAATCTATCTTTATCTTTTTTTGAACCTCCGCCTGTAAGATTATTCTCATTGAAATAATCGCTGTCTATTACGATTATTCCCAATCTTTTAGCTTCTTCTTTAAGTTCAAGCCATTCTTTTACTCCAGGAACTTCATCATATCCCTTGGAAACGCTTACTATTTTAATTCTGGGCTCATTTTTTTTGTTATATTCAATGATATCCTTCAATGCTCTGGTAAAACCTAAAAAACCATCAACTGCTGAATTCTCGGCGCCATAAACAACTTTCGCATCTGGAGCAACTCCACATGTCCTACCCGCCAATAAGCTGACTACGGCTGGACCATGCATACTAATTTCAGTATCTTCTTCTAGGGTTTTTGACTCGTAGTATTCCTTGTTACTGATTATATTAGCTCTGAATTCCGAATGTGCTGGAGATATCCTCTGGTCAATAATACCGACGATGACACCCTTTCCTGTTATCCCCTCTTCATGAATTTTACGAATTCCCAATCCAGGGTTTTTTGATTCTTCCATTAATTTTTCAGGATCAAAACCCCTAGGGAGTTTTGCCGGCCACTCGAAAGTAGTATCAAAAATCGCGCTTTCTAAAACTTCCTTTGGAATATAACTTATATCAGAAGATTCCGAAATCTGTCTTTGCAGTTCTTCTGTGTCCCAAACGGTCAGATCAACAAACTCGGGAATGTTCATTTTTCCTTCTTTTTCCACACTTCCTTCAGTTTTCCTACCAATATTGTCCATATGCACAAATAATACTCTTTATTCCCAATAAGCCAAGTTATCCTTGTCTTTTAAAATCCTAGTGTTATATTTCCATAGTATATGTCCGGCCACAACAAATTCTCAAAGATAAAAAGAGAGAAAGCAAAGACAGACGCCCAAAGGAGCGCCGTCTTCACCAAAGTGGCAAAGATCCTGCAGATGGAAGCAAAGAAAGCAAACGGCAACATGCTCTCCCCCGGACTCAAATCTGCCATAGATAAGGCAAGGGCTGTAGACATGCCAAGCGACAATATAGAGAGGGCCATAAAGAAAGCTGTTGGTGCAGGAGCGGAGCAGATGGAAGAGGTCACATACGAAGCATACGGTCCCGGCGGTGTTGCTCTCATCATAGAAGGCCTGACCGGGAACAAGAACAAGGCGGCAGCAGAGATAAAGCATATTCTTTCCCAAAACAACACTTCCTTGGCAAGCTCTGGCAGTGCTTCATGGGCCTTTGAGAGGACAGCTGAAGGCTGGATGCCAAAGACAATGGTGGAAGTCTCGGAAGCAGACGCTCCGGCGCTTGAAAAGCTAATTGAGGACTTGGAGAACAACGAGGATGTGCAGGAGGTGTATACGAATGCGGAATAAAAGTTATCCACAGTTCCCTGCATTTGCATTTTTCATATAATTTAAGAGAATATAGACCGTAAACAATATTAAGACGATATATGACCAAGAAGAAAGCTAAAGCAAGCAATAACAAAGAGGAAGAAAAAGTGCTGGGAGAGGAGGAGCCTAAGGAAGGCTCTGCCACTTTATCCGATGGAGTGCTTGATGCTTTTGACGAAGTCGCGCCTGTTGATGGAGTAGCCGAAGAGGAGGAAGCGTTTGAGGAAGAAGAGGACCTTGAGGAAGAGTTCGGTCGCTCGGATGAGTGGTGATCAAAGACCTCTTTGAGTGGCAAAGTACGTTAGCCCCACCGCTATCGCATCATATTCATCGTCGTATTCTATCTTTCTGCCTATTTTTATGAGCTTCTCCACCATGGAGGTCACCTGCATCTTGTCGCTTTTTCCATATCCGGTCACAGCTATCTTTATATCGACAGGAGAGAATTCTTTTACAACAAGTCCTGCCACTGCGGCAACGTATAGCATGACACCCCTCGCTTCCGAGACATGCATAGCGGTCTTTTGGTTGTTGCCGAAGAATAATGTCTCAATGGCCATCGCCTCAGGCTTGTATTTCTTTATGACCTTCTCCGCTTCCTGTCCTATCAATCTCAATCTCTTGTCATGAGTTATCTTTGCCGAAGTTTTGAAGCACTCGGAAAAAACAAGGGTTTCCTTTCCCGCAGTCTTTTCCAAGACCGCCACTCCCATCCTTTCATATCCCGGGTCTATTGCGATGATTCTCATTTGGTTGTATTAATATTGACTTTAATGATAGGGGTTGATATACTTCTGGTACAAGTGCCTTCGGGCTTGCCCTCGCAAGAGGGAGAAAAGAGGGAAACTGCTAAAGCAAGTCTTTAGCGGTTTTTCTTATCTGTTCAAAAACGACTTTTTCTATGAAACAAATCTTGTTAATCAATCTCTTGGTATCAACAATTCTTATCTGAGAAAGCAGAGCGGATGCATTTTTGCCACCAACTAGACCTATGGGAACGCGCAATTTATGTTTCTCCAATGAAGTGGTCAGCGGTATTATCAAACATGTATTTTTACTCATACCTTTTAATATCAAAACTGGCCTTTCTCCCGATTCGCTCGAACCATCTTGTTCGTATCCGATATTCACCCCTAGAGCGCACCACCAAACTTCACGCTCATGGTATAGCTTATTTTCAGCTTTAGTGTGTATCTCTTTTTTATTTTTGTTCCAAATATCAAAATCTTTTTTCATGGATTTTATTTAGTTGTCTTTGATACAAGCGTATAATTCTCATTCACGTATAAAAGATCATCTATCGTCCTTCTCAAGAGATCGAGCTTTATCCTCCTCACCTTCTCATCCATCTCTTCGCTCATCACGGAATCCTCAAAGAATCTGAGTATAGCGACAAGGGTCAGGGCGTAGTCGCCCTGGGCGATATGGGACATCAAGTTTGGATTCGGTTCGTCCTTAACGAACCAAAAGCGGGCAATATGCATTGGGTAGTATGAGGAGATGATCATGAATGGTTAATTATATTCCGCCGGTATGCTTATAAAAGCGTTCTTGGTGACGATGACATGGTCTATGAGGTCAACTCCCAAGACCTTCCCGGCCTTTACGAGCTGTTCGGTGATCGCAATATCAGCCTCGGATGGCGTCGTGATGCCGGAAGGATGATTATGGACCAATATGAGAGCGACGGCGGAATGCTCTATGGCCGGCTTGAAGACCTCTCTCGGATGTATTATGTTCGCATCAACCGTTCCGATGGATATGACCTCGTCATGTATCACTTTGTAATGGGCATTGAGATATATCCCGCGCAAATGCTCCTTTGAGAGGTTCTGCATGTCTTTGACATACTCATATACCTCCCTTGCAGTCCTGACGATCGGAGATGAAAAATCGTTCTTTTGGAAGAATCTTCTTCCGAGCTCGGCGCAAGCGACTATCTGCGTAGCCTTTACGATGGGAACGTTGAAATTCTTTGAAAGGGACGCGGGGTCCTTCTCGCACATGATCCCTCCTTCGCCATATCCCTTTATTATCCTCTCTGACATCTCCAAAACCCCCTCTTTCTTTGAGCCGGTGTTCAGGATCACGGACAGAAGCTCTGACACCGAAAGAACAGAGACGCCGTGCTTCAACATCTTCTCTCTTGGCTTGTCCTCCTGAGGCAGGTCCCTTATCTTCAAATAGTACCGCTTTCCTGAAGCGTCCAATATCTGCTCATATTGATGTAGAGTGTAAAAGGTTTGATTCATAGCTTCCACTATTATACCACAATGCCAGGACCTACAAGACTATCTTCACAAATCTCTTCTTCCCTATCTTGAGCGTGATCTCTTTTTCAACTTTATAGTTCTGGTCTGTGATCTTTTCATTGTTCAAAGCGTTTGACACGGCGTTCTCAAGGACAAGCCTCCTGAACTCGCTTTTTGAATCGACGATCTTGGCACTGACAAGCGTTTCGGAGAGCAATTTTCCGCTTTCAACCTTTATTTCCTCGAGGTTTTCCGGCAGGCCTCCTTTTTTGAAAGTTTCTATGAAATTCTTCTCCGCTTTGTCCGCTTTTTCCTCTCCGTGATATATCTTCACGATCTCTTTTGCAAGCCTCATTTTCGCATCCCTAGGGTTCATCCCACCTTCAAGCTGTTTCTTGATATCTGCAATTTCTTCCATTGAAATATTTGTGCAAAGCTCAAAACTCGGCAAGATCATGCCATCGGTCCAACTCATGACCTTTCCGAACATTTCAAATTCATCGTCAATTATTGAAATCATATTCCCTTCGGTCTTTCCCATTTTTTTACCTGAAGTATCTTCCAAAAGCTTCATTGTGATGACGAATTTCTCTTTATTTTTCAGTTTCTTCAAAAGATCGCGGCCGACAAGCATGTTGAACATCTGATCGTTCCCGCCAATCTCACCGTCAACATCCATTGCCACGCTGTCATATCCTTGCATCAGAGGGTATAGAAATTCATTGAGATAGATGTCTTTCTCTTGTTTCAAGCGTTCTTGGAACATCGAACGTTTGATGTTTTGGGATAGCGTAAGATGCGAAGCGAGCTCGATTAGTTCTGCAAATGAAAGTTTTGCAAGCCATTTGGAATTATATTTTAACTTTGCTCCCCCGAACCCAAACTTCAAAAAGACAGAGGTTTGTTTTTTGTATATTCTGCAATTATCCAAAACCTCCCTTCTTGTCAGTTTTTTCCTTGCCGAGGTCTTGTCCGTAGGGTCGCCGATCATTGCCGTAAAATCACCAATGAGAAGTATTACTTCGTGTCCCAGAGCTTGGAACTCCGCCAATTTTTTCAAAGGTATCATGTGCCCAAGATGAAGCGTTGGTCCTGTTGGGTCTATACCGAGATACATTTTCAACTTTTTACCACTCTCAAGCTGTTTTTTCACGAATTCTTTATTGGGAAAGACATTCTCAACTCCCCTCGTAAGGAATTCCTCTATTCTTTTGGGATCCGTGCTTATCATTGACTCTAATTTATCACAAGAACGGCTTTTTAGAAAGACGGCTGTCATGATATAATCCCCCGTACGATGCTCAAAACAAAGGCAAAAAGGGTCATTCATGCGATAAGGCGTGACGTGCTCTCAAAGCATATAAGTTGGAAGAAAAAAGCGCTATTGGCTTGCACCTTGGGGTTTTTCGTATTCGCCGGATTCATAGCCCTCTGGATCTCAACCTTCAAAATGCCGGATCTTTCCTCATTTGATACAAGGAAGGTGGCCCAATCGACGAAGATATACGACAGGACAGGAAAGATACTTCTGTACGATGTCCATGAGAACACGAAAAGGACGTCTGTCCCGTTTGCGGACATCTCGATGCACATAAAGAACGCAACAGTGGCCATAGAGGACGCCGAGTTCTACCAGCATGGCGGAATAAAGATATCCTCTTTCATCCGTTCCGTGTTCGCGAACATCATGTCCGGCTCTTTCAGCCAGGGAGGCTCCACCATAACCCAGCAGGTCATAAAAAACTCACTTCTGACGAGCGAGAAGAAGATCTCAAGAAAACTGAAGGAGTGGTTCCTTTCCATAGAGCTTGAAAAGGTTATGAGCAAGGAGCAGATACTCTCAATATATTTGAATGGCAATCCGTACGGCGGAAGCATATACGGGGTTGAGGAAGCAAGCGAATCGTTCTTCGGCAAAAAAGCCTCGGAGGTCACTTTGGCCGAAGCCGCATACATTGCTGCGATCCCGAAAGCCCCGACATACTATTCCCCGTACGGACAGCACAGGGACAAGCTCGATCTGAGGCAAAAGCTCGTCCTTTCAAGGATGTTGGAAAATAAGTTCATCACCCAAAAGGAATATGATGATGCCGTGAAAGAGAATGTTGTCTTCCTTCCGCAGGAGAAATACGGCATCCGCGCTCCGCACTTCGTCGAGTTCATAAAGGAATATCTGGTGGATAAATACGGCGAAGATGCCGTACGAGAGAACGGCTACAAGGTCATCACCACCTTGGATTACGACCTTCAAGCGAAATCCGAGGAGATAGTGAAAAGATTCGCGCTTGAAAATGAGGAAAAGTTCAATGCGGAGAACGCCGCTGCCGTGGCTCTCGACCCGAAGACAGGACAAATACTCATGATGGTGGGCTCAAGGGATTATTTCGACAAAGATATAGATGGCAATTTCAACGTGGCGATCTCATATAACAGGCAGCCAGGCTCGACATTCAAACCTTTCGTATACGCAACAGCGTTCAAAAAGGGATATACCCCCGATACCGTGGTCTTTGACGTTCTGACGGAGTTCCAGACCACCTGTACGCCCCAGGGAGAGCCCAAAGACAAAAACAGCGTCATATCCTCATCCACCGCCTGTTTCATGCCCGAGAACTATGATGATCAGTATTTGGGACCGATATCCTTCAGAGACGCCTTGGCCCAATCAAGGAACATCCCTGCCGTAAAGGTGCTGTACCTCGCAGGGATCAAAGACAGTATAGAGACAGCGGAATCCATGGGCATAACCAGCCTGGGCGATGAGAACAACTACGGACTTACCCTCGTCTTGGGCAGCGGAAGCGTCTCTCCTCTTGATATGACAAGCGCTTACGGCGTCTTTGCGAATGAGGGGATCAGAAACCCGTACACCGGCATATTGTCCGTGGAGGATATGAACGGGAATATCATGGAACAATTCGAACCTAAGCCGCAAAGCGTCCTTGATGAGAATGTGGCCCTGACAATATCCGACGTCCTTTCTGACAATGCGGCGAAGATACCGGCATATGGAGCGAACTCCCCTCTCTTCTTTCCGGGAAAGCAAGTTGCCTCAAAGACAGGAACGACGAATGACTACAAAGATGCCTGGACCTTGGGATACACGCCAGAGGTCTCGGTCGGAGCTTGGGTCGGGAACAACGACAACACTCCCATGGAAAAGAAAGTTGCAGGCATGATAGTGGCGCCGATGTGGCATGAGCTCATGGGCGCGGCTCTTGCAAGCACGACCGGGGAAACGTTCAGGAAACCAAAAGCCATGGATCCTGATCTGAAGCCATCCCTCAAAGGCATTTGGCAGGGAAATGAGACATATTTCATCGACAGAATATCCGGCAAGCTCGCTACCAACCTGACCCCGCAAGAGACAAAGGTTGAGAAGGCCATTCCGAACGTGCACTCGATATTGTACTGGGTCAATAGGAAAGACCCGACAGGGCCTGCTCCTTCAAACCCGTCTGATGATTCCCAGTTTGATTCTTGGGAATATGCGGTCCAAAAATGGCTTCTCAATCATCCGCAGACCTTCCCTTCCAAACCAACGCTGTATGACGATGTCCACACAGAAACCAACAAGCCGAAGATCACTCTCCTCTCGCCCCAATCGAACTCTTCGTACGGCAAGGATAGCAGGATAACGGCGGTATTCACGACAAACGCGAGATATCCTATAGAAAAAGCGAGCTTTTATTTGAACGATGAGCTCATCGGAACGACCGATACCTACCCTTTCATATTCAATTTTGTCCCCTCATCCATGGATTCCCTATCATATGAGAATGTCCTGAAAGTGGTTGTGTATGACAAAGCTTATAACAAAGGGGAGGTCTCGGTGCCGATCAAAATAACGAATTAATCCCAAAAGATCCTTTCTATCTGTTCTTTTGTCTTCTCTCCCCTGCAGTGCCCGAGCATTCCCGAATATGATGATATGACCTCTCCAAGCTTTTCTTGGCTTGTTTCCCTTTTATCAAAACTTTCTTTGAGTTCTTTTATCTTGTTTAAAATTCTATTTTTGGTTTTCGTCCTCAAAACCTTCCTGTGCGGCAGACAGATATATCCGAGAAAATCCACACCGGAATTAAGCTTTCTTGTGTGAACTTTGTCCGGGTGAAGTTCAAGAAGAAGTTCTTTCTGGCAAAAATGCCTTATTCTTTCCAAACAAAGACCAAGAAACTCCAAAGAATCGCTCAAGATCACAAAATCATCGCAATATCGTATATAATATCTTGCTTTCAATTCATGTTTTATGAACTGATCAAGCTCGTTCAGATAGATATTTGAAAAAAGCTGGCTTGTGACATTACCGAGAGGCAATCCTTTGCCAGAGCTTTTTTCAAAAGAAAAGATTATCTTTTCAATGATTGTCATGAGTTTTTTGTCAGAAATCCTCTTCCTCATCAAACCAAGCAGTATTTTGTGATCTATGGAATCAAAGAACTTCCTAATGTCGCATTTCAAGGCATATCCTCCAGCTCTGTAATTGCTTGAGACCTTTCTTGAAAATTCCACGAATCGTTCTATTCCGGCATGAGTGCCTTTGGTTTTGCGGGATGAATATGAATCAAAGATGAAGATCGGGTCGAATATCTGATATAATGATTGGTATACAGCTTGGTATAGGATCATGTCCCGTATATCGGCTTTGTGTATTTCACGGAGCTTGGGGTCGCAAACCGAGAATTTTACGTAAGGTCTTGGCTTCCAAGCTTCGGATAGAAGTTCCTGATGAAGATCAAACAGGTTTTCTTCAAGTTCAAGCTCAAAATGGGCAACTTCGGGTTTTGACTTCTTACCCAGGGAGAAGTTCTTCCAGGCAAGAAAAAGATTATCAATGGATATTACATCACAAAAATTCAAACTATGATGCCCCCCCCGACAACACGATCCCTATAATTCATAAGATAAGGATACTATACAAAGATATGTATGTCTTGGGCCAAAAGCTTCCCAAGCGCGACAAGCTCGGCTTGCACTCTATTGTGGAAAAAACCTGCATTGAGATCCTGTCCCTTGCCGTAGAGTCCGCTCTGAAATCAAAATACTCCAAAAAGGAGCCTTTGGAGCTATTAAGAATAAGAATCGGGCTTTTGCAGAATCTCATAAGGACAGAAAATGAGCTTTGTATCATCGGAGAAAAAAGCTATTTGCATCTTTCAAGCCAGATCATAGAGATCTCAAAAATGGCAAATGGGTGGCTCAATTATATCAACACAAAAGGAGCTGATTAAGCTCCTTTTTGCGAGAAATTTCCAAGCGAGCCCCCCAGTTCGGATTCGAGTTGCCCGAGTGGTTCCAGTTGAACCTGACCTTCACGTTGTCCGGATTCCAGTAACCGTTCGCAACCTTGCCGTCAGAGAGACTTTTGCCATTCTTTTTCCATTGCACCGAAAATCTTTTTCAGGACTTTCTGAGTTCTTCCCGTGGTATGCCGAGCATAGTATGAAAAATGGCAAGCAATTTCTTTTTAGGTAAATTGTCATTTTGTTTTTGGACAAAACCAACTTTACAACCTAGTTTGATTATATAGAAAAGGCCCGACCGCGACAAGTCGCGTTCGGGCCCGTGTAAGGGTTAAGAAAAGAAGCTTTAAGGCTTAAGGGAAACCTCGATTGCCAAGCGAGCCCCCCAGTCCGGATGCGAGTCGCCCGAGTGGTTCCAGCTGAACCTGACCCCCACGCTGCCCGGATGCCAGTAACCGCTCGCAACCCGGCCGTCAGAGAGACAATCCTTTGGAAACCAAGTTACGGTCTCCCCAGAATCCAAATAGCTCCCTGTCGCCTCATGATAGTTTCCCATCGCGATGGCGTAAGCCCCGAGGCCAAGAAATTGCTTCCCAGTCTCAACGAGCTGGTCAGGCGACATGTTCATCGTCTCTTTCGTCGGACGCTCGGAGCGCTCGATAATGTAGAGGCGATGACGGCCTTCCGCCTGCGAATTGGAGTAGCTGTTCACTTTCTCCTCTTCGTAGACGTTGAGACCTTTGCGAGCCTTCGCCATAGCTTTGATGTCTGCGCCATAATCCGCCCCTTTCGGAACGAAGATCGCAATGACGTTCTGCCATGGCAAAGTCTCAGGAAGGACGAAGAGCTTTTCCAAACTCACACCCTTCTTGAAGAGACCACCGAAAGCCTTCTTGTGGAAGTTCTCCGCTTCGCGGAGCGCTTCCTTGATATTGGTCTTGGCAAGGGGAAACCCCGTCGCCACAGATCCAACTTGTACCGGTGGGTTTAGCCGGAGAATGTCTTTCAACATCTCCAGGTAAAATTTCCCGTTTTCGCTTGCCAACTTCTCGTCCAAGTCCGCCTTCGGTCCCCGAACTTCGGAGAGCGAAAGCATACCGAGCATGCCTTTTGACATGGTCAGTTACCTTCTTTCTTTTTCTTGTTTTTAAAAGAGCGTGCGAAATGAATCGCACCTGATAAAAGTGTACCAGATATCACGTAAAAAGTCAATATCTTGACTTTTTAACCACTTTAAAGGTAAACTGTGAGCACAAATGGCTTCGGCCTGGCCCTCGCAAGAGGGAGAAAAATGATAATTTTGTCCGATTTATTTGATCACACTCAAAGCTCTCCAAATATCATTCTCGCTGTATTTTCCAGATTGTATGCCATGAAAAAGGATCTTTTTGACCAGATCTCTTTGAAAATTAGCGTATATGTTCCCCGGAATAGTTACCACACAGCAATCACTATTGCTTGGCAAGCACAAACTGTCTTTATAAACCGCGCAATGAGACCCTTTTCCATGGGCAGGAAAAACACGAAGCCCCAATTTTTCACAAGCTTTCATCCACTCTTTCTGAGTGGTATTTTTTATTTTGTTAACGAATTCGCCATTAACAAGCTTTATTTCCCTGTAATCATTAACAGACGGCATATCTGGCTTCTCTGTTAATATTGGGAATTACACGAGAAAACAGGTTAGACATCAGGGATCTTTTTGTTTTTTGGCTGTTCAGATCGATAAATTTAAGTACGGTCTCCGAATATTCCAGATCAATGCCGGCAGCGGTCAAGATCGCCTCCCTTATCATCCTGTCCATATAGGCAATATCGTTGTTCAGGCCCCCCGTCATTATCGCAGGTATCTCATTGCATGAGGCGATCCATTCTCCATTGCTGTATTTGGTGATTGAAAAAGTCAATATCTTGCCCCCCAAGAACGATCTTAGTTGTTCTTTTGTATTTTCTAAATTCATTTTTTTAGGTTAACACGGTTATCTAACTAAATCAATGCGACTGTCTCTTCGTATATTATCGCATATGATCAAACTTTCACAAGTTCTATAGTATATCCACCACCTTCCCCCCGGTTTTCTCCTTCAATATCTTGAGTATCTTCTCTTTCTTTAAAAAGATCTCTGTTTTTATTACCGGTCTTGCATTTATCCTGGCAACAGCAGACTTAACGATAATATTCTCCGTCTTTATATCAAAACCGCAAGCTTCCTTTACGGCCAAGGCCACAGAATCCCGCAGGAAGTTCCGCGACTGCGAAAGATTTTTGAACTTTTCCAGATATGAGCCTATATCAAACATGTTATTTGGTTAATTTCTCCATGATCTCCGCCCAGGAATTAACTCTCGTTATCAGACCCGAAACTTTCTCATGATTCCATGGCGTGTCCAGTAGAAGAACTGGGATACCCGCTTCTGATATCTCTCTTGCCCTTTCTAAGGAATCATCAACAAAGACCTCTATTCCGAGTTCCTTAGAGACGCGAGCTTTCGTTGAAACTATGCCGCCGCCATGAAACTCATTGGTGAAATAGACACCGGAAAAAGTATCTGGGAAATTCTTGTCTATCCAAGCAAGGGTCTTTTCTTTTGAAACGTCAGGTCTGACCGTGACGACGTAAAGTGTATTGCCTTTTTTCAACTTTTCGATCCCCTCTATGGCGCCTTGTATAGGCCTTGCGTTCATGTGCTCTTTGGACTCATAGAAATCTACGGTCTCATTCTCAGCCTTGGCCGCATCGCCTCCCCACAATGCCTGAAGTTCGGCAAAATTGACGGGGCATTCCATCTTGAAGGAGTCGCAATATACCCTGTTGTGGTACGCCATGAGCGCATCGTGAAAATCCAACAAGACGCAATCAAGATCGAACCCGATGATTTTAGCTTTTTTGTTTTTCATATAAAAACTACCTGTTCATAGGCATGACAAGATATGTGAATGTCTTGTCCGATGTCCCTCTTATGACCAAAGCTTTGTTTATGCCGTTGAAAGACAAGGAAATGCTGTCTGAGGGAATGGATGAGAGGCAGTCTATGATGTATTTGTAGTTGAAATTCACCTCTACGCTCTCCCCATCGATGTTCGCATCTATCTTATTGGTATTCTCCCCTACATTGGCATTCTTTGTGCTCACTTGTATGCTCTTGTCCCCGGATCTCACCGCGATATGTATCTGATTGAAGTTATCGGAGAAGATGTTCGATATTTTGAGCGAGTTTACGAGATCTTGCTTCAAAACAATAACCTTTGTCTTTTCTTCTTTCGGGATGATCTGCTTATAATCCGGGAAAGTGCCGTCTATGACCCTTGAAACGAGGTATAGGCCGCTGAAAGAGAAGGATATCTGGTTTTTGGTCGAATTTATCTCTATATCCTCATCCGTATTATCGATTATTTTAAGGATATCCGCTGCGTTCTTGAATGGGATGAGCACTCCAGGCAGATCCACAGATTTTCTCGTCTTCACAAACTTCTCCGCAAGCCTGAAAGAATCGGTTGCGACAAAATACAGACCATCGTTTCCTGAATAGATATAGATACTACCGAGCTCTGGTTTGACACTTGATGTTGAGGCGCTGTATATGACCGATTTGATGCCATTCCCAAGGTCTTTTGAACTTATCTTGCAGACCTTTCCTTCATCTATCATAGGGACTGTCGGAAAATCGTCTGTCGGCAAGGTTTTTATATTTGCTTCGCTGGTTTGTGTCTTTATCTTCAATATATTATCCACAACCTCAATATTCACATTCTTGTCATCAATAGAGTTGTTTAGAAAACCACTTATGATCTGTGCCGGTATGGCAACCTTCCCTTGCTCAAGAACCCTTACAGAAATTGATACTTCAAGACCTAGATCCAAATTAGTCGATCTGATGATCAAATTATTACCTTTGGTCTCGAATAATAAACAGGATAATACCGGGATATTCGCGTTCTTCCCGATTATCTTCTCTGCTTTCAATACCGCCATATGAAGTTTTTCTTTTACACACTCTATTTTCATATTATATATTTATTATTAGTAATGTTTATTTGTTTATAATTTATTCATCCTTATTTTTGACCATATTCCCAAACCTTATTATATTTTTTACACTCATTGTTTGTTTATATATTTCTCCTTTTCAAATTATAAAGTTTTTATCCATAACATCTAAACATTCTTTTGAACTCACTATACATATCTTATCAACAACTATTTCAACATCGAACGTATCTGATTTATCTCCTGCGCCAGTTCTGGATCGGTTTTTATCTCATTTTTTATCTTCTCATATGAGTGAATGACGGTTGAATGGTCCCTATTGCCGAGCTTGTCTCCTATGGAAGGGAAAGATATGTCAAAATCCTCCCTGAGAATGTACATGATCACCTGTCTTGGTTTTATAACCTCCTTTTTCCTGCCTTTTTCCGATACTGTGGCCTCCTCTATGCCGTAAAAGTCGGAAACCACCCTTATAACATCCTTGATAGAGGTGTTCTTCTTCGGTTTGGCAGTGTTCTTTATGAGTTCTTTAACCTCATTTATGTTCAATTCCTTGTTCTTCAGTTGGGTTTGGCAGAGGATGAGGTTCAAAACACCTTCCATCTCTCTTATATTCCCTTCCACATTGGAAGCCAAGAACTCAACCATCTCGTCAGAGAGGTCTAGTTTGATGAGAGAGGCTTTCTTCCTGAAGATCTGGATCCTTGATTCAAAATCAGGCTTCTGTATCTCAATGATCATTCCGGCGTTGAACCTTGATTTTATCCTGTCCTCAATATCCGTGATGAAGTTTGGATGCTTGTCCGAGGAGAAGATGAGCTGCTTTCCGCTGTCATGGAAATTATTGAACAAATGGAAGAACTCCTCCTGGGTCTTCGTCTTTGATGAGAGGAATTGGATGTCGTCGATTATGAGCACGTCATATTTCTTATATTTTTCCTTAAATATGTTTATTTCCCCGCTGTTCAAGGAATTCAGATAGTCATTGGCGAATTTCTCAGAGGTCATGTAGAAGATCTTTTTGCCGGAAGCGTTCTCTTTGAAGCTGTTGCCGATGGCTTGTATCAGATGGGTCTTTCCGTGTCCTGTGCTTCCGAATATGAAAAGCGGATTGTACGTAGCTGTCCTTTTCAAGATCGCTTGCGATGCAGCGTGGGCCAATTCGTTGAATGGGCCTATGACAAAGGTCTTGAATGTGTATCTCGGGTTCAATCCATCCTCTTTGTTTATATAGAAATCACTAAGAGGCAATTCATTATGGCTTTGCACCACATCTTTCATCTCTGTCTTCGCCTCTTCCTTGGAGACTACGTACTCGACGTTCCTTATATGCTCCCCGAACGCCCTCAAATGCTTGATTATGTCCTTGTGATACTTGTTCACGAGCCAGTCCTTCACAAAGACGTTAGGGACGCCCAAAAAGACCGTTCCATCCTCCTGCTTCATGATATGCGTTCCTTTGAACCACATGCCAAAATTGGCCTTCGAGACACCGATCTCTATTTGCGCCAGCACGTTATTCCAAAGTGTTTTGTTTTCTACCATTGAGGCTTAATTATAAGTTGAGAGGGCGATTAATTGAAATTTATTTTTGTTCATAAGCTGTGCATAAAAAGTGGATAAGAAAAATTCAAAAAATTTTTTAAAAATAAAAAAATAAAATGCAAATTCGTTCATACCGCTGCGCGTTCAAGAGTGACATTGTATGGGCAAACCTTAGAAGATTCAAGCTTTACATTTATTCTTTTTTGATTTATACTCCCTCATTATGTCGCAAACATACCAACCGAACAAAAAGAAGAGGACGAAGACCCATGGCTTTCTGGTCAGGAACAAGACCAAGTATGGCAGGAACACCATAAAGAGGAGAAGACAGAAAGGAAGGGTCAGATTGGCAGTATCATAAAAATGGCCTCAAGGGCCATTTTTTGATATACTCCCCTTGCAAATGTTCCCCAAGAAATACAGGGCAGGAAGAGCTGATATAGGAGAGACGATGAAGACCGGGCTCAATATTCCTGGAACTTTTCTGTATGCCAAGATATCTAGAAAGGACAGTGACAGGACAAGTTTTGCGATAGTAGTCCCAAAGAGAGTTGAGAAGACCTCTGTGGGCAGGCATGGCGTTAAAAGGAAGATACGCGGATTCGTTGAGGAGAAACTGCCCGATCTTAATCCAAAAACAAAGAAGACCATGGTCTTTTTCGTCAAGGATTCAAAGAACCCGTCCTTTCTTGCTGAGGCGAGGAAAGATATGGAAAATATCATGCGCAAGGCAAACCTCCTTGTTTAAGTTGTCTATTTGCCGTTTTTCAGATAGAATGACTTTCATATGAGCTACATATTCAACACTTTTTTCTACGCACCCTTGTACAACGGCCTTATTTTCTTCATTGCCGTCATTCCGTGGCACAATGTCGGCTTTGTTGTCGTAGCCTTCACCCTTTTGATAAAGGCGATACTCTTCCCTCTTTCCCAGAAATCAGTAGAAACCCAGTTCAAAATGAAACAGCTTGAACCTGACCTTGAGGCGATAAAGCAGAAATACAAGGATAACAAGCAGATGCAGGCGGAAAAGACGATGCAGTTCTACAAGGAAAAAAGCATCAATCCTTTCTCCGGCATATTGCTCATGTTCATACAGCTTCCAGTGCTTCTCGCCTTGTACTATGTTTTCCTCAAAGGCGGGCTTCCCGATCTGAACCATACTCTTTTGTATTCCTTCACAAAGGTTCCAGAGGCCATCAACATGGTCATGTTCGGCATAAACGTCGCTGACAAAAGCATAGTGCTTGCCATACTGGCAGCCGTCACTCAATTCCTGCAGATGCAGATCATGATGCCGAAAGTGGCGAAGAAGGACCCGAGCAACAAGACAGCGCCGCAATTCAAGGACGAGCTCGCGAGGAGTATGAATATGCAGATGAAATACGTCATGCCAGTGATCATCTTCTTCATTGCCAAGAGCTTCCCTGCCGTAGTGTCCCTCTACCTCATTACAAGCAGCATATTCGCCATAGGGCAGGAGTTCTACGTCAAGAGGAAAAGGAGATGATAAAAGCATAAATACAGTTTTTATCAAGAGGTGCAAAAAATCCTGAATGATGTATATTAGGATTATATGGAAACCTCGGAGATATTAAAACTGATAGAGAACCTTCTCACCACCATGGGTGTGAGGTTTGACGATATTTCGGTCACTGACGACTCTCTGACGAAGAAAAGGCTGTTCATCATAAAAACACAGGAATCGGGGCTCCTCATCGGCGATGGCGGAGAGACGTTCAAAGCCCTGTCCCATCTTGTGCGAAGGATAGCCGGGAAAGGGGTTGAGGAAATGTCCGATTTTTCGATAGATGTGAACGATTACAGGGCGAACCTCATTGATAAGCTCAAAATGAAAGCAGGCATGCTTGCGAACAGGGCAAGGGACATGAGATCGAATGTGGAGATGGAACCGATGTCCTCATACGAAAGGCTCATAATACACGGAGCTCTGACGGGAGAGGCGAACATAAAGACGGAATCTACAGGAGAAGGAAAGGCGAGAAGGGTCATCATAAAATATATAGATTAAAATCGCCACCGTTCTGGTGGCGATTTTTCTATTCCCTGATATCAAGAAGCCACAAGCTCAAGTCGTTCTTGCTCGAGAAGGACAGATATCGATCATTGGCGCTTACCTTCAGATCGAACGCATCAAATGAAATATCATTTGTTTCTGTTTGATAGAGTAGCGTCGTTGCTCCATTCGCCATATTGATGGACCAGATAGCATCGTTGAAAGATTCCGTTCCTTGATACCAAGCATCAGGATAGGAATCAGATGTAGGCCCTTGCGGTACTGCGCAGTATAGAACGGCACTATTCTTGACTCCCCAAACGCATTTGTCGGCCAAGGTCTGCATGCTCAGTCCCGAAGATGTTTTTTTCTTGACATCATAGACATCCAGGGTGAAGGAATCGCTCTCGCTCGTTGAATAGGCTACAAGGCTCGCGTCATTGTTTGTAAGTGTGGACAAACCAGCTATATTGCCAAGTACTCTGTCCATTAATCCGGTTTGTGTGTTGAAGAAGAAGAGGAACCCCGGATCCTGAAATGAAGGCTTCGTGGTGAGGGTTATGATGCCCTCCTTAGGCCAAGAGATGTTCCAGAAGGATACCGGGGAATCAAAAGTCTGCTTTTTCCCCGATCCATCAAAGGAAGCTGTTATCCCGTATGAGCCGCCGTCCGTTTTGTTCAAAAGTTCAAAGATCTTGTTGCCGGAAGGATTTGTCACAAGCTCTTTGATGTTTTTGGCGAGAAAAGAGCCGTTCATCTCTCCCATTGCCGTACTTGAACTTATGCTTATCTTTGCCGAGAAGCTGACGATATTGTCCGTTTCATTGTCAAGATATCTCAAAACGACGCTGTTGCCGTCCAAGGACCAAATAGCTTCCTCAATCTTCGGTATGGTAGTGTTTGTGATCCTGCTTGCCTCCCCCGTTTGAGACTCAGGAATATACTCATATGCATTGCCGGTCGCTCTGTCTATGAACCTTAGGACATCACTTTGATTCTTATTCGTGAAGAATACCGCTCCAGAGTTCGGATTTTTATATACCTGTATTAGCTTTGCTGTGTTTTTAACAATAGTGCTTTGTCCATTGTCAGTTACATTTGTTGTAACAGGGGTCTTGTTCACCGGACTGCTGCCAAAAGGGTTCTCTGTCGTCGGCTCTGTGAAAAGTTGGGTCGGCGTCGTTTCGGTATTCCTGAAGTAGAAAAAAAGAAGGCCGCCGATTATGCCGAGGATTACCAATATTATTATGATGGTTGATATTTTTTTTGACATATTATTTATCTTTTTATTGAAGTTCTACATGAAAAGAAGGTACGGGGGTTGATGTTCTGTACAATTGACAGTTTACTCCGACAGCTTCGTATTTTGGACAGTCCTGCGTCTCATAGACAGCATGTAGTCCCATACTGGCAAATATTTCATATAGATTTTTAACATCTGGCACATCAGTCGATTTGCTGTCAAAATTCACATCAACACAACTGCCGCTTCCGTCTGAATGGCACTTGTCATCGTGTGGAACTGTTATCGGATTGGCTTCCGTGATGCGAGCACTTTCCCCGTTTATGGCGTTTGCTTGAAATGCACTTTTCAGTTTTGAAGCGAGAATCGGGCTCAAAAGACAGCTTGTCGAACATTTGCATACAAGCCCAAAATCGGTTGCATTGACGCACCC
>Ga0172381_10002171_pt1 | contig 22099 bp, 26 predicted proteins | sample Leawel6488metaG_FD_119754 | JGI IMG/M metagenome (GOLD analysis project Ga0172381, IMG submission 119754) | Leachate microbial communities from a municipal landfill in Southern Ontario, Canada - Leachate well 64-88 metaG | ecosystem: Engineered > Solid waste > Landfill > Unclassified | place...
AGACAATTTTCAGGGAAAATATGCAGCAGAATATGTTTATAACACATTAGGCAAGAAAAAGATTGCAATTTTATATGTTAATAATGATTGGGGGGTTGGAATAAAAGAAGTTTTTGAAAAGAGATATAATGAACTTGGGGGGGAAATTGTTTATCAAGATTCATTTAAGCAAGATGAAAAAGATTTTAAGATTCAATTCTCACAAATAAAACAAACTGATGCAGAACTATTATATTACCTAGCTTATCCATTAAATGCTCTTACTGGATTTAAACAGCTTGAAGAAATGAATTTTAACCTTCCTGTTCTTTGCGGAGATGCTATTGAGGATGAATCTGTTCTTAAAAATGAATATTCTCAAGGAATAAAATATACTATTGCAAAAATAAATTCTCCTGAAGAATTCAACTCTAAATTAAATTCATTGCAGGGTTTTGAAAACTTAAAACCAAATATTGCTGCTCCAATGGGTTATGATGCCACAAAAATATTATTAAATGCTATAAAGGCTGCTGGGACAGACAGAGAAAAGATAAGGGATGAGCTTACTCAAACAAAATACTATGGAATCTCCAATCCAGTTATTGAATTTGATGAAAACAGGGAACTTAAGGATGCAAGCGCAGAAGTTAAAATAATTAGAAATGGGAAGGCAGTTAGTTATACTGATTAATTTTATGAAAACTTCTTATAAGATTTTAAGTGGAATAATTGTTCTCGCAGCAATAATCCTTGTTTTTTCCTTTTTTCATAATATCAATGGAAATACTGTCAATGAAAAACCAGTTATTAAGATAGGAGCAAGTCTGCCACTTACAGGTGGAGCTGGTTTTATTGGACAAGGAATGAAAGACGCAATAGAACTTGCAAAAGAAAATCTTCCCAAAGATACAAAGTATGACTATCAGATTATCTATGAAGATGACAAACTTGATTCAAAAGAAGCATCAAATGCAGTACAAAAACTAATAAATATTAATAATGTTGATATTTTAATATCTGCAACATCAGGTCCTGGAAATGTTATAGCACCTATAGCTGAACAGAATAAAGTTCTTCATATTTCAACTGCATCTGATACAAATATTGCTAAAAGAGAATATAACTTCTTAGACTGGACAACTCCTCAGCAGGAAGCAAAGACGCTTGTTTCTGAACTTCAAAGAAGAAACATAAAAAAGATAGCAATAATCGGAGTAAATCAACAGGGGATAATTGAAGTAACAAAGGCAGTCAAGGATGAAATTGCAAAAACAGATATACAAATAACTTCAAGTGAAGAGTTTAATTTTGGAGATAAAGATTTCAAGACAGTTTTACTAAAAGCAAAAGAAGGAAATCCTGACATTTATTTATTTGAATCATTTTCTCCTGAAATAGAAGCTATGACAAAACAAGCAAGAGAACTTGGCATTACAAAAATAACTGCAATTGAATCATTTGAAATGTCTGAAGAACCTGAGTTATTTGAAGGTCTGTGGTATGTAAATCCTGCTGACTCAACAGAAGAATTTTCAAAAATGTTCAATGAAAAATATGGAAGAAATCCTCCACTTGCATCTGCAAATGGGTATGATGAATTTAACCTACTTGTTAGGGCTACAGAAAATGCAGGAAAAAGTTTAGGGCCTAATGAAAAACCAACTGCAGACCAGATTTCAAATGAACTTTTAAAAATTAAGAATTTTAATGGAGCTCTTGGAACATTAAATGTCCTTGACAACAGAATAATTGATTCAAAGGCAGTTGTGAGAGAAATTAAGGATGGTAAACCTGTAACCATAAATTCTTTATAAGATGTAATTAAAGGGGCGATGGAGATAAACCATTAACTATCGCAAATATGACACAATTATCTACTAAAAATTATTTTGGAATGGGACAAGTTCCTATTGGGATAGGAGCAGTTCTTAATGGTTGGAATTTAACTGTTGAAGAACAAAAAAAAGGAATAATTGGTACAGTAGATTTTCGTGCTATGACTGCAGCTTGCCCACATAATTGTTTTCACTGTTTTACTGATAAACAAAAGAAAACCTTAGCACTTGAAGAAATAGAAGGAGTTATTAATCAGATAGCTAAGATTGGTGCAATTGGAATAAATTATCTTGGAGAGGGAGAACCTACTATTGATTCTAATTTTTTTAGAATTATTGAGTACACCTATGATAAAGGAATAATTCCAATTGTTTTTACAGATGCTGCAACAAAACTTAAAGATAGAGGTTTTGTCAGAAGATTATATGACTCTGGAGCAAGTGTTGCACCTAAGGCAGACAGTTTATTTAGTGCAGATTATCAAAACTGGGTTGTTGGAGACAAAACCGGAAGATATTTTTCAGAGAAAAGACAGGCTTTAGATTTACTTATGCAAGAAGGATTTAACAAGATTCAGATAGATGGAACAACTAGAATTGGTTTTGACATGGTTGTTACAAAAAGAAATATACATGAAGTTGAAAAGACACTGAGGTATTGCAGAGATAATAATTTATGGGTTGTATTTTCGGGCTATCTCCCATCTGGAAGAAGTGCAAGAGAAGATTTTGATCAAAGCTTAAGCATTTCTGAAGAAGAAAAACAACAAATGAGGGATAATATCCGAAGAGTTGATTTAGAATATGGATTTTCTCATCCTGTTTACAATAATTTTGTAACCTTTCCGTGTGGAGAACTCATTCAGATATATGGTGATGGAAGAGTTAGTCCCTGTCCTGGAAATGAAACTATTGTTGGAAATATTAAAACAGATTCGTTGCAAACATTAAAACAAAGAATAATTGAGAAGTTTCCACTCCATAATCCTGATACTTTTAACGGACATTGTTTGTATAGACCTTTAATACAGATTGGAGATTCAAAATGAAAATAACCTTAGACAATATTACTGGAACTGAATTTGAGAGAATATTACAATTTGTAAATTCCAATGAAAGCATTAATCCCTATGGTCCTGAACCAAAAGTTAGTATCGAAAGTGTAGGAAAATCTACTTCTTGTGCAAGTGGAAAACAAACATATGATATTACTATTGCAATACCTCATGGAGGATTTGATTATACAGAATTTTGCGGATTTATGAAACTGGTTTACAAACCAAGAGGAACCAGATAATATGCTTTTCAATTGGTTTTGTAAAATTCCAGAATTTCTAAATAAACTTATGGAAAATAAATCCGGAACCCTATTTCTAATTGAAGGCATATATATTCGAGATGGAAAAATGATTAGAGTTTATGGGATGAATGGATAAAAGAATTACATTTATATACGGTAAAAACTAATCAACTAGGAGGAAAAGAGACATGTCAATAGTTATACAGCTTTTAATTAATGGGCTTATTGCAGGGGCTATTTATGCTCTTGTTTCTTCAGGATTCTCACTTATTTACTCTACAAATAAGTTTGTGCATTTTGCCCATGGAAGTACAATTGCTTTTTCTGCTTATATGCTTTATTTGTTTTTTGCGATTTTAAAATTCAACTTTGGTTTTTCAGTAATTCTTGCAGTTATACTTGCGTCTATTTTAGGACTTGGAATGAATTTTATAGTTTATAGGGCACTAAGAAAAAGAAAGGCTGCAGAATTAATACTTTTAATTGCCAGTTTTGGTCTTTTAATTTTGTTTGAATCGCTAATCCTTATATTTTTTGGAGCTGATGTAAAAACAATTGATTATATTAAGGTTGCAAAAGGAATGGAATTTTTTGGGGCAATAATTACGCCTCTGCAGATTGTTATTATTATTGTATCATTTATGCTTCTTGTTAGTTTGTTCTTTCTTATGAAAAAAACAAAGATTGGGAAGGCAATGAGAGCTGTTTCTGATAATCGTGATGTTGCTGAAATTGTAGGCATTTCTTCAGAAAAGATATATAATTGGAGTTTTGTAATTGGAAGCGCTATTGCTGGAATTGCAGGAGTTCTAGTCGCGCTTGAACAAAATCTAGATCCCACAATGGGAACAGGGCTTGTCATTAAAGGATTTACAGCTGCAATAATTGGGGGCATTGGAAGTGTGCCAGGTGCAATTCTTGGAGCATTTTTACTTGGACTTGTTGAAAACTTTGGAATATGGTTTTTGCCTTCAGGATACAAAGATGCAATTGCATTTGTATTATTGTTTATATTTTTATTATTCAGGCCCAATGGAATACTTGGAAAAAAGAAAGAGGGGGACAGAAGATAAAAAAATGATAAAATCAAAAAATAAATGGGTATTTGCATTGATTATGATTTTACTTTTAGCAGGAATAATAACTTATACTAATAATCCAAAACAACAAAAAGACGAGATTATTAAAATTGGTGCAATACTTCCGTTGACAGGAGCAACTGCACAATATGGAGAATCATTAAGAGATGGAATGGAACTTGCAAAAGAAGAACTTGAGAAAAAAGGTTTAAATTTAGAAATATACTATGAAGACTCTGCTGGAGACCCTAAGCAGGCAGTTTCTGCTTATCAAAATTTAAAACTTAAAGACACTGATATTATTGTTTCTGCTTTAAGCAGGAGCAGCATGGCTCTTGTCCCAATTGCAAATAATGACAAAATACCCCTTATTATGACGGTAGTTTCTGCTAAAATTGAAAAAACTCCTTATGTTCTAAGATTTTATCCAAATGATACTGGTTATGCTGATGCTCATTTTAGCGTAATTAATACAACTAAGTACAAAAAAATTTCAGTATTATATGTTAATGATGAATTTGGAATTTCTTTAAAAGATGCTATTAAGAGAAATGCAAAAGAAAAAGGAATTCAAGTTGTTTATGAAGAAGATTTTGAACCTGGAACTAAGGATTATAGAACTATTCTATTAAAAGTGAAAGAAACCAATCCTGATGCTGTAATGGTTGTTGGAGCTTCTCCTGCTGAGATTATTGGCCCTCTTAAGACTATGAAGGAGCTTGAACTTAATGCAGACTTTTTTGAGATTGCAACTGCGTTATCAATTAAAAGTGTTAGGTCTCAAACAGATACTGAAGGAGCTTATACGACAGCATTTCCATTTGTATTAAGCAAGAGTGGAAATGAATTTAGGGAACAATATACTCAAAAATATGGAAAAGAACCTTTTTTTGCAGCTCCTTTTGGTTATGATATTGTTAATTTAATTTCTCAAGCAACTAAAGGAAAAAAAGTTAGTGGAGAAGAATTACTTAATAATATTTATGGACTCAAAACTTTTAATAGCAGTAATGAAGAGATTCAAATTAAAGAGAATGGAGAAATTAATCCTGCTTTATATTCTGTTAAAATTGTAAAGGGAGAGTTAGAAGAGGTAAGAGCATGATAGAAGCATATATTGTCCACTTATTGATTCTTATAGGAATTTATTTTATACTTGCAATATCATTGCAACTTGCACTTGGATTTAATGGGCTCTCAAACTTTGGACATATTGCATTTTTTGGAATTGGTGCTTATACTTCTGCGCTTCTTGCACTTTCAGGCTGGTCATTTTTAATATGCTTTATTTCTGCAGGAATCATGGCTATGATATTTGGCTTTTTACTTGCGGTTCCAACTAATAAACTTAAAGGGGATTACTTAGCACTTGCAACCATGGGATTTTCTTTTGTTGTTTATGCTATTCTCCTTAACTGGACAGAACTGACAAGAGGACCATTAGGACTTCCTGGAATTCCAAGACCAGTTTTGTTAGGTTATAGTCTTTCAGATAATTTTAGCTTTCTGGTTTTAACAGCCATAATTGCTTTTGCTTCTTATTTTGTCATTTATAGAATTACAAAATCTCCTTTTGGAAAAGTAATCGAGTCTATCCGTGATGACGAACTTGCTTCAAGAGTTCTTGGTAAGAACAGCTTTAAGACAAAATCAATAATTCTGGGTGTTTCTGCTTTTTTTGCAGGAATTGCTGGAAGCTTATATGCTTCTTATATAACATTTATTGACCCTAGTTCGTTTACCATAATGCAACTTGTTCCTGTTTTACTTATTGTAATTGTAGGAGGGCTGGCTAGCCTTTCAGGTACAATTATAGCTACATTTATCTTAATGCTTATCCCTGAAGCACTAAGGTTTGTAGGTTTTCCTAGCTCCATAATTGGACCCATGAGACAAATCATATATGCTCTAATCCTGATAATCATCTTGATCTATAAACCCAAAGGATTTTATGGAAAAGTGGAGATGGTATAAAATTGCTTCGCAAGATAAGATAGACTCTAAATCTGAAAGTAAATTTCAGATTGGAGATAAAAAACTAAACAAATACATAAAAAAATGCTTAAAATACAAAACTTAAAGAGATATTTTGGAGGAGTAAAAGCAGTAGACGGGGCTAGTTTTGAAATTAAAGACAATACTATAACTGCATTAATTGGGCCAAATGGAAGTGGAAAAACAACTGTTTTTAATTTGATATCTGGAATAATTAGTGAGGACGAAGGAAAAATAATCTTTAATGAATTAGATATAACTCATAAAAGTATTGAAGCAACATCTAATCTTGGAATATCCAGACTATTTCAACAGTCACGCCTTTTTGGAAATTTAACTGTAAGAGAGAATTTAGTTTTGGCACTGGACAATGAAGATACTAAATTTTGGAAGAATCTTTTTTTTCATAAGATTACCCAAGAGGAGGAAGAAAAAATAAAATATATTTCAGAACTTGTAGGGATTACTGGTTTTATGAATAAGTCTGCAAAGGATTTAAGTTTTGGTCAAAAAAGGCTTGCTGAAATTGCAAGAGCTATCCTTAAACCACACAAGTTTCTAATGCTTGACGAACCTGTTGCAGGAGTAACTCCGCCTCTTAGAAAAGATATTGCAGAACTTTTATTAAAACTTAAATCTAATGGAGAAACAATACTTTTGATTGAACATGATATGACATTTACCCTTGGGGTGTCTGATCAGGTTGTTGTTATGGATAGTGGGAAGGTAATTGCAGAAGGAACACCAAAAGAAATTAAGACTAATCCAAAAGTTCTGGAAGCATACTTAGGAGACTAAAATGTTAACAATTAAAAATTTAAAATCAGGGTATAATGGAACACATATACTCAATGAGGTAAATATAGATGTAAATCCGGGTGAGATTATTGCAATAATTGGACCAAATGGTGCGGGCAAGTCAACTGTTTTAAAAAGCATTTTTAGTTTATGTGACATTTATTCTGGAAAAATCAGTTTAGAAGGAGAAGAAATAACCAAACTTCCCACTCATGATTTGATTTATGAAGGAATTAGTTTTGTTCCTCAAGGAAGACAGGTTTTTTCAGACCTTACTGTCAAAGAAAATCTTGAAATGGGTGCTTTTATTATTAAAGAAAAAGAAGTTATACAAGCTAATGTAAAAAGAATATTTGAATTGTTTCCATTTCTCAAAGAAAAGCAAAATGATTATGCATATACTCTTTCAGGAGGACAGCAGCAAATGCTTGCAATTGGAAGAGCTTTAATTCAAAGTCCAAAACTATTACTTCTTGATGAACCTTCACTCGGACTTTCCCCTAAGTCAATGAAAGAGATATTTGAAAAAATAGTTGAAATAAACAAGCAAGGGGTGACGGTTATTATTGTTGAACAAAATGCCAAAGCAGCAGTTAGTATTGCAAATCGAACTTATATTCTTGAGAATGGTAGAATAGGACTTACCGGCGGTAGAGAGATTCTAAAAGACAAAAGAATAAGAAATATTTATTTTGGCGGAGAATAAATTTAATTTTTCTATATTCAAAAGGTTTAAAACAGTAAAAATCTAAAAAAAGTTACATGATAGAAGTACATTTTAAAGGAATTGAAGATTTGCTCAATGAATTAATTGGCACTGACAGAATAAATGAATTCAAAGATTGGACAGACAAGGTTAGGGAAATGGCTCCTTTGTCTCCTTTTTATGAGCAAGTAATGTTACTTAGAGGAGTTAAACCTCAAACAATAGATGAATACAAAGAAAATCCAGTTGAAGTAAGTGCTGAGCAAATGAGAAATTTGAAAAGTTTAAGTTCTGATGAATTACAAAATAATCCTGCACTGCATATTGATTATAAAAAAGCAAGCCAGGTTTTCAAAGCTCCAGGAATTGCAGTTGATTCTTTTTCAAGAGACGGAAGAATAGTTAGAAAAGGACATATTGCACTTGGAGAATTTTTTGGTTTAACCGAAGAATTTACAGATGCTTCATTTATTCTTCTTAGTGGAGAAGCTATAGGAATAACTCCTATGTATATGGAAGGACTTCATGAAGAATTCAGTGAATTTTTAGCAGACTTTGATTTCAAAAGAAATCCTCTTATGGTAGATGTTAAAAATTATTTCGGCCTTGTTAAAAAAAGTGCAAGAGGTAAGAATAATCCTGAATTAACTAAAATTGTTGAACCAAGTATTGAAATGAGTACTGAAAGAGCATTAAATGATTTTTTAGGATTAAAACTTGACAGAACAAAGGCACTTAGAAGAATTAATACTGATTTTTCAAGAGCTTATTTTGAATATAGTGTTGCACTTCAAGGGTCAATAGAAGAATTATGTGATAGAGAACCTACTTTTGAATGTTTTCCATTAGGATTTGGTGAAATTGCAAAATTTATTGGAAAAGACAATGAGCTATATCAAGAAATGCTTGGAAGTTTTAGAGTAAAACCTCAAACTGTTTATGTTCAACCTAAACCTAAGTTAGTTACTAAACCTGCTGAAAAAAAAGTCATAGCCCCTATTTCCGAAAATAAACCTGCTTATAAGCCAAGTCCGCAGGAAAGTCTTAGAAGTGCAATTTTTGATAATAATTCTGCAGAATTCACAAGGGACACTAGACTAAGGGTTGAATATTTTGTTGAAGAAGCTGCAGGGTTATACAATGGGCAATTAGATGAAGTTACAAGGGCATTTTCAAAACTCAAATTTGGAAGAAAACTTAGAAGCAAAGACAGACCTGATGAAATGCAACTTAGAACTTTTTTTGATGATGTTCATTTGCAGTATGTACTAAAAGGAAGAGTTCCAAGTCATCAGGATTTAGGAAAGTTATATGAAGAAACTTGCGTTGCTTCATATAATAAATAGTTTTAAAAATCCCAATTATCTCCTTAATTTAGGTAATTTAATTACAAAATTAACTTACTATACTGGACCTGTAAGCGAGCAGGAAAAGAAAGCTTTTCCTGTCTGTTCAATTCCCTCTGAAAGGAATTGCACATAGAGGCAAACTAAACTGCAAACATAACTTACAGGATACTTAATAAAGGTTCATTAACAAAGTTAATGAATAATAAGGACCTGTAAGCTACAGAAATTTAAATAAAATTTCTGTCTGTTAAACTCCCGCTGAAAGGAGTTCAACATAGTGTCAAACTGGAATTTGTTTGCCAGTATAAAAACAAACAAAAAACAAGTTCATTAACAAAGTTAATGAATAATAAGGACCTGTAAGCTAGTGGCAAACTGGCTCGTTTACACCGAGCTCTCCGCGGTTCGATCCCGCGCAGGTCCATATACCATTTAGGGAAAATGAGTTCTGTGATATTTAAGACGAGTTTAAAAAAATTATATGATTTAGGAGAAAGATTAGGAGAAAAGATCCTTCAAGACGGAGGATCAGAGGCAGATCTAGAAAAAGTTTGTGAAAGATTCGGTCAATATTGCCAAGTTAGAGGAATTCAAGACAAACATGTTGATTTATTTTTCCAACTCTATAAACAAGGTCATGAAACATTAAATATGGGAATGTTTGAATTTGCTAGATGGATAATGATAAATGATTACACTTCCGATCAAGCTACATTTAGAAAACCTACAACAAGACAATCTCCTAATTAAAATAATTTATTTTAACTAAATAGGGTCAAATATGAAGGACTATGGAAAAAAGGAACATTTAGGATAATATCATTTACACAAAGTATATCAAAAAGGATATACTCATTAAATCTTGATTCATAGAAATCATTATAAACTCTATTTTGAATCTATTTTTATGACTGGAAAAGTATTACTTCCACCACATTATGAAACTCTTGAGAGTCCATTAATATTTCTTGGAGGACCTATCAAAGGAGCACCTTATTGGCATAATGAAGCAATTCAAATAATTCAAAGAAATGCTAATGAAATAAATGTTGCTTCACCAAGCAGAAGAGTTGATAAAAAATATTTAGATGCCAATCCTACTCATTTTAAACATTCTTCAAATCAGGAAGAATGGGAGCAAGTTGATTGGGAATCTTTTTACTTAAATCAAGCTTCAAAAAATGGAACTATACTCTTTTGGTTGCCTTTAGAAGAGCAACATTATTGTGATAGGGCATATGCTCAAACAAGTAGGATTGAAATTGGAGAATGGAAAACTAAGCATTTAGAAAATGGATGTAACTTAGTAATTGGTTTTCAACCAGATTTTTCTGGAGAACAGTATTTAAGATATAGACTTGCTAAAGAATGCCCCAATATTCCTATTTGTTCAACTTTAGAAGAGACTTGTCTTAAAGCTGTAGAAAAATCTAGAACAAAAAGTGTCGGTTAGAAAGTATATCATTTAGGATATATTCTTTTACATCGAGTATTCCGAGGTTCAACTCCTCGTGGGACAATATAAACTAAAAAAATGAAAAGAAAAATATATTTTTATCCAAAAACAAAACTAGGAAAAATATCATTTTATGGAGTCTTAATCGGTTTTTTATTATTGATAATGAAAACAAATAATATTCTCATTCCATTCCCCGCAATGATTTTAATTGGACTCATATGTATTTTTGGAATAACTTCAATATATTCTATTATCAAAAATAAAGATTATGCCATATTATTATTTGTTACCTCTCTTTTAGGGATTTTAGGAATCTTATTCGCAATTGGAGAGATAGTATATCCCCATTAGGAACAAGTTCGCTAGGAAAGTTTATATATTTTAAAATCTGTTTTATAATAGAGATGATAAAATGATAAGTCAAGAAATTCAATCTGGAAAAATAGATTTGTTATGTTTTGGAGATGAAGGATATATAAAAAGAGAATCTAAAAAAATTAAGATACCTGATGTTAGCGAAAGAACAAAAGCAGGAGATAGATTTCGAAAAACCAAGGACCCTAAAGATCTAAAAATTCTAGAAGAAACAGAAAAAAACTATCCCAAAATAGAAGATGGAGATACAGTTATTACAGGTAAAAAGACTAAAATAAATTTATCCATAGATTACAATAGTGGAAAAGATAAACCAATTGATAACTATAAACAAAGAATAAGTAAAACATTTAATCTGTTTCCAAACAGTGAATTAAAAGTTTCTGAATTTGAAAAATGGGACAAAAAATCTAAAGATACAAGATGCTATGGAGTTTTAGTAAAAAAAATTGAATTAAAAAAAGGTTTCTTTAAGTTTTCATTGAGTAATACTGAAGACGAAATAATTGCAAGCACTTCTAAAATAAAAGTCAAAGGAGGCTCAGGAGGAGGTTTTATTGATGTTTATGATAATATGGTTTACAGTCTTCCAATCAAGTCAACTTCAATTGGTGCAATAGGAGTTGAGTATACTAATATTCTAACAAAAAAGTCTTTTCTCGCAAAATCAGACACATTTGAAGAAATAATTGTTACTAAAGACTCAATTTACAAAAAAGGGTCCATAAAAATGGATGATATCTTTAACAATAATATGAAAATATTAATTTCCATGGGGAAAGGTTTTGATAAAATGATGCCTTCTATGGATGATAAGGAAATAGCAACGCAGATGAAAGAAATGCCAAAAATGTTAGAGCAAAATATAGGAAACTTAGAAATGTTTAAACAAATGTCTCCTGCAGATTTAGAAAGACTTGCTAAAATGTCTGGAAATGTTTCAAAAGAACAATTAGAGCAGATAAAGAATTTTCCAGAAATGATAAAAAAAATGGAAAAGTCTGGTATGATGAATGAAATGAAAAAATCAATGGCTATGATGAAAGGACAAATGGAAGGAATTGGAAATGAAAATATTGACCGAATGACCAAACTTACTCAGGAAACAATGAAAGAAAGAAAGATAAAGTTAGATGAACTTACAAAAACTCCTGAAGGAAAAGACATAGATGAAATCTTAGAATCTCCAAGAAATTATAAACCATTAACAAAAGAATTTGGAGCAGTAAAGGTTGCTTAAAAAATGCCAAAAAAAGAAAGTGATGAAGAGTTTTTAAAGAGAATGAAAAAGATTCAAGAAAATGTTTCTAAAAAAAGTATAGACTTAAAAAAAGAATTTTCAAATGAATACGAACAAGGAAGAGAATCCGGTATAAAAGTTGGAAAAGTGTTTGAAGAACTTGAACAATGTAGAAATATTCAAAAAGAATTTGAAGCAAATCCGCCGATACAAAAAACTATCCATGTTAACGGAAACCTTGTTGAGATTATTTATGATGAAAAATTCCAAAACAAAGTGGATATACTCAAAAAACATTGCATTTCTTTTCCTTCTGCGGTAAATGACACGAGTTATTTCACAATAGAATTTTCAACTTTTGGAAATGTTTTTTTAAAAAGAGGGATAAATAAAATCCCATTGCCTGAAAGTTCAGAGGATCTTCCGATTATAATCAAAGACGGGGATTCAATTATCACTGAAAAAAACTCTTACCTTCTCGACTTAAAAGATTATGAACAAGCTGAGGAAAATTCAATACATATCTTTATGTATCCGCAAAGTGAACTTAGATTATCAATTTCAGAAAAAAAAGATAATCCTGCTCCAGGATATATGGATCCTTCAAAAGTCAGTTTAGCAGTTAAAAAAAATTCAAAAATAACAAGATATCATTATAAAATAAAACAGATAGAATTGTTAAAAGGAATATTTAATATTTCAATAGAAAGAAAAAGTGGAAATCCAAATAGTTTAATAAAAATTCCTTCAAAATATCCACAAATAGAATTTAAAGGCCAAGGGGAATTATTTTCAAATCTAATAAATAATGAAATAGAAAAAATGAGGCAGGCAAACAAAGGACTTGCAGATGCCTATGAAAAAAAAGTTTCTGAAAGTTTAATTATGACTAAATCTCAAAAAATAAACAGTTTATCTTCAATAATAGAACTCTCGGAAAATGGTTCTCTGGTTTTATTTGGTACTATGAATCAAATATCCAGTAGTGGAAAAGTATCTAAAAAATTAGCAAAAGATCCATTTAATCCAATAAAAGTAACTTTAATTGGAAATAAAATGTATGAAACTGATTGTTCAAAATCTCCAGACTTAAGAGTCAGAGAAATTATCAAAAGAAGAAATGATTTCACGCAGTATATGACTTTTTTATCAACTAAAAAATCTTTTACAAATATGCTTACAGGAAAAAGTGAAGATTTAGACAAAGCAAAAGAAATGGTGAAACTTGCAGAAAAAATTGCAGATAAAGAATTAATTATGATTGCAAAAAGAAAATTAAAAAAAGCTGAAGATGATTTTAATAGAAATCAAACTTTGAAAAAAAGAGAAAGCGATCCAAATTATAAGAAAAGTCAAGAAGAAGAAATGGACAAAATGATGCAAACAGCAAAGGAATCAGGAGATGATGAACTAATTGAAGTTGCAAAAGCAATGAAAGCTGGACTTGATAGGCCGCAAATAGGCGGAGTTGATCCAAGTTATATTAATACAATGATTAGAAATGCTGATAAAAATCTCAATGAATTAGCACCTGAACTAGAAAAAGGACTTCCTAGTTACTCTGCACCAATAGAATCAGATAAAGTTTAAACAAACTCAACTTTTTTAATTGCATTAAAATTTTTCTTTATTGATTTTTCAATTTCTTCTTTAGATAAATCAGACATGGTTTTTTCTTCCCCATTAATTTTAAAAATATCTTTAGAAGGAGTAAAAAATTTTAGTTTAATTGAATTTTCAGTGGAATCAACAAATTCAAGTAATCCCCCGTTAATATTATATTTGGATTTTAATTTTTCAATAAATAGGCTGACCTCTTCTTTTTTTACCATAATATTTATATACCTAAATATATATTTAAAGATATGGGAATATTGGGTGATATTGTAAACAAAGTAAAGAGTGATGCAAAATACGAGATTTCTTCAGAAGTAAGTTCAGGAGTTAGAAGTGGAGCTAGAAAGGGAATTGGTGCTTTAGGGAAAAAAGAACCAGGAAAACCACTGGATAAATGTCCTAAATGTAAAACAAAAATTACAGATTCTAGTTTAAAATTTTGTCCTAATTGTGGTGCAAAACTAACTACTACTTGTTCCAAATGCAACATAGACTTTCCAGTTGGAACAAAATTCTGTGGTGGATGTGGCGAAAAACTAAAATAAAGTGGTTGAGTGTAACATAATCATCTAAAAAAGTAGTTCATTATGAAAGGTTACCTTTTTTGTTTAGGTTGAGTATTTTGCTAGAAGATTTGCTTCCAGGTATTTATTTTGATTTTAGACTAATAAAATTTGAATAATTTCCAGGATAACTTATTATTTTTTTATCTTTAATTTCAAAGATTCTTGTCGCTACTTTATTCATAAAATGCCTATCGTGAGATACAATTAAAACAGTTCCTGGAAAAGATTTTATTGCCTTTTCTAGTGAGTCTTTTAAACTCAAATCTAAATTATTTGTAGGTTCATCCAGTAATAAGATTTCATTTTCTTCCAAGGTAATTCTAAGCATATTTAGTCTTCCTTTTTCTCCGCCTGAAAGTTTTTTAATCAACTGATCACAAAAGTTTTTTTCAAAACCAAATCTTGCAAGCATTGAAATTAATAACCCCTCATTTTTACCACTTTCGGATTTAAGAAATTCCATTACAGTTTGTTCTGGATTTACATCTCTTAACTCCTGATCAAAATAACCTATCTTTAGATTTGGCCTTTTATGAATAGAACCTTTAGTTATTGCTTCATTATCCATTAGCATCTTTAGCAGGGTTGTCTTTCCAGCCCCATTTTCGCCTATAATTGCTATTTTCTCTCCCTGATCAACTTCAATAGTTGCATTTTTAAAAAGAGTTTTAGAATCAAACTTTTTACTTAAATCCACAAACCTAAATACCTCACATTTATGGAGTTCTTTATTCGTAAACCTTATTTTAATATCAACGATTAAATCCTCGGGATTTATTCCTATCTCAATTTTTTCTGCATCTCTTTTTAGCCTATCTGCAGTGGCCCTTAAAGCATGACTTCCTGCTCTCATCGCCCACTCATGATTTTGTTTTGCAGATGCGAGCATTTTTTCCTTTCTTCTAGTTGCATCTTTAAATTTTTCTGCAAGTAATTCTAAATGCTTAATTTCTGCTTCTTCATATTTTTCATAGGCTCCAACATATTTTTCAAAGGTTTTACCTTCAATTTTCCAAACCTCCTCAGTTATTTCATTTAAAAAATATCTATCATGAGAAATTACAATCAATGATTTTATATTTTCTTTTATATATTTGCCCAACCATTCAGAGGTTTCGAGGTCTAGATGATTTGTTGGCTCATCAAGTAGATAAAGATCTGCTTTTTTGGCAAGACATTCTGCTAAACGCAACTTTATTTTTTGCCCACCACTTAATTCAGATATTTTTTGCGAAAGAATATTTTTATTTATTCCTAATTTTTCTAGTAACTCTACAAATTTGGATTCTTCAATAACAAAAGAACTGTCTGTTAAAAGAAGATTATAACGATCCATTGTTGCATTAAATTTACTTTCGTTTTCATAAATTTCAGGGTTTCCAAGTTCTTTTTCTAGCTCATCTTTTCTATTTTCTAGTTTTTTCTTTTGGCTATCTAAATATTCACTTAATGTTGCTTCAATATTTTCAAAATTATTTTCCTGCTCCATCATGCTAATCTTCATTCCAGAAGAAATAATTCTTCCTTCAAATTCCTCTTGTCCAACTAGACACCTAAGAAAGGTGGTTTTTCCAGAGCCATTTTTTCCAACCAATGCAATTTTTTTGTTTGGGTGTATAACTAAATTCAAGTTTTCAAATAAACTTTCTCTTTCAAATTGTTTCGTAAAATCGTTAATAGAAATCATCTGAATGAATATATGATTTAATTAAAAGTAAGCCCTTAACTATAATTAATTTACAGACTAAATCATTTTTAAACCTAATGGTATTTTTTTATTGGATAAACCTCTAATCAAGACTGTTTAGAAAAGCTCAAGATATATCTAAGCCATATAAGTGGCTTAAAGAATCAGGAGTTAGAGGCCTGTGCAGGTCCATATCTATATAAAAAGAAAATGGGGTCTTTTAGAAAAATTTATATAACATCTTGTTTGTGTTTTTGGTATGATTCCCTTGACTTTGTTATTTGCAATTTGTGGAACAATTGGGATAGGGATATATTTTTCTAAAAGAAAAAAATCAAAATTTAGGTGGTTATGGTTAGTTTTGGGTACTGTGTTACTTTTAATGGCAATAATTCCATGGATTGCTTTAAGCCTAAATTAATAGAGTTGTTTACAAAAGATAAATTAAAAGTATACATTCTTTTAACAACCTATTTAAATTAAAGATAGGTATAATCCTCATGACAAAATTCCAATATATGCTTGCTCCAATGGAGGATTTTACTGATAATGCATTTAGAACATTATGCTTTCGACATGGGGCTGACTTGACATTTACTGAACTTCTAAGAATTGAAGCACTTGCAAAAAATGTTGAAAATATCTGGGATCGGATTGAAAAAAAGGATAATACTCCTGTAATTGTTCAGCTACTCGGTTCTTCAGAAGAAGATTTGGAAAAATTTCTTGAAATGTTTAAACCTTTTGAAGGATTTATAGGATTTAATCTTAATCTCGGTTGTCCTGATCCTCAGGTTGTTAGTCTTGGATATGGCTGTGCTATGATTAAAAATTTCTCAAAAGTAAAAAGAATGGTTGACTTAATAAAAAATAAAGGATACTCCTGCAGCATTAAAATGAGAGTTGGACGAGATGCAAAAGAAAAAGAAAAGAAATTTTATTTGAATACTATCAAGGAAGTAGATGCTGATTTTTTTATAGTTCATCCAAGGCATGGAAAAGAAGGATATGACAAAAAACCTGATTATAGTGTTCTTAAAGAATGTTCAAAAACTGGAAAAGTAATAATTGCAAATGGAGATATTGACTCGATAGAGAAAGTTAAGATGTTAAAATCTTATGGAGTAGCAGGAGTTATGATTGGAAGAGCTGCAGTAGTAAGTCCGCAAATATTTGATAAACTTAAAGGAAATAAACTTGTTTCATCTGAAGAAATAAAAAAAGAATATAGTCAACTAGCTGAAAAATACAATGCACCATTCAGATATAGAAAAAATGTTATGAAAAGGATGATTTAAAAAAATGAATAAAACTCCTAAAATTGATTTAAATCCAGATATTGAAGGTATTGCCCAGCTTTTAACTGATGAAGATAATGAAATTGGTCTAAAGAAGAAAAATTCATCCTCTTTAGGCAGGACTTTAGATGGTCAAATGGGTTATTTTATTGACGGTCAGGTCCAAACCCTTGATGGACAAAGTCATCAAGGTTATAGAGCATAATTATAAAATTAAAATGTTTTACATATTACTAAAGCTTAGCAGAATAAAGAACATAATCACAAACAATATCATCAGAATTAAGAATATACCTGAAATCAGCTTAATTTTTTTGTTTTTCTTAATTATTCCAAAAACTAAGGAAATAATTCCGATTAAAAACAAGGCCAAATAGATAATAAATAAATTCATGTTATTTCAATTAATTCTGAATATATAAATTATTCGCTAGATTTCTAAAAATTTAAATACTATCGGTTCCAATATATGTTATGGAAATAAAGGGTCATCTAAAAATTATTGTTCTAAAATTATTATATCAGGAAGATTTAACAGGATATGGATTAATCAACCAAATTAAAGATAAAACTGGTTTTTGGAAACCATCTCCAGGCTCAATATATCCTTTAATGAATGAACTTAGCAAAAAAGGACTTGTCAAAGTAAAGCAAGTAAAAAATCAAAAAGTTTATTCTATTACTCTAAAAGGTAAAAAGGTTTTTGACAGACTCAAGTCTGAGCGTGAAAAAGCAATAGAAAATATAAAACATCATCTTAAGATTCTTGAATTAATTGAAGATAAAAAAGATATAAAATCTATTATGACATTTATAGACCTGTTTAAACAAGAAGATATGATGATGAAGAATAACCTTCCTGACCTTTTTGAACTCAAAGATAGCATAATAGGTGCTTCTTGTCGAGAAAAAAATATTGCTGAAATAAGCAAAATAATCAAAGAAGCTTCTAAAAAAATAAGAGAACTATAAAGTAACTCGAATTTCATAAAGTTTATAAATGAATATCGATAGCGATAATCATGGAATCCAACTTTATAGAACGATTTCTAGTGAAGATAGCAGTTTTCCAGAAGAAAAATGCACTTTTAGTATTAGTCTTAACACTGATAATCACTGGTTTTTTAGCTTTTCAAATGACTAAAATTTCTATGCAATCTAATCTTGACGAGTCAATGCCAAGAGTTTCAATTGATGATGTTAGTGATAGAGTTAATGATAAATTTGGTTCACAGGATGTTGTACTTATTTTAGTTCAACTAGATAAAGATTCGAGTGAAGCTGGTGCTCCTGTAGATATCAGGGACCCTGAAGTAATAAAATTTATGGTAAAACTTGAAGACAGACTTTCTAAAGAAAATTCTATTGGCCAGGTTACTTCTATGGGAACTATTTTCAAACAAACAGGAGTTCCAAAAGATATTGAAACTTCCAAGTTAATAATATCTAGAGCAGGAGCAGAAAGCTTGTTTAATCGAGACTATAGTGCAACTTTAATGTATATCACCTGTGATCTTGGAAGCGGGGAAAATGGTGTTAAAGCAATAAACCTGGCTGCTCAAAAAGACATTGAAGTTTCAGGACTTCCTCCAGGAGTAAAAGCAACTGTTACTGGAACTCCTTCTATGAGGGATATGATACTTACATCAATGGCGCATGATGCTATATTTACAATTCTTGTTGCGGCTGCAATAATACTTATTCTATTGGTTGTTGCTCAAAAATCTTTTACAAAAGGAATAATTGTATTTTTACCATTAATTCTTGGAATTGTATGGACTCTTGGAACAATGGCTTTAATTGGAATAAAACTTTCTATTGGAACTGTTGGAATTGGTGCTATGATTCTTGGACTTGCAGTTGAATATGGAATATTCTTAGTTCACAGATATCATGAAGAAAGAGAAGACAAAAATCAAGAAGACGCACTTAAAGCAGCACTTGGAGGGGTTGGATTTTCAATAATTGGTTCAGGTCTTGCCACTATTGTAGGATTCTTAGCACTTACAATCTCTGTTGCACCTGTACTTGGAGATCTTGGTTCTTCAATTGCACTTGGACTTGCATTTTGTCTGGCAATTACAATCTTTATCACACCTTCATTTATAATCCTTGAAGAAAATTTGGAAAAATGGCTAACCCAAAAAAATCATAGAAAGCACTCTGAAAAACTTAAACAACATCAAAAGAAAAAATGGTAAAAAAAATTAATATTATCCCAAAATACTCGCATTTCATATCAAATAATGCAGTCACAGTATTAACAATATCTTTGATTGTATCTGTACTCATGATATATGGAGCAATGAATGTCAAGACACTTAGCATGGATTATCAGGAAATGCTTCCTGAAGATAATCAAGTCGTTAATTCATTTAAGGTAATTTCTGAAGAATTTGGAGGAGAAAACTCTGCAACTATTGTAATTGAAATTGATGATTCTGTTTCTTTGTCAAATGAACCTGTTGATATTAGAGACCCACGAGTTATAAAGTATATAGACAAACTCTCAAATGAATTAAAATATGTAAAAGATGTCACAACTATTTCAAGTATAGCTGAGCCAATAAAAAAATCAAATGATGGATATCTTCCAAATACACTAAATGAAATGACTGTTGTTTTAGATAATCCTGCACTCAGTTATTCAAAGAATTCCTTGGTGAGTAAAGATAATTCAATCAGCTTGATAACCCTAAGATTTTCAGAAGATTCTGATGACCACTCTAAAGAAATTGAAAAAGAAGTTGAAAAGATTATTGAAAACTCAAATAAACCTGCAGGAATCTCAGTTACAGCAACAGGAGATATACTCAAAGACCCTAAAGTTATGAGAATTATTGAAGAAGATATGAGCAAGACTTCAATTGTCTCACTTATTGGAATTATATTTATTTTATTATTTATGTTTAGATCAATAAAATATGGATTTTTACCATTGACCTCTATAATATTTGGAGTATTATGGACAATGGGATTTTTAGGGCTTGCTGGCCTAGGCCTAAATACAATGACATCAGGAACAATTTCAATGATTATGGGAATTGGAATTGATTTTGGAATACAGATAATTGTAAGATTCAAGCAGGAGTTTAAAACTCTAGACAAAAAATCTGCAATGGAAAAAACAATGAATGCTGTAATGGGCCCAATTTGGATTACAACTATTGCTGCAATAATTGGATTTCAGGCAATGTCCCTTGGAGAACTTACTCTTATGGCAGATATGGGAAATATAATGAGTTTTGGTGTATTTTTCTGCATGTTTGCTGCAATAACTGTTGTTCCGAGCTTAATTGTAATAATTGAAAAGGATAAACCTGGATTTAAACATAGAACTGATAAACACAAATCTTTATAAATGACTATCGTTACCGATATTTAAAATTAAACTGTCACAAACACAAAAATGAAACAAAAAATATTAACAATAACATTGATTTTGATTCTAACGTTTAATATAATCCCATTCATAAATGCTGCTACAACTTCTGATGACCTAAGTGTTGAAGACTATGACATTTCTTATTCTTATGATTTAACCCAAGCTCAGGCAGGAGAAAGATTTAATCTTAAGGTAACAATAACAAATACAGATAGTGGAGACAAGGATAATGTAATGTTCTCATTTGATTTAAATTCTCCTTTGGACATAGATGAAGATGATGAAGAATGGGATATTGGGGATCTTAGTGCTGGACAAAGTATTTCAAAAACATTTAGAATTGAAGTAGAGGATAATACTGATTCTGATGATTATAAGGCAAATTTTAAATTAGAAGACAGTGATGATGAATGGGATGACTATTTTACTGTAGAAATAAATTCAAATAAAGCTGACATTATTATTGCATCTGTTGAAAGCAGTCCTTTAACACTTACTCCGGATATGGACGAAGTCAAACTTACAGTCCATCTAGAGAATCAAGGAAGCGAAAGTGCAAAATTCTTAAAAGCAAAACTAATACTCCCTGAAGGCTTTAGTGCAACTAATTCTTATTCAGATACAGCTAGTATTGGGACTATAGCTGGCGAGTCAAAACAAAATGCAGTATTTTACATAAACACAGATAAAACACTTAAATCTGGCCTATACACAGGCACAGTTGAACTTACATATAAAGAAGGCACTCAAGACAAGACAAAAACACTAGAATTTGATTTGCCTGTTCAAGGTTCTCCTCAGTTTAGCATAAGCGCAGTTAGTCCTGAATCAAAAATCATGCCTAAACAGACTTCAAAAATAAAAGTGACATTAACAAATGACGGGGATAAAAAAGCAGAAGAAACTTCAATAAAAGTCTTTGAAAAAACTGATTATCCTTTTAGTTTTAGCGAAAAAACATATTATATAGGGACCCTTGAACCAGGACAATCAGGCACTGCAGTTTTTGAAATTACTACAGACTCTGATGCTACAGCTAATACTTATATTATTAATACACAAATAAGAACAGTTAATGCTGGAACTGTTATTGTTAGTGAAGAACCTATTAGTATTAGAATTTATGAATATGAAAAAACTGCAAGTGATTATCTTAAAATAATCGGGATTGTAACTTTGATAATACTTGCACTAGTTGGATTTTTGCTTTATAGAATTAATAGTAATAGAAAAAAGAGTTCTGCAAAAGAAGTAGCCACCTTAAAAAAGATGATTAGATAAACAAGACCCAAGATTCTAAACAAATTTATTAAGGATTAGTATAGATTTAAAATTAAAAAATAAATAATTCATCTATACTTGTTTTAAGGACAGCTGCAACATCATGAGCAAGTTTTAGCGAGGGATTATATTTTCCTTGTTCTAAAA
>Ga0172381_10002172_pt1 | contig 22064 bp, 39 predicted proteins | sample Leawel6488metaG_FD_119754 | JGI IMG/M metagenome (GOLD analysis project Ga0172381, IMG submission 119754) | Leachate microbial communities from a municipal landfill in Southern Ontario, Canada - Leachate well 64-88 metaG | ecosystem: Engineered > Solid waste > Landfill > Unclassified | place...
AGAATAGTGTGATAATGGCTTGATTTTTTTCTTTTTTTATCATTAGGATTTTCACCAATCCAATTATTTAAACTTTCTATTTTATCTTTAATCAATTCTTCACTATATCTATTTATTAATTTTTGATATTCTTCTTCAGTTAAATAAACATATTCTAAATATTGAGTTTTCTGTATAGAAGTTTCTTCTATATTTTCTTTTTCTATTAAATTAGTCTTAACATTTACTTTCTTTTTTATCTTTTGAATATTATGTAATAAATTTGGAACATATAAAATTCTTTCTTTTTTCCATTTTTCTTTATCAATAGCATCTAGTTCACAAAGAGTATCTAAAATTTTAGACATTAATTGGCCATCTATTTTAAATTTATCTAATAGTACTTGACATTCTTCTTTTGTTTTAGCACGATATTGATAATTTTCTGATGCCTTACTACCCAAAACTTCTAATAGCTTAAACCAAACTGCATATCCATTATTTTGATATAGAATTTCTAATGCTTTAATTGTTGAGCTTTCTTTTAATAAATGTGGAAAAAATTCTATAGTTTGCTTAGTTCTACCTGCCACTGTAACACCTTCTTTAAATTAAATTTAGGGGAGAATATTAATTCCCCCCATATATTAAATTATATTATTATTAAAAAGGAAGCTCGTCATCCTCATCCATTGGATAGAATCCATCACCATTAGCTTGACTAGTATTAGTGTTTGGAGTAGTTCCATTATTACTTTTTTTACTGTCTGCAAAATATGTTTCTTCAGCAACAACCTCAGTAACATAATGTTTTTTGCCTTCATTATCATCCCATGTTCGAGTTTGAATTCTTCCTACTACTGCTACTTGAGAACCTTTTGTAAAATATTTTCCACAAAACTCTGCTGTTTTAGCCCATGCAACAATATTTATAAAATCTGCATTTGGTTGTCCTTCTTGTTTAAATCTTCTATTTACAGCCAAGGTAAAACTTGCTACCGCTGTATTATTGCCACTAGTGTATTTTAGTTCAGGGTCTTTTGTAAGTCTTCCCATCAATATTGATTTATTCATAATTATTTATCCTCCTGTGATATTTTAATTTTATTTAACTCTTCAATAACAGAATTTGCTACTGAAATATCTTTTATAGAATTGTAATTAGCTACTGTGTGTTTATTTTTTATTGCAGTTTTAATATCTGCTTCCGATACACCTTCAGAAGATAATTTACTAACTAAAGCTTTAATATCTTCCTTTACTTTTGTTAAATCATCAACTATTACTGTTTCTATTTCCTTAAATTGTTCAACATTTGTTTTAGGTTGTGGTTTTTGTGCTGGAGCATCTCCACTATTAGCCCAATCATATAATGCCATTCCGTCTTTCTCAGTTAATACATCATATCTATTTTCAAATAAATGAGTATTATCTTTCATAGCATCAGCAATATGTGATTGTTGGTCAATATTAAATGTTACAGTATAATTATATTCTGTATTATCTCTTTGCTTATATCCTAAACCAACTTTCTTTGGAACTTGCTTACCATTTTTATCTTCCATTACATATTCATCTTTTCCTCTAACTGTAGCAAAAATATGTAATGGTGATTGAAGTATCTTTTCCATAAAAGGGTCATGTCTAGGTGTAATTTTAGACCAATTAGTATAACTATTACCAGGCATTTTTGAGTGAACTTCTAAACAATAATCCCACTCATGAGTTATACTATCTATAATTAATATAGTATAGCCACTCTCAACAGCAGATTCTATTGCCTCAATATATTTTTCTGGTGTATAAGGTGCTGATAATTGCAAATCATCAAAATCAAATTCATTTGCATAATATCTTATACGTCCATTCTCCGTATCTATTGCTGCAATCTTACCACCCGACTTTTTTGCAAATCCTGTAGCAAGTCTAAGCATAGAATATGTTTTTCCACTTCCTGATGCTCCTGCTCCAAGAACCTTAATCCATATTTGTTCTCTTTTTGCTTTCTTAAATCCTATATTTGCCATGTTTATGTATTACCTCCATTTAAATTTATTTTATAAACTTACAATTTCTAACATATGATAAAATATTCATTTCACGCTATAATTAGGTGGACTCTGACAGCGTTTTATTGGACGCTTGCGATTATCTTTCATTTTCATTATGTATTACTCCTATTCATCATCATCTTCAACTAATGTATAATCAACTCCCAAAGCATTTGCTATACATTCAAAGGTATACTCTAAACTCTCACAGCAATCAACAATAAATTCCCATTCGCCATTTTCTTTCTTAACTTCTAAAACTTCTCCATTACACTTAAATTCCATATCCTTTTCTCCTTATGTATTATTCTTCATCCTCAGTCTCATCGTTTTCAGTATTCTCATTAGTAATAACTTTCAATGTACCTTCTTTTATTTTCGTAACATCCCAAATTTGTCTACAGTCACCACGAAGGGGATTAATCTGAAAACTCATTTTTTCTTTTTTACCAGAAATTTTTTCAAGAGTTCCTATAATAACTTGGTCATTACTTTCAATAATAAACTGAATTTGATTACCTTCCTGAAGAACAGTTATTACTCCTTCAAATTCTACTTCCACAACATTCCAAGGCTTTTCATCAAGTCTCTGTACACTTTCCTCACCCTCAATTTCCATGTTTACTAACTTGTAATTATCAGTTACGTTAATCATCTTTTAGTCTCCTTTTCGTTAATTAATTTATATTATTATTTCATTGCTAACTTTATTTGGATAATCCATCATACATACTTGCTTTTTCAATAGTTTCCATCAGTTCATTATATGTATAAATTTTACAACCAATCATAACAAACTTAAAATCACCATCTAACTTTTGTATTTCCATAGGTGAAGTAATTAATGTATAATCTTTTGGTATAATATTTTTTATGCAATTATGAATTAACGAAATTTGCTCCAAATCTAATAATATATTACCTTTTTCATTAGTTGGAACTTTCTGAAATAAAATATTTGACATAGAATCTCCTTTTTAAGTACTTTTAATCTTCAATTACAGTTATTTTATCTACATTTGTAAATCCAGCAGCAGACATGAACATTTTAAATTCTTCCACTAGAAAATCAAAACATGTTTGGTCTTGTAATACATATGGGGTATATGTTTTAATAACTCTACTCTCTTGTCCGAATTCATTAGTGAAACTAAAATCAATTTTTAAATTACCTTCTTCATTCATATGTGAACTCCTTTATTCTTAAATATTATTTTAATAATGATGCAATCTCATCAAGTTCTAGCTCAACCTTCTTACCATCTGACAATAGCTTAACTAATTTATCTTCCATTGCCTTGAGGTTTCTTTCCTCATCTTTTCTTGAAAGAATTTCAATCTTAGCTTTAATATCTTTAATCCAATCAAAGACATCATATCCACTAAATTCTACATCAGTCATCATTATTCCCAAGTCACTAGCAGAAATCTTATACATATTCAATCTTATCATTAATGATACTAATTGTTTCTTTGACAAAACATTAATATTATATCTTTCTCCTTCTAGTTCAAGAGAACAATTTGTTAATGGTGTAAATCTTGTTGACTTACCTAACTGTTCCTTTTTCTTCTCAATCTGTTCCTTTAGTTGTAAAATTCTTTGGTCATTTGTTTCATTACTCATAAAGAATACTCCTTTTCATATTTTCTGCCATTTTTTAAATATCTTTGTATATATAATGGTTGTACTTTTTCATATATCTCTTCTAGAGATATAGATGATATATTTTGAACTTTAACAAACCCTACCTTATAACCGTAAGTATATTTATCATCTTCTTTATATTTATATTCTTGTAAAATATAATCATTTTTATCTTTTGTAACAGGCTCAACAAGATATGATTTTTTTATTCCTGTTGATTCACTTATAAATTTAAAACTAGAATAATAAATTGACCCATCGTTATATTCACATTTTCCATGTTTAATAAAATCCTCCAACGATATCTTACAAAAAACATCCTTTGATTCATCATATGGGGAATAATTATAACTACATTCCATTTTTTCAAATATATCGGCATATTCATTTAAACATTTATCATCTATACATTTTATAAATTTACCTGATATGCTTGGGTATTGATTAAAATTCCATTTATATTCTGTTTTATTAACTCTTTCTCCATTAACATAATCATAATCAAAGTTTTTATATGCAAACCATAAATATTTTCCATAATGAAAGTTATTTATATTTTTATAATCTATTTTTCTTCTTCCATACCTAACAAGCTCATCTGGAATATCTTTATGGGATTTAGAAGTTTTCCATTCTTTATTTGTTAACCACATATATCCACTTGAATAATAATCATATTTACCCATATAAACCATTTCATGATTATCTTTTGTTAAATATGTTGCTCCTATTATCAAATCTTTAGCTTTTATTGTTTCATTGTTATGCAAGATATTGTTGTATTCATTAATCTCTTTATAGTCAGGTGATTCTATAGGCATTAACAATAAGTCTTTACCGTCCCAACCATAAATAAACTGTCCCTCTAATCCTTTTCCTTTTGTAGATGTAGCATTTTCAAGGATATAAAGAAGATTTTCAATAGTTATTTCAAATTCAAAGTTACGAGGGTCATATACTCTTGTATAGGCATGTCTATGACTCCATCCACTATCATAGTCACCAACTTTTTTATTAAGAACAAAACCTTCTGTGGGAATATTATCAAATTCTTGAGGTGGTATTTTTTCATCTCTCCATGATTGCCAACTTGTTTCTTTTCTTAGCTTCCCTTTCTCATCTGTATAAATAATATAAGCTAACTTCCCTGTATATGTATCATTTCTATTTTGAAAACCCACATTTATTTTCTTAGGTATGAAAATATTTGCTTTCACTTAAAAACTCCTTTCAATAATTTATATTTGTATCAGCATAAAACTAACAATCTATTCACTTAATGAAAAACAAACAATTGTAACATCTGATTCATCATTTATTCCTTGATAAATACCTTGGAGTACTTGAATCAAATTATCTCTATTTTCAAAACCATCATCCATAGCCATTTCATCTGTTACGTCTTTGAGTTTGTAATATCTTAACTCATTAACATTAATATAAACAAAATCTTCAGATGCATTTGATTTAAGTATTGTTTTTGCTAGTGAATATGTACGTAATCCTTGCCTACAAGTAGTTGTTTTTTCTTCTTTCTTAACCAGTTCTAATAATTCTGGTTTGATTAAAATTGTTTCCATATCCTTATATCCTCCATTTTATTTTATTATTGAATGAAACTGACCTTTCATGTTGTTTTATGTTTATCAAGTATCAGTATATGAACAAACCATTTCATGATAACTTTTAGCATCATCTTCTTCTTTTCTCTTTGTTCTCCTTGTTCTATCATAATAAGTCCATTTTTTCAATATATCTTTTATTTTTCCCTTATTATCATAACAATTTAAACCTATAGCAATATCTCCTGCCAAATTTTCTATTTGGTGTAAATCTAGTGATGATCTTAATGAATCTTTAGCTATATAATCTTCTCCTATTTCATCCCATACAAATCCTTGTGTTTCATACACATTATATTTTGAGTTCCATTTAACATCCGATATATAACAATCGGTTGTTTCAATAACACCGTTCATTATAATACCTGTTTCCATAGTTTGCTTTGATAAGTTTTTCAGAATCTTTTTCTTTTTATAATCCAATTCCATAAATTTAATCTCCTTTTAATATGTTATAAAATTAATCATCTATCACATTTCTTTAATTATCTTATATCCTCTATGTTTTAAAATATTAACAAAAATATCGTCTGGTAATTCATTTATTATTAATTCCGATAAAAACCCTTCTGAACTAATAACTGTTTTATATCTTAATCCTTCAATTTGATGATTCAATTTTATATCTTCAAATTCTTTCTTTAGATTATTTAACCCACATTGTAAGCATTCACTTGAATTATTCATAGTTAACTCCTCCCTATCATTTCATTAAATTGTTGTTCACTTATGATTTCAACATTTAAATCTTTTGCAGTCTTATTCTTACCACTAGTTGATGTAACATCGTTATTAACCAAGTAATTAGTTTTTGATGAGACTCCTCCTGCAACTTTACCATTAAGCGATTCTACTAATTCCTTAAACTCATCTCTATTCTTAAAGGTGGTCACTGAACCTGTGATAACAAATGTTAATCCTGCAAGGTCTTTAAGCTTACTATCAGATTTCTTTTCTTCCTGCTTAATAGTTATTAATTCTAATAACTCATTAAATAAATTCATATTCTCTTCGTTTTTAAAGTATTCGTAGATACTTAATGAAGTAATTTCTCCACAATCCTCAATACTTGCAAAACTCATAGGATACTTAGTTGAATTTATAAACTTACTAATATCATTGTTAAAATATTTAGCAATTCTTTTAGATGTACCAAAGCCAACATTCTTTATTCCTAAAGAAGTAATTAATGATGACATTTCAATATTTTTAGAATTTTCAATCGCTTCTAACATTTTTATGTATGACTTCTCAGCAAATCCATCAAGTGATAATATTTCTTTTTTAAATCTACTTAGTTTGAATATATCTATATAGTTTTCAAGGAATCCTTTATCTATGAGTGTTTCAAGTGTAGTTTCACCAATATCAGAAATATTAAAACATTGTTTGCTTACAAAGTGTTTTAGTTTCTTCAATAACTTGGCATCACAATCTGGATTTAAACAATATAAATCATGTGTATTTACAAGTAATCTTTCTTCTATATCTCCACCACAAGCTGGACATTTAGTTGGAATTACTTCAGTATTACTTCTAGTAATATTGTTTTCAATGGCAGGAATAATTTTGTTTCTCTTACTTGTCTGAATGAAATCTCCATGACCTAATTTCATAGCTCTAAACCTATCTAAATTATGTAGTGTTGCCCTATCATGGTCTGCTCCATCCATCTTAATTGATGTAAAAATACCTTTAGGTACAATCTTTCCAGTTCGGCTAGTATTCCATTCTGTATAGTTGTAATTTGTATCGTACCAACTATCCTCAAATTTAAAACTGATAGAATGGTTCGGATGGTGATTACTGCTGCCTTTAGATAATCCATATTCTATATTATTGAAACTTAACACGAGTCCATCTATTGGAATCTCAATATTAGGAATATCCTCGATTATTTGTTCAATAGTCTCTTGTAAATCATTCTTAGTGACAATCCAATATTTAACTGTATTAAATCCTTGACCTTTTAACCATTCAAATTGTTCAGCTTTAGTCTTAAACTTATTTCCTTTAATTATATTGAAAGCACAAAATTCTATATTTCTTTCTTTACAAACTTTACTGTCGAGTAAACCTACAGAGCCATTGGCTAAGTTTCTTGGATGCTTATATTTATCTTTTTCAAGTAATATGCTATCATTGACAGTATTGAATGATTTAAATGTCATATGATTTTCACCGACAACCTGTATATCATTATCATCATCAATTTTTAAAGGAATACCTTTAATACTATTAATATTATGTGAAATATCTTCTCCAATATTAGTTTCTGAATCACCTCTAGTACTTAATTGGTTAAATAATTTATTTTTATATTCAACCTTACCCGTACCACCATCAATTTTAAGCATTAATATTCCTTCATTATTGCCTAACCATGTTTCTAAATCAGATATCTTTTTACTTTTACCAAGTGATAATAATGGAATATCATGTTTAACTTTTGGTAAAGTAGATACAATTTTATATCCTGCTCTTTGCGTTGGGCTATTGGAGAGTATAATTCCAGTTGATTCTTCTAGTTCCACTAGTTCATCAAACAGCTCATTATATTCTCTATTTCCCATTATTGATTTACTTAGATTATAATAGTTGTAACATGCATTATTTAATATCTGTACTAACTTATGTATTCTTTCGATTTTCTCTCTCATAAAACTCCTTTCATTTATGTAAGTAAATTATTTTATTATTTGGTACTCATTTATAATAACACAGTTCCTTTTGTTTGTCAAATGTTTTGCAAAAATTATATTATTAATCAATTACTAACTGGTATTAATGATATTAAATATCTACAATCCTCATATCTAAACATGCTTCTATATCCATGCTTATCTTCAATAATAAATGTATTACAACTAATACCAACTAACTTCCCTTCAAGTAATTCATTTTCAGATATAAGACTTACTCTCACATACTTATTAATATTAGTATTAAAAATTTCTTTAGCTGTATTCTCTTGTAATCCAATCATGCTTATGTATCACCTTTCTTATATTAGCATTAATAAAATAATTTGTCAAGTGTTCGGCTTTAACTTTGCTTTTGTATTAATTTTCATTTGTATCAACTAAGTCCATTGGTCTAAAATATCTAATAAACCCAAATGTATCTGTTTTATTTACGGTATGTTCACATTTTACAATACTCTTTGTCTTATCGGGACTATTCCATTGACCTCTTTTGAAAATATCCAATACTTTTACCCAACCATAATATTGAGTAAATTCTCCATTGGTATTTTTTAATCTATAATATTTACCTATTTGAATATCTTGTATCCTCATTTCCAATTCCTTTCCAAATAAACAATTCATAACATTTTTTGTCTTAATTTTATTGACAATTTTTCATATTTATTACCTAGTTCTTCAGCTAATTTTATATATTGATTTTTCATTTCTTGACAGAATACTGATAAATTATCAGGATTTAAATCTATAGTTTTTCGAATACTCATTAAATCTTTCTTTATTTTCTGTATTAGTTTTATATCTTGTGATATATCCATTTATTATCCCCACTGATATCCTATTTCTTCTTCATTTAAGTATTTATGTCTAACACTATATCTCTCAATATCTTTTTCCAAATAAGTTTCAATACAACTAATCATTCTATTACATATTTCATATTCAAATGTATTAAGAGCTGATTTTCTCCATATTTTGACTACCACACCAATTTGATTTCTATTGATTACTACAATGTCTCCAAACAAAAATTTCATATTTATCTCCCTTATCTTATTATTTTATATAAAATAATAGCATTGTTCATTCTTCTAACATCTTCTCCACATTTTAAACATTCCGAAACTTCTGGTATATCTGCATAATGCTCATATACACCTAAGATATCAGCACAATCAAGACATCTTATTTCATATATCTCTTGTAACTTGTTTTCTGATATGTATTTTTCACATACATTATAAATACTTTCACATGTAGAACCGTCTACATGTGTTAATATAGCTGATGGATAAAAACTTTTACAAAAAGTAGTTTTAATTTTATCGTTTATATATTCTTCAATTGTATTAAATTTGTTCATATTTATCTCCTTTTATTCATAGACTTTTATATTACATCCATATTGATTCATTATATTTTTTAGCTTAATATGATAATAATTATGATTTATTAGTAATAACTTTTTACAATAATATTTATCTGGTAATATATTTTCCATTTCAAATATTTGATTATCCTCAATATAATTATTAAGTAAAATAGCATATTGAGGTCTTAACTTTTCAATCATATTTTTAAAACTTTCTAATGATAAACTAGCAGTTGTATATGTAGATGATGTACTTGTTGAACTAACTAATTCATTACAACACATAGATTCATACATTTTACGGGTAGCAGAATCAATTTCTTTTTTGATTAATTCATTAATGATTTTCTCGAATTTCATTTAATTATCCTTTCTAAATTGTATAATTAATATTTAACTAAATTATATTATTAATAGCAATAAAATTCTTTAATTGTTGTTTACTATTTCCCATATAAATTATATCTACTAAATTACATTTATTATCCACTTTCCATAATTCATGTTGTGTAAAATATGTATTATCAGCGTTATACACTCTTTTGCGTTTAAATCTGTATGATGGTTTTTTCTCTATACAATCCTTATAACCTTTGGTAGTCCACCAAATTATTTTTTGTAGTCTTTCTTCACTAAAAAACTTTTGTTGAGGATACCAATCTTCTAAACTTCTTTGATGTTTACCACAATTACAAGCCTTACATGCAGGAATATCATTTCTTAAATCGTTATAACCTTCGTCATCTACATGTTCGTTATGTAATTTCTCACCATAAATCTTACGATGTTCACTGAGGCTCATACCACAATAGGCACATGAATAATCAAAAACTGTTAACATTGCTTTCTCTTCTTTTGCATTAACATCATGATTTCTATGTAATGAACTTAGATAGCAACATCTTTCAGGGTTTTCTTTTCTCCATTTCTTATTTTTGTTCTTATAATGTTCAGGTTTAGCTTGCTGAACCTTTCTATCATTATCAATAAACTTTTGAGGATTTGATAAATATCTTTCCTTGTCATATTTTTTTCTTGTTTCAAAGTTTTCTAATCTATTTTCTTGTGCCTTTTTTATTTGATTTTCTCTGTCTTTCATGTAATTATTATGATTATATTCTTCTTGACAAGTATTACACTTAGAATTAAAACCTTCTTTATCTTTACTTCTTATTTTAAAATAATTTTTACTTAATTCAAACCAATTTTCACACTCTTTACATTTTCGATATTTAACTCCATTTTCAATTTTATTATAATCATTATACTTTTTAGTTGTCTTTTTGTCTATAATTATATTATCCTCCTTTTAAATGTGAATAGAACTCTTTATTCATTCACTAATTTTATAGTGATTTGAGGTATCTGTACTAAAGTACGCTTAACCTACAGGTATATAAATAAATACCTTTTTATTCTCATTGTGCTTTTAAAAATCTATTTTCAATATTAATACTTGCATTATGGTCTGCATTATCTGTATGACCACATTTAGTGCATTTAAATGTTTCCTGTGTTTGTCTATTTAGTTTGTCTCTATTTCCACATATAGGACAATCAATACTTGTATACCTTGGATTGACCTGTGTTGTTTTAATACCCATCTCTTTTGTGTATTTTAGGATATCATTTTTAATACCTTGAATCTTCATTCTTCTTAACATGTAATTAACTTCTTTACTATATGTTTTAGCATCGTTTAATTGTAAATCCTCCATAATAATATGAGTATCTTCTTTACCTTTAAGAAATTGCTTTATTCTATAACAGTTATCACACTGAACAAATCTGCTTAATTTGTTTTGTTTTTTCTTATAATTCTTATCAGGTAAAGTAAATTTTTCATCGTCTAACTTTTTGCGCATATGTGCTTCTAAACTTTGTCTATTGGCTTGATTCTTAATTAATTTTTGTGCTTTCTTCACTATAGTTTTATTTTGCTCAACTATCTCTCCATCAGATGAAGTAATAAGCTTTTTTAATCCTATATCTATACCAATAATATCTACGGGGTTAGGAGTTGGGTGATTTATCTCTTTTTCGTATGCTCCAATGATTTCAAATCTGTCATAGTTATTAAATTTAATAGTAAAAGTATTTTGTAAAGTATATTTATCTAGTATCTTCTTATGATAATCTGAAATATCCACTACTATTCTGAAGTTCTCCATTTTACGTTTGGTAATGAACTTATTGGTATCAATAATAAATATCCAATAATCATCATATTTTTCAATGTCTACCGTATGAAAGGTATTTGCCCAAATTTGCTTAGATTTCTTTATTGGTAGATTTATCTTGTTTTTTAGCTCCCAAAATTTATCTTCTATATCTTGCTGTAATATTAAAAACGATTGCTCATTATCAATTACTTTCTTTACTTCTAATAAGAACTCATGATATTTTTTATCTTTTTTCTTATACTCTTTAACCTGCTTATTGATATAAGTTACAAGTCTATCCCAATCAAATACAAATTTACTACAATAATTGTATATGCGTTGTTGCATCTTATCTTCAAATTTGAAATGGATTTTTTGAATGATATTTTCTTGCAATGACTTTAATGCACCATAGGTCATAGATAATATTTGCATGTAATGCTGGAATTTAGTAGCAGGAGAAGTAATCATAATTCTATTACTATAGAAATCAATCCATGTTCTAACTCTAATAACTTCATTAAAGTTATTCCAATAATACTCTAATAATTTATTTTCAACTTCTCGACATTCAGTTAAAAAATTAATACCTTTATCAAAATCTTCTGTAGAAGTTTTACTATTAGAATAAAATTTAATTGCTCTCATTTCAGTAGCCATGATTACTCCTCCTCTCTACTCATATTATTAATTTTCTTCATTACTTGGATATAATGGATAAGAACAATTCTCACACAATCTCAAATCACCATAAGCACCACTTAACCAATACTCATTATGTTCTATTTCACAGCCACAGTGATTACATTTAGGAAGGACAATTTTCTGATCTAATTTAGTAATGGATAGGATAAAGTTTTCAGTATAAATATGTACAACATCGTCATAAACATCTTCAAAGTTATTTCGAACTTCTAAGATTAATTCATTATTAATTCTAGTGTTTAAAGTTTGGTTTCTACCATCAAATAAACAGAGAATGAATTTACCAATGTCACAATCTAAACTCTCATAGACATATGTACTCATAAAATTATTATTAGTATTATGAAAGTTTATTGATACTTCACACCTCATGTTTAAAAATTTTAACAACTGATTTAATTCGCATTCTTTACCTAATTTCATAATCGACACCCCTTATAATAAATTAAGTAAGTATGGTTGCAACCTTTAACTTACATTTTCTATTATAAGGGATAACTTTAAAAGTGTCAATAATATTTATTACAAAAAGTAAATAATATTAGTTACGATTATTAATTACTTCATATTCAAACAAATCCTTGATGTCACATTCTAAAAATTCAGCAAATCTTAATGCTACATCTAACATCATATTATCTGCTTTAAATAAAGCATACATGCGTTGTTTAGTCATTCCTAATTGTTCGGCAATCCAAGTTTTTGTTGCTCCAGTTTTCTTACGATATATTTCAATCTGGTGTTCTATTTTATTTTCGGTTATTTTTATTTGCATAATGTTCACTCTCCCATAAGCTATTATATATAATTATGTAGTAACAGGGAAGAGATGTTATCTTACAATTAATAGTATACATTAATTGAGCTACAATGTCAATGTAAATTATATTAATAAACAAATTATAAACTAAAAGTATTTAAAATTATTACAATTACTATTATAATTTTGATTAAGCATTAATTTACATGCTTGTTGGTTAAACTTGCATTAGCAAAGATACCTCAAATTACTTTAAAATAGTAAATAAAAAGTCAATTTCATCAAATATTATCCATTTGTTTCGCAACACGCTCTACTTCTGTATATAATAAAGACTTTGGATAATCTTTTCCTGTACCTTTAATATAAAAAATAGTAAATAATGAATTATTCTTCTTTTGTTTCTTGTATTCATAACTACAAAGTTTTATAATTAACCATGAAATCATATAATTCTCCTTAATCATCAAATGTTTCTTCTATCCAATGTATATTTTTAATTTTTTAAATGAATCATTTTCGTTATCAATTTCATATGTATACTGTGCATAACTTATTTCTTTTATTATCTTTTTTTCATATTCTTGACCAAATCTTTTTTGAATAGTAAAACATACAAAGGTATCTTCAGTGCCATAAAGTTGTTCTATATTATTTTCTAGTTCTTTTATATGTAGTTTTACTAAATCATCGCCTATTATTTGTTCCAATGACCTCATATCATATACTTCCCCCTCATAATATTAAATTATAATTTTATTACCACAATCACATTCTATTCTTATATTATCGTTCATTTCCAAGAAAATTTCTATTCCTTCTATTTCTGTGTTCCCTTTTTTATTTGGGATATAAATTTCTTCTCCACATTGTGTACATCTTAATACAAACAATTCATTATTCATGATATAATCTCCCTATGTAATAGAACATATATTTCATAGCAATTATTCTAATGGCATTATATATACTGTCTCATTAAAACTAAGCATCTTTTTATTTGAATATGTTTCAAACTTCATAAAACTTTCTTGTAATTCATTTAATACTTTTAATGCTCTCTCTTTGGTGGAATATTCACCTAACATTGTTAATGAAGAATCATAATTAAATATACCCACTGGTATATCAGTATCTTCATTGTCATGAATGATTCCAATCTTTTTAGAAACTTCACATAAATATTTTCTGTCTTGAGTTCTAATCCACATATGTAATCTCCTTCTTTATGCACACATAAAATCTTTATAATAATCTTCTACTATAGTACCAATTATAAACTTTAAAAAGTCTACTTGTTGTCCTGTTCCAGTATACTTCTCAATTTCTTTAATCTCTAATTCTGTTAAAGGAATACTCTTATAAGTTTTAGTATTATTGAATACATATCCTTTAAAGAATTTTGTTTCACATTCATAAGCATGAATTAAAATAGTCATAGGAGTTTCTTTGCCTTTCTCCATAAATTGATACAAATGAGAAAACAATTCTATTTCTCCTAAGTTTTTATAACCATCAATACTTGCATATTTAATCATTATCTTCTTCGCTCCTTTTTAACAGTATCTAATACAATCTTTTTAACTTCTTCATACTCAATGTTAGAATCCCATATTTTCATTTCATTATATTTTTCAGATATGAAGTATTCCCATTGTGAATCCTTTTCTTTTTGTTTAGATATTTTAATAGCGTTAGATTTCTTATACTTTTTATTTATGTCATATATAATAGCTAATACAATGGGAATACTTATAAAAATGATAGTGTATGCAAAAACGCTCATATTAATAATTTGATGGTAATGACCACTCTTCGCATAATCTTTTCGCTTTTTTTGTTTGTGTAACATTTAATTTATCTTCATAATATTAAACTTCGGTTTTACCAGTATCTTCATTAATCATCATAACCCATGTGGCATCTGCACTTGCAGGTGAAAATAATCCCGAAGGGTCTGCTTGTGGAAGAGTGATTTGTCCATAGCTTCCATGATTAACTTCTCTTTCTGGATTAGTATATTGTGTTGCATATGGCAAAGGATATCCTATAGATTTACCTTCAAAGATATATTTTCCTGTCATTGTATTTTTAGTGTAAACATAACAAACAAGTTTACTATTATCTCTTTCTTCAATTATTCTCTTCATATTTTTCTTTTCAGTCCCACTCGTTACACTTGGAAGACCTGTTTGATTGTTTATTTCTTGTAAAATTTGTTCCTGTTGTGCTTGCTGTTGTTTATCTACTGTAGCAGATTCTTCATAGCATCCTGTTAACATACACAGACTTAAAATCATTATCAGTCCTAAACTTAAAATTCTTTCCATATTATTTTTTCTCCTCTAAATTATTATATTTACCGTCTTTAATATCCTTTAAGAAAGTTTTGGTACTTGCATCATCAATCTTATCTGGTGAAAAATCTGCGTAAGTTGAAATTATCACATCAATAATAGCTTTCTTTGCTGTAGTATCTTTTTCTGTTTCAAATTCGTACTTATACTTAGCTAAATCACTTACCATTCCTTTTACATAACTTGCGGATTGCTCAAACTTTTCTCTTTGTACATTTGCTTTTTCTACTCCAATTGTTTTATCAAAGAATATATCAAATGCTCCACCAATCCAACATAATCCAAATATCAAAGCTAGAATCAAAATTATACCTACCACAATCTTTGTTACTGAAAAATCTTCCATTATTTAACCTCCACTGAATTATATTTATAATCATTACCAAAAATAAATCTAATTCCATTTAAAATTAACTTCTTTGAAGCAAATAACCATGCCCATTTAAAATTCTTTGCCTCATCTAAGTTTTGTGTTGTTATGTACTCACCAAGTCCATCATTTAAACTTAAATCTTATCCTATGTAGTTTACCCCATCTGTGATTACTAATTTTTTCATAATACTCTCCTTTTATAATAAATTTATTTTATTAATACCAAATTAAACAATTAACATTGCTTCCTTTATCATCCGTTTAATCAAAGGTCTTGGCAATTCTTTACCTTTATCACTAAATGTTACATGATAATTCATTCCATTTTTAATATATGTACAATGACTTCCCTTACTATGGTCTGCTCTCCAACCGTTCTTATCCAATATCATCTTAAATTCTCTTGGTGAATAACCTTTCATTTCGCACATCTCTTAACCATATCCTTAGTATACTATATTATTTTATTATTGTCAAGCGTTTAATTTATATTTATAATAGTTAATAACCAATTTCTTGTAATCTAGCAATTTCACTTTTAATTTCATTAGCAGACATATTTAACATATTCATAATTTTATTTCCATTAACTGAACACATCAACATATAATTAACAAATGTACATATCTCCTCTATGGTTAATACACCATCATATCTATCAAATTTAATATAAACTAAATTATCACATATATCTTCTAGTCCTGCTTTTTTGTATTTTGATATCATATCAGTATAGTATTTATCCATATACTCATCTGAATCACCATCTTTATCTATAATAACAGCCATATTATCTATACCGAATGTCATTTCTTTATTATAGATAGTTCCATATTTAACTTATAAAATTTTGTCCATAACATACACCTCAATATATTTATTTTATATAAAGCATTTCTGCGAATAGTAATTCGCTCTATGTCAATATATTATCGTGGAATCTCACCACGTTAAGTTTTAATTAATTACATTGAACAAATTTTATTATCCCCATATAGTTACGTCTTCTCTATCTACATAAAATTTATTAGGAGTTTCTTTAACTAAATCGCCATCATTATCAATAAACATATCTTCTTCAAGATTAGCAAACCATATTCCAACAAAATCTTCTTGACTATCATCTACTACTTTAAACATTTCATAAAAATTTTCATAATCAAAAAATCCTTTTGGTGCTTTAATTCCTTCTTCTTTTAAAATGTCTTTAATTTGATATCCCATGCCATAAAAATTAGCAACATAACCTTCTTTAAACATATAATATTCCTCCTTTCAGGTTTTATATTATTTTAATACGAAATCATTGTTTTATGCTGTTTATATTATGACTGAATATTATCAATACATTTGCATGTTATTAATATTTTACCCATATACTTCTGTGTAAGTTTATATGATAGTTCTTCATTATTATATATTTTAATCTTATTAATTATAAAATCATCACCAAGGATATTTATGTAATCATCTATAAACCCAATCCATTTTTCATCCTTAATAAGCATCAATCCAAATCCACCTTGTTTGTATGAAAATATATAATCACAACCTATATCTTTACATAAATCAACTGAATTAACACATTGCTCCCATATTCTACTCATATTAATACTCCCAATTTTTCTTTTTTATAGTATAACTAAAATTACTCCATCCATAATCTTTTATGTACCTTAATGTTTCATTAATAAAGATATAAGTATCTTGATTAAATAACATCTTATCTTTATTCTTGCACCAGTAATTCCAAGGTTCTTCTTGAGTCCACTTTCCTTTATTATATGCTTTACCTGCTCCAATCCAATCACATATCAATTCAATTAAATCTTTATAAGGCATTTTCAAAGGAATTATTTCTTTTCCATTGTTATCTAACCAATATTGCCAATGATGGGTATTGTGTCCTTTGTGATTTTGCCACGCAATAGAATAACCTTTAGCTATCTTTTCAGCATCTATAGGACTACTATTCCCTTGAAAGTACTTAGCACTTGAAATAAACTCTTTAACAGAGAATTTAGACAAGTCATGTTTAATACCACGCCAAACAATTCCACAATCTTTGCAGGCATTAAATACATACCATTTATGTTTAGTTATTGTTTTAAAATGCAGCCAATAATTAATTATTTTAATAATAACCACTCCTTTTTTAATAAAATTTGAATTATCCAATCTTATATATCTCTTTTTCATTGATAACAATAAACTTATTGCTATTTTTTACAATTTTACTATCTTCATTGACAACACTACATTCAAAATCTTTGTAAATATTCTTTTCATAGCTATAACCCTTAATTGCTCCATCACAAGGTTTAAATATAACATTGTTATTAAAACATAAGTTACTCAAAGTGTTTGTATATTTAATACTGTCACTTTGATAAATAAGATTGTTTTTATCAAATACCATTGTTGTAAATTTACCCTTGCTATCTTCAAAAATAAATAACCATCTTTTAGTAACTGTATCAAAATGAATTCCATAATCAACTATTTTTGATGTATTCATATAAGTATAGTTATAACCAGATATATTGATGATTTTCATATTATCATAATTATTGCATATAAAATAATTCTTATCGTCTATGATTTCAAATAGATTATTAAATGATACTTTACTGATAGACTTATTACAATTTCCACTATCAGTAATATTAAGTTCAACTAAATTATTATTTAAATTAACATAGTATACTTTCTTATCTAATACTTGAACATTACTTTTATTGATTTTATCAAATGTATATAGATTGCTTTTTGTCTTTATCTGAATAGCTTTATTACTTACAGCATATATTATCTCACCATCATCAGAAAAATAATATTTATAGTTGTTTTTACATTTTACTTTTTTGCCTGTTTTAATATGAGTAGCGTAGTTATCATTATCTATATATAACTCTAATGATAATATTGTTTTTATAAACTCATTTGTAAAGTACAATAACATAGGGATACCATTTGCAGTAGTAGCAACCTTAACAGGCTTATCAATAACCTTGGCTGTACTATTACATATAGGACATTCATTAAATTTTGAATAGTAATATTCATTATCTATGTCGCAATATTTTAAATTACTATAATAATCATCTAGTGTCTGATTAATAAGAACCCTTTTATTTGTTTCAAAAGTTTCTTTTAATTCTTTTAGTAATTTAGGTGATATGAATGTCCACTTATTTATAGTCTTAGGAATTGTGACACTAGGATTCTCTATAACTGATATTCTGTTTTTCATTCTTTCTAATATATCCATATCTGGATTCATTGTTCCACCAAAAGGATGTATTTTTGTTAATGATTTGAACATAAGTGTTGCCCATGCAAAACTATCTGTTTCCGATGAGAAATTATTACCTTTGAGTAAAGGGTCTTTAAAAGAATCCATGCATACAGTACATTGAACATTATCTATTGTCCAACTATCGCAATCTATAAAATATACATTGAAATTCTTATCAAATAAAATATTGCAATCATTTAAATCACTTATAAATATATTTTGACTATGTAAAGTTACTAAGATATTTTTAATATCTACTAGCATCTTTAGGATATCCTTAGTTTTAATGTTATTTATCTGTATAAACTTTTTATTTGAAAGTCGTTTAAACTCTTCCCCTTCAACTTTATTCATCATAAATCCAACAAACTGATTTTTATTGTATACGATATCTATTGGAGATATAACATTAGAAGGTAATTGTTTACTCATTAATAATTGTATCTTCTTTAATTTTTCGTTTTTATCAACATTGGATTTGTAAATTTTTATAATACTATCATTATATTCATAAATAATACCTTCTCCTCCTTCAGCTAAAGGAGTTTGTTTTAAAAACTTATCATCAATATTTATCATATTCTCTCCTATAAAATGATTGTAATATCATCTTTAAAATGTTTATATTCTCTATTAACCAATCTTTTAACAGCACTTTCTTTACCTTTTTCTAATAAATTTATAAACTCTTGTTCATATTCTTTATCAAAAATATATCTAAGTCCATCTGTTGCAATGCCAATAGCTTTATATTCAGATTTAGGAAAGATTGATTGTTGTATTTCTACTCCATCCTTATAATGGCTTAAATACTTTTTATCAGTAAAATTGTATACATAGTATTTAGGATATTCACCATCATCAATTTTATCAAATTCTATTGTATTATCATGTTTCTGCTTGATTATAAATCCATCACCACAATAATTTACTATAAAACTATCTTCAGTTTCTTCAATAAATAATATAGTGAAACATAAATAATTTCTTATATTTAATGCAGTATTATCAATAACCATAAATATCTTATTGAATATTTCATCTATTGAATATCCTTGATTAAATAAATGACAGAAAAGCTTTGCTCCGATTTCTGAATGTAATCCTTCAGAACAACCGTCTACAACACACTTTACTGTATCATTTATAAATCCATAATCATGACAATTTAATCCCGTTTCCCTATGTTCATGACCAACTTTATTAATAAACATTATGTACTCTCCTTATTGTAATATAGAGTAGGATTATATTAATACCCTACTCTATATTATTTTAATAACACTTACATTGTAAAGAAATCATCTGTTGTATTTACTACAGCTTTTGAACTTTCAATAACAGATTTTGATAAACAGTTAAATGCTTTTCTCAACTCTGCTGCTGAACCACCTACATTGAGAATATTCTTAAATTCTAATGCTTTGGCAACATTTGTTGCTCCACCACCAAAACTAATAAATGCAGTTGTAATTTCTTCATCATTTAAATACTTTATGCTATTTTTAGCATCAGAAATCATTTTACGAGAAGAAGTATCATCACCATCACTAAAGATTGCAAATACTGCTTTAACTCTCATACCTTGATTTTTTAAAAATGTCATGTAATTAGTAAGTTTATCTTTACCTTCTACAATAACATCATATAACGCTGTCATACCTGAAGCCGAATATACTGTATCAAACTCAGAAACTTTTTTATATCCACCAACATTTATTCTGTCAGCAAAGTCAGCTCTTGCAACTAAAATTTCATCTACTTCTTTTGAATTAAGTAATGCATCCTTAAAATCATTAAGAGATTTCTTCATATCAGATACATACCCACCCATAGAACCTGAACCATCAATTCCAACAAAAATAAGATTTACACTTTCATTATCAATTTCATCTACTGAAGTATTCTCAATTTCTACTTCATCCATTCCTAATATATCTAATTCTTCACTCATTATATTATCCTCCTAATATTATAGTTTCAAATCTATTGATTTAATTATATTTACTTTGTATTGCTTCTTAAAGTTGTTAAAAGCATCTTCTGTTGGCTTTTCAAAAGTTGGTATAGAAGACATACAATCATCAAGTATAAATATCTTCTTTGTAACTTCTGGTTTGTTCTGATAATATTCAAGAATCTGCTTAATTGATTCCATTACACAGTGGCTCTTTGCTTCTCCACCAATTATAATCTTATCAAATTGCTCAATCTTATTGAGAAAATCAATATTAATGTAATTTTTAGTGTCGTATTCAGGCTTTATAATTCCATACATTTCAGATAAAGGGTCTTGACCTTTTACAAGTCTCAATGTCATTGTCTTTTTAGCTACTGAATGGAAGTAAACCATATTAGCAAATTGATTTTCCAAAGAACAACCACTTGTACCCTGCAAACAATGATATGTCCAAATAACTAATACTTTCTTGCCATCCTTTTCAAGATGTTCAACATATTCTCTACTTGCTTTTGGATTAACTACAGGCATCCATTTTCCAGAATCTAAATCTGCTAATGTAATTGCAGTATATGGTGGGGGATTATTCCCATTACTATCTACCCACCAACAAGGATGAAATATTTGGAATGGAGTATGTGTATCAATAGATACAGCTATTTGAGAAATTTCATTTACATTGTTATAAATAAACTTTGTAAAATTTTCAACATCTTTATTAGCTCCTCCTACTCCCAATGCTCCATTGTCCATGAAATCTTGTTGCACATCAATTCCTATAACCAAAACTTTTTCTGGATTTTTACTTGCTGGTGTTAACTGTTCTACATTGGCAAGTTTTAATAGTTCGTTCATCAATATTGGGTTCTCTGACTTTCCTATTGACGGAACATTTACAATCTCTTCATACTTTGTTTTTAACATAATCTCTTAATCTCCTTTTTTAATATGTATTAATTTATTTTAATAAGTTATCTTGCACTATTAATATATCATGAATAGAAAAATTTGTCAACATATTATTTTAATAAAAGTATATTTATTTTGAATGTTTTAATTTTTTCTGCTTTAT
>Ga0172381_10002173_pt1 | contig 22063 bp, 20 predicted proteins | sample Leawel6488metaG_FD_119754 | JGI IMG/M metagenome (GOLD analysis project Ga0172381, IMG submission 119754) | Leachate microbial communities from a municipal landfill in Southern Ontario, Canada - Leachate well 64-88 metaG | ecosystem: Engineered > Solid waste > Landfill > Unclassified | place...
ATAAAATGCGTATTATTTTGCTCAATGCTTTTGCCTGTGAACATTCGGCAAGGGCTATGGCAATGGGCGAGGCAACCGAGAATGCCGACGAGGTCTTAAGCAGCCTTACATTGTTCCGTAATAAGGTCAGACAGGCAAATATAACTAAAGAAATAATTGAAGTCATATCTAGCGCAGACGCTTTGAAAGGATAAATTCTATGGCACAAGGTGAGATAATTCAGGTAATAGGCCCGATAGTAGATATTCGTTTTCCGGAGAACGAAGTTCCTCAGCTTTTGAACGCGGTAAAAATTGATGATAAAGAATCCGGGATAAAATTAACCCTTGAAGTAGCCCAGATAATTGGTAATAACACCGTGCGTACAGTTGCTTTGGCTTCTACCGACGGGCTGGTGCGTGGAATGAAGGCAACGGATCTGGGCGAGCCTATAACTGTTCCGGTTGGGCCGCAGACTTTGGGAAGGATCTTTAATTTATTGGGCGAGCCTATTGACGGTAAGGGTGAGCTGGCGCATCCTGAGAAGCGTGACCCTATTCACAGGGATTCGCCTAATTTCCAGGAACAGCTGCCGATCTCTTCAATGCTGGAAACGGGTTTAAAAGTTATTGACTTGCTGGCGCCGTTCCCAAGAGGCGGTAAAGTTGGATTGTTCGGTGGCGCCGGAGTAGGCAAGACCGTGCTGGTAATGGAATTGATGCGCAACGTCGCCCAGGAGTTAAGCGGGGCTTCGGTTTTCGCCGGAATAGGCGAGCGTACCAGAGAAGGTAATGAACTATGGAGAGAATTGAATGAATCCGGAGTTGTTGATAAAACCGCTTTAGTGTTTGGCCAGATGAATGAGCCTCCCGGAGCGCGCCTGCGTATCGGCTTGTCTGCTTTAACAGTCGCGGAGTATTTCCGCGACAAAGAAAGAAAAGATATCCTGCTTTTTATTGATAATATTTATAGATATATCCAGGCCGGTTCTGAGGTTTCTACTCTATTGGGCAGAATGCCTTCAGCAGTAGGCTATCAGCCCAACCTTGCTACTGAAGTAGCCCAGCTGGAAGAGCGTATTGTATCAACCAGGAACGGCGCAATTACTTCTGTGCAGGCAATATATGTTCCGGCAGACGATCTGACCGACCCGGCAATCGTAGTCACATTTTCTCATCTTGACGCTAAACTGGTTTTGTCGCGCCAGATCATGGAATTGGGGATCTATCCGGCAGTGGATCCGCTGGATTCCACTTCACGTATCCTGCAGCCGCAGATAGTTGGCCAGGACCATTTTGATACTGCCTTTAACGTGCAGAAAGTTTTGCAGCGTTATAAAGATCTACGTGATATTATTTCTATTCTTGGTATGGACGAACTTTCTGAAGACGATAAACTGACTGTCTATAGGGCCAGGAAAATACAGAAATTTTTCTCCCAGCCGTTTTTCGTGGCTGAGAATTTTACCGGTATCAAGGGTAAATATGTGCGCCTGCAGGATACGATCAAGGGCTTTAAGATGATCCTGGAGGGCAAGCTTGATGATGTTCCGGAACAGGCATTTTATATGGTCGGAACCATTGAAGAAGTCCTGGAAAAAGCAAAGGGTATGCATAAGTTATGAGCGCGGAAAAATTATTCCATATTGAAGTATTGAGCCCTTCCAAAGTTATCTATGAAGGGGATATTGCTTCTCTGGTTGTGCCGGCAACGTTAGGATATTTGGGGGTATTGGCAGGGCACGCGCCCCTGGCAGCGGCATTAACCAAAGGCAACATAATTATCCGCGATTCCGCAGGAAAAAGCTCCACTCTAACTTCCACAGACGGTTTTCTGGAAGTCCTCAACAACCACGTCTCGGTTTTACTCGATTCCGCGTCTAGTTAATAGCTTATTTAATATGTCATTGCGAGGATCCGCCGCAGGCGGAGACGAAGCAATCTCTTCATAATTTTGCGGGTTCTGTCTTGGGATCAGCGTTCGCAGTAAATTTTCTCGCATACCTTTTGTGCGGGGCCTGCCGCGGGGCATCCTGCGCGCGCGCCTCGCAAGCCTGCGCTCGGCAAGCTGCGTGCTCCCTGCCTGCCGGCAGGCAGGGGATCGCCCCGCGTCACCCGCACCAAAGGCGTGAAAATTCTAATAGGTTTAAGTTCAGAGGGTATATAGTAACCTAGGAATGTGCTTGACAGCCTTGACAAGTATGTTATCATATGATAACATTAGTTAGGAGATTTAAGTGGCCTCAATTGATGAAATTAACAGGTTTTTGAAGGAATTTAAAAGACGCTTGTCGATGAGAGGCAAATTTTTATTTGTACTACGCGATGTTAATTTAGCTACGCTTTCTTCTCTGGGTATTACTGTAAAACATGCCAAAGAAATCATCAATAACTTAACTTACGAAGATTATTGCTTAGGTCCAGAAAAAGACAAAAATGATCCAAAGGGGAATATTTGGTGTTTTGGGTCCAAGATTAATGGATCAGAAATATATATAAAGCTTAGTGATCATTTTAGTTTTGATAATGCTAAATGCGTTTCTTTTCATGTAGCATGCGATAAGCTAACGTATCCACACAAGGGTCATTAAGAGGGAGGTGAACTATGGCTATAATTTATTGTCCGCATTGTGATAAAGACACCCAAGGTCAAATTGGGCCGAAAGAAGAGGTCTTCATGGTTAGGGGAGAAACTGTTAAGATATTTTCTTCCGTTTTAAGTTGTTTAGAATGTCAGAATGATGTATTTAATGAGGAGCTTGATGAAAAGAATCTGGAGAACGCTTATAATGAGTACCGTAAAATACATCATCTGCTTTCTCCTAACGAAATAAGGGAGATCCGAGAAAAATATGGTTTAAGCCAAAGAGGGTTATCTCGGCTTCTGGGCTGGGGAGAAATTACGCTTCATAGATATGAGTCTGGGGGCTTGCAAGATGAAGCTCATAATACAGTTCTGCAGTTAATTGCTGAACCAGAGAATATGAGCAGAATTTATGCAAAGCAATCTGTTTTGCTATCTCCAATAGAAGCAAAGAAGCTGGAAGAGAGGATTAGCGGATTGATTGCTGGTTGCATTGAGCCCAAGCTTAATTTGAAAGTTGAAGAGCGGCTTTTGCGTGAAGCAAGCGATTTGACAGGGCATAAACAATTCGATTTGGAAAAAACTAAGAATATGATTCTTTATATTCTCGGGTTTCATAAGACTTTTGCAACAAAAATAAACAAACTTTTGTGGTATATGGATTTCTTGTTTTTCCAGAAATTCTCATTATCAATTTCCGGTAACTGCTATCTACATCTTAAGTACGGGCCTGTTCCTGATGGATACGATTTGATTATTGGAATTATGATGAATGAGAAGCTGATAGATAAAGAAGAGGTATTTAAGCATGATTGTGCACAAGAGTTGTTGAAACCAAGCATGCAATCGGATAAAGCGATATTTTCAAAAGAAGAAGTGTTTGTAATGAATTATGTTTTGGAAAAATTTAAGGATTTTACTTGCAAAGAAATTTCTGAGTATTCTCACAAAGAGATACCGTATAAGAATACAGATGAAGGGGAAGTGATTTCTTATAACTTAGCAGACGATTTATCTTTGAGGATTTAGCCAATTGCTTATAGGACAAATAATGCAAGAGAATTCTATCATCCCAAGTATTGTAATACCTAGCATAGTCAATTTCTTAATTGCTCTATTTACTGTTATTATAGGTTATTTATTTGTTAAGAAGCAAATAGTGGCGATGGAAGAGATAGAGAAAGAAAAGCGTATTATCGCGATACAATCTTTAATTTTCGAGTTAGAATATAATAAGGCTCTTATTGGGGAATATAAAGAGCATTCTGAGGTAGGGAATAATCTTGGTAAATCCGGAGATAGTTACAGTTGGGAATGGAATACGCCACTATTTGTAAATTTCCCATGCTTAATTCAAGCTTGTTATACCGATATCAAGCTTGCCCAAAAGATAACTTTTATTTATTCTAAGTTATGGGCCTGCGAAATTATTGTAAAGCAAGTGCATCATCTAATAGCCACTAATATCCAAATAAGAGAAGCAATACCTAATGGGAAAGCATTATTAAGGAATGAAGTAGTAAAACTTAATAATCAGCTATGGGATATAGGTGGTGAAATAGTTAATTTATTTGATGAGCCTATAAAAAATTTGACTAAGATTAAGATGTCTCTGTAGCAATAATTAATAAGATTGCTTAGCTTTCCAGCTATTCTTAAATAATGACTGCATAATTACTAATCCTAAGCTTGTAATGGCTTGGGATTTTTTTTGTGCATAACTAATTTTGCGCAAGGGGTTGTGAGCGTGTTTTAAAAGTTTTGCCAAATGTGTGCAAGCCTGCCTGCCGGCAGGCAGGGATTTACGCCGAGCGGAGCGCGTCCAGTTTCCGTAAGCAGGCGCGGGAGCGAGGCGTAAACCGCAGCACACGGCAAAAGTTTTAACACGCGAACAACCCCTGGAGCAAAATTATGGTATAATATTTCTAAAAGCGAGGGAATAGATGGATATAATTGATGCTATCAGGCAAAGGCGCTCGGTCCGGGTATATACAAAAGATATGCCCAAAGACAGCGATATCGAAAAGGTGCTTGAGGCTGCGCGATGGGCGCCGTCAGGACTGAATAATCAGCCTTGGAGGTTCCTGGTTTTAAAAGGCGGAAAAAAAGACAACCTGGCACAATTCACTAAATACGGCAAAATAATACAAAACGCTCCGGTGGCAATTGCTGTATTTATGGATACAGCTGATTCATATAACCGCGATAAAGATCTTATGGCAATGGGAGCGGCGATCCAGAACCTTTTGTTAGAAGCTCATTCCATCGGTTTAGCCGCCTGCTGGTTGGGTGAGATCCTGAACAAAAAAGACGAAGTGTGTAAATCTCTGGGCCAGGAGCCTGACCTGGAATTAACGGCAGTGGTTGTATTGGGTTATTCCGATGAAGACATTACCCAGGCCGGAAGAAAGGCACTGAAAAGCCTGATATTAAAATAGCAATGAATAAAATAATCCAAACTATAAAATTGATAGAAAAACATGTGCGGAAACTAACTGTTCCGATAGTAACTATAGTTTCTGATAAATGGCATGATCCGTATCTGGTTTTGATATCCTGCATTTTAAGCCTGCGCACGCAGGACAAAACTACAGCAGCAGCTTCAAACAGGCTTTTTGAGATCGCAGATAGCCCGCGCAAAATGATAAAGCTGCCCAAAAGCAGGCTGCAAAAGATTATCTACCCTGTAGGTTTTTATCGCACTAAGACCGGGGTGATACTTGAGCTGAGCAAGAGGCTGATAAAAGAATATAACGGAAAAGTTCCGGCCAGTGAAACAGAATTGCTTAAATTTAAAGGTGTGGGCAGGAAGACCGCTAACCTGGTGCTTGGCCTGGGCTTTGGAATTCCGGCGATCTGCGTTGATACCCATGTGCATAGGATCCCCAATCGCCTTGGCTGGGTCAGAACTAGGACACCCGAAGAGACCGAATACGCTTTACGCAAGATTTTGCCTAAGGGCCAGTGGATAAAGATTAACACCACTTTAGTCACATTCGGGCAAAATACCTGTTTGCCGGTTTCGCCCCTTTGCAGTCAATGCCCGGTATCCCGGTTATGCAGAAAAACAGGGGTACAAACCCATAGATAGGGAGATACTGCCTAAAAATTAGGCAAAAATTTCTTGACAAATATTCTATTTGTATTATTATTCTCATATTATCATTTACGCAAAAGTTTAAGACAAAGACGTCCAAGCTTTTTGAAAGGGCGTCTTTTTGTATTTCTAATGCATCAGCCTTAAAATGAGCCAAATTATGAAAATATTGAATAAAGAGGTTTTATCAGAGAATGCTGGCGTAAAAGTGGTGCGCATGGAAGTATATCATCCTGATATTTGCCGTAATGCCAAGCCAGGGCAATTTATTGCCTTTATGGTAGATGAAAAAGGAGAAAGGGTGCCTTTAACTATAGTGGATAAAGACCCGGATAAGGGCAGTATTACTCTGATCTTTCAGGAAGCGGGCCTTTCTACGCGCATGCTGGCTAAGCTTAATGTGGGAGACAGCTTGTATTCGCTTGCCGGGCCCCTGGGGCATCCTACTGAGATCAAGAAATACGGCAAGGTTGTAATGGTTGGCGGAGGCGTGGGTATTGCTGAAATTCTTCCGGTTGCCAGGGCGTTAAAAGCTGCAGGCAACTACGTGGTTTCAATATTGGGCTCCAGGACTAAAGACTTGCTGATACTTGAAGCAGAGATGAAAGCAACAAGTGATGAGTTTTATGTAATGACCGATGACGGTTCATACGGCAAAAAAGGATTTACTACTGACGCGCTGTCGCAAATTTTAAAAAAAGCTGAATATGACCTGGTTTATTGTGTCGGGCCTTTACCAATGATGAGAAGGATATCGGACCTGACCAGGGATTTTAAGGTAAAGACCTTGGTTTCATTGAATGCTCTTATGGTTGATGCTACCGGAATGTGCGGATGCTGCAGGGTTACCATAGGGGGCAGTATTAAATTCAGCTGTGTGGATGGCCCGGATTTTGACGCGCACCTGGTTGATTGGGACGAATTAAGTAAAAGAAGCAAGATCTATCTGGAACAGGAAAAACATATTTGCAAGCTGGGCAATATTTAAATGAAAAAAGAACCGGTAAAAGTTAAAGAAGTTGAGGCCTTAGCCAGGGTTAAAGATTTCTCTGAAGTTATTCTTGGCTACAGTGAGCAAGAGGCCTTGCAAGAAGCAAGCAGGTGCCTGCAGTGTAAAAATCCTACCTGTATTTCCGGATGTCCCGTAGGTATAGATATTAAAAGATTCATATTTCATATTACGCAAAAAGACTATAAAAGCGCCTACTTAACGATAAGAGAGAAAAATAATTTTCCTTCTATATGCGGAAGAGTTTGTCCGGCTGAATATCAGTGCCGCAAAGCTTGTGTATTGACTAAAAAAGGTTCCTTATTCGCGTCTGAGCAGGCAATATGGATAAATTTCCTGGAAAGATTTTCCGGTGATTATGGAATGAATAATAACGTGCCTTTGCCAATAGAAAAAGATGAAGCTCTTTCAAAGGCCTCGGTGGCTGTAGTCGGTTCCGGGCCGGCGGGTTTATGCTGCGCCGGGGAATTAGCCAGGCTTGGGGTTAAAGTTACTATTTTTGAGAGCCTGCATAAAACCGGAGGGGTTTTACGTTATGGCATTCCGCCGTTCAGGCTGCCGCGAAATATACTGGATAATGAAATTGAATCTCTTAAAAAGTCAGGCGTGGAAATTGATGTTAATGTTATTGTCGGTAAGACCAAAGCCTTAAAAGAACTGGAGCAGGCATATTCAAGCGTATTCCTTGGCCTGGGCGCCGGGGTTCCGGGTTTCTTAAAGATCCCCGGAGAAAACCTTTGTAATATTTATTCGGCGAATGAATTTTTGACCAGAGTTAATCTGATGTCCGCTTATAAATTCCCTGAATTTCATACGCCTGTAAGCATAGGCAAGCATATGGTGGTTATCGGCGGGGGCAATACTGCTATGGACGCTGCCCGGTGCGCGCTCAGGCTGCAGGTTGGGCAAGGGGCCAAGCCGGATACCAGTGTGTTATACCGGCGCACAGAAGCAGAAATGCCCGCGCGCAGGTTAGAGATCGCGCACGCCAGGGAAGAAGGGATAAATTTCCAGTTTTTGATCCAGCCGGTTGCTTTTGTCGGAGATGAGAACGGCTTTGTAAGAAAGCTTAAATGTCTGAAGTGTAAGTTGGGAGAACCGGATGCCTCCGGAAGGAGAAGGCCGGTACCCATTGAAGGAAGTGATTTTGAAATTGATTGCAACGTAGCGATCATCGCGGTAGGCCTGGAGGCGAATCAGGTGCTGACTAATGCCACTCCGGAATTGAAAACCGACAAATACAAAGACGTAATTGTCAACCAGGAGACCATGGAGACTTCAATTAAAGGCGTATTCGCCGGCGGCGACATTGTCGGCGGAGAAGGCACGGTAATTGAGGCCATGGGTATGGCTAAAAAGGCATCAAGAGCTATCGCGGCTTATTTAAAAAATAAATAAAAGGGGGAAAAGATGTCAAAGAAGACAGAAGAGTTTGTAGCTGGTGTTGTGGCTAAGAATCCCGGAGAGCCGGAGTTCCATCAGGCTGTGCGGGAAGTAGTGGAATCGGTTATGCCGATCATTGAAAAAAATAAAAAATATCAGGATGCCAAGATCCTTGAAAGGATAGTTGAACCTGAACGCACAATAATGTTCAGGGTTCCCTGGGTTGATGATAAGGGCGAAGTTCAGGTCAATAAAGGGTACCGCATCCAGATGAACAGCGCGATCGGCCCGTATAAGGGCGGCTTACGGCTGCACCCAAGCGTGAATCTGGGTATTCTTAAATTCCTGGCTTTTGAGCAGGTATTTAAAAACAGCCTTACTACTTTACCGATGGGCGGAGCTAAGGGTGGTTCAAATTTTGACCCTAAGGGTAAATCCAATCTGGAAGTAATGCGTTTCTGCCAGAGCTTTATGACTGAGCTTGTTAAGTATATAGGCCCTGATACAGATGTTCCTGCCGGCGATATCGGAGTGGGCGGCCGTGAGATCGGTTTCCTGTTCGGCCAATACAAGAGAATTCGCAACGAATTTACCGGGGTTTTGACCGGTAAAGGCCTGAACTGGGGGGGAAGTTTGATCCGCCCTGAAGCAACCGGTTATGGTTGCGTATATTTTGTAGAGCAGATGTTAAAGACCAGAGGCGAAAAACTTGAAGGCAAGGTTTGCGCGGTTTCCGGCTCAGGAAATGTGGCACAATACACAGTAGAAAAACTTTTGGACCTGGGAGCAAAGGTTGTCACAATGTCTGATTCTGACGGATATATTTATGATGAGGACGGCATTGACCGCAAAGAATTGGAGTGCGTTTTGCATTTAAAAAATGTCAAGCGCGCCAGGATCAAAGAATGCGCCAATGAGTTCAAGTGCAAATATTTTGAGAAACACAGGCCCTGGAACGTGAAATGCGATATAGCTTTTCCTAGCGCTACTCAAAACGAGCTCAATGAGCAGGATGCCAGGATGTTGGTTAAAAACGGCTGTATGGCTGTAGGCGAGGGCGCTAACATGCCGACGACTCCGGAAGGAGTTAAGGTGTTCCAAAAGGCCCAAATCCTTTACGCTCCCGGCAAGGCGTCAAATGCCGGCGGAGTAGCTACTTCAGGATTAGAGATGACCCAGAACAGCATGCGCCTGCCCTGGTCGCGTGAAGAAGTGGATCAAAAATTGCACGGGATCATGATATCTATCCATGAGCAGTGCGTAAAACACGGCAAAGAAGGCAAATATATTAACTATGTCAACGGAGCAAACATTGCCGGATTCCTTAAGGTCGCTGATGCGATGCTTGATCACGGAATAGTGTAATTGGCAGCCGGATAAAAAAGTTGACAAGCAGCTATAAGATGTTATACTTATCTTAAGGTTAAGCACAATGTTAGTACTTAACCGCAGATAGCAAAGAGGCGTTCTCGGGAGAGAATGCCTTTTTTGTTTTGTGGATAATGACGTCCTTTAGGGCAGATTTTGCCTTTAAAGGGCGTCTTTTTTTTGGACTAAATCTATGCGATACGAAGAACAGATACAAGCCCTTTCCAGGATCAGCATTGCCATATCCAGCGGCCAATATTTAGACGATATTTTAAAACTTATCGTTAAAATAACCGCTGAGGTGATCAATTCAAACATCTGCTCAATCATGCTGCTGGATGAGAAAAAGAAACTCTTAATGATAAAAGCTACGCAAAGCATTAGTGAGGAATATAACAAAAAGTCGCCGCTTAAGATTGGAGAAGGCATAGCAGGGAAAGTTGTTCAGCTTAATAAGTCTATAGCCGTAGAAAATGTCTTAAAAGAAAAAGAGTACAAGTATAAAGATATCGCGAGAAGGGAAAAGCTGTGTTCATTATTATGCGTTCCGTTGGCTGTAAATGGGGCGGTTATCGGAGTGCTTAATTGTTATACATCCAGCGCGCACAAATTTAGCGATACCGAAATAAATATACTCACCAGCATTGCCAGTCAGGCTGCGGTGGCGATAGAAAACGCGCAATTGGCCTCAAAAAGTAAAATGATGCAGGATGAGCTGGAATCGCGCAAAATAATCGAACGGGCCAAGGGTATTTTAATGCGTGATCAGAAAATTTCTGAAGAGCAATCATATATGCGTCTGCGTAAATACAGTATGGACAGCCGTAAGTCCATGCGGGAAGTAGCGGAAGCAATAATTTTGGCTTCTGATATGCAAAAAGCGATCTGACCGGCAGGGCTGCCGGTAAAGGTAATTACCTGAAAATGGGGCAGGGATTACCGGGAAAAGTTTGCCCCTGAACTCAAGGAGGAGAACAGATGTCGTTGAGTAAACCTAATGCCAGTGCCGCAACAAACACCAAAAACAGGGTCAGTCCGTCTCCTGTTTCGGGCCTTTGTGTAACCTGTCTTGACGGCTGTGTGGGTTTTTGTGAAGTAGCAAAATCGGCGATCAGGGGCAGGGAGTTAATCTATCCTCAACCATTCGGTAAAGTTGTAGCCGGTTCGGAAAAAGATTATCCTGTTGATTTCTCTCATTTTAATATTCTTGGTACTTGCGTGGGCGCTGTCGGCATAGAAGCTGACCCGGATAAAGCAAAATTTCCCGATGTTGATATATCTACAAGCGTAGGCGGAAAGAACAAAATTGAAATGGATGTACCGTTCTTTACCGGCGCGCTCGGCTCAACTGAAGTTGCCCGGGTGAATTGGGATGAGAACGCGATAGGTGCTGCGATCTGCGGAACAATAGTTGTGGTGGGCGAAAATGTCTGTGGCATGGACCATAAGGCTGAGATCAAAAACGGCCGAATCGTAAGATCGCCTGAGATGGAACGCAGGATCAATTCTTACAAAAGATGGTACAAAGGAAAAGGCGCGATAGTAGTGCAGTATAACGTTGAAGACGGCAGGTTAGGCGTGCCTGAATATGTACGCAGCCTCGGTATAGAAGCTATTGAACCGAAATGGGGCCAGGGCGCTAAAGATATCGGCGGAGAAGTAAAATTGCCGTCATTAGAAAGGGCTTTGGAGCTCAAGAGAAGGGGTTATATAGTTTATCCTGACCCGGAAGATCCGGTAACTGTAAAGGCCTATAAAGAAGGCGCGATCAAAGAATTTGAAAGGCATTCCCGTTTAGGCATGGTTGAAGAAGAGAGTTTTTACAAAGAAGTTGAGCGGCTGCGTAAACTCGGTTTCAAATACGTGACCCTGAAAACCGGAGCGTACCGGCCGGCTGACCTGGCCAGAGCAGTGAAATTCGCGTCTAAAGCGAAGATAGATCTCTTGACCGTTGATGGCGCAAGCGGCGGGACAGGAATGAGCCCGTGGCGGATGATGAATGAATGGGGTGTGCCCACGGTTGAACTCGAAAGCCTGCTCTATCAGATGCTAAAGCGCGTTGAGGCAAAGGGCGGGTATATTCCGCCGGTAGCTATAGCCGGAGGTTTAGCACTTGAAGACCATATTTTTAAAGCGATCGCGTTGGGAGCTCCGTATGTAAAAGCAATTTGCATGGGAAGAGCTACTTTCGCCGCGGCTATGGCAGCTAAAACAGTAGGGAATATGATCAAAGAGAAAAAAGTACCGGTTGAGTATCAGCGCTATGGAAAAACAGTGGAGCAAATATTTGTCGCCGCTGAAAAGCTGAAAGCCCAATACGGGAAAGATTATAAGGATATACCTTATGGCGCGATAGGGATGTATTCCTATTATGACCGCTTAAGCACCGGTTTGAAGCAGCTAATGGCCGGAGAGCGTAAATTCGCTTTAAAGTATATTACCCGCGATGATATCGTTTCTCTTACCAGAGAGGCGGCTGATGTTTCCGGTATTAGTTATGTGATGGATTGTGACCGTGACGCGGTGAACGTAATATTGGATAGTAAGTAAAAAAGAGGGGTGCTTATGAAAATACAGGGCCTTTGCCTTAATTGTGTTAATCAAGGCAGCTGTATCTATGTCAAAAACGGGCCGATCTTCTTTTGCGAGGAGTTCAGTGATTATGCTCCGCCGGCTTTAATGGCAGGAGCCAATAATCATAAAATAAACCAGCCTTGTTCTTGCGAAGCAGAAGAAGAGTGAGTTGTAAAACCGATTTGACATTTGAGTTTTATTTGCTATAATTAAATGGCAATTCAATAGGGAGTTGCCAAAACAAACGATGGCGTTTAGAGGCCGAAAGTGTCGGCACTAAACGCCATTTTTCTAATATCCAATGACTAAATATATATTTATAACCGGGGGAGTAATTTCAAGTTTAGGCAAAGGCATAGCTTCTGCCTCGATTGGCAAGATTCTGGAATCCAGAGGGCTGAAGATATCCATGATGAAGCTTGATCCCTACATTAATGTTGATCCCGGGACAATGAACCCATTTCAGCACGGTGAAGTCTATGTGACTGAAGACGGGGCTGAAACCGACCTTGACCTGGGGCATTACGAACGTTTTACCAATACCAAAGCCACAAAATTTAGTAACGCTACCACGGGCCAGATATACAATGCGGTTATTTCCCGTGAAAGGCGTGGAGATTATTTGGGAAAGACCATTCAAGTTATTCCGCATATAACTAATGAGATAAAAGACAGGATAAAAAAAGTCGCTGAAGTATCTAGAGCAGATATTGTGATGATCGAGATCGGCGGCACTGTCGGAGACATTGAGAGCCTGCCGTTCTTAGAGGCAGCGCGCCAATTCAGCCAGGATATGGGCAAAGAAAATGTGCTTTACGCGCATTTGACCTTAATACCGTATATAAAGTGCGCTGATGAGATCAAAACCAAACCCACGCAGCACAGTGTTGGGACCTTACGCGAGATAGGAATACAGCCGGATGTGTTGATCTGCCGTACTGAGAAGCCGATATCTGAGGAAATAAAGGAAAAGATATCTCTTTTCTGCAGTATCCAAAAAGAAGCAGTGATCGAGGCTCCTGATGTGGAGACGATATATCAGTTGCCGCTGGTGTTTAAGAAACAGATTTTGGATGAAATAATTTTAAGCCATTTTAAATTGATCTGTAAATTTTCCGATCTCAAAGACTGGGAAAGAAATGTAGTTGATAAGGCGCTTTATCCTAAACACACCGTTACAATCGCGATAGTAGGAAAGTATATAGCTCTGCATGACGCGTATAAATCTATTTTTGAGTGCTTGAGCCATGCCGGAATATTCAATGATGCTAAAGTAGAAGTTAAAAAGATAGATTCCGAGGAGTTGGAAAAGGGCGATGTTGACCAGATGCTTTCCGGAGTATCCGGTATACTTGTGCCCGGAGGATTCGGTTATCGCGGTATTGAAGGAAAGATCGAAGCTATTAAGTATGCCAGAATAAATAAGATACCGTTTTTGGGGCTGTGTTTGGGTATGCAATGCGCGGTAATAGAATTCGCCCGTAATGCCTGCGGCTTGAAAGAGGCGAATTCTACGGAGTTCAAGAAGAAAACAAAATATCCGGTGATCAGCTTGCTTGCCGAACAGCAACATGTTAAAGACCTGGGTGGCACTATGCGTTTAGGGTCATATCCATGCAAAATAAAGAAGAATTCGCTGGCCGCTAAGACTTATGGTATGCAAGCTATCTGTGAGCGGCACCGGCACAGGTATGAATTTAATAATAAGTACAGAAAGCTACTTGAGAAAAAAGGGTTAGTTTTTTCCGGTATTTTTCCGGGAAAGAACCTGGTTGAGATAGTTGAGATTAAAAACCACCCATTTTTCATAGCTGTGCAGTTCCATCCCGAATTTAAATCCAAGCCTGACAAAGCGCATCCGCTATTCAGGGATTTTATTAAAGCTGCTCTGGATAAATAATAACATTTATTATGAAAGCTATACTGGCTTTAGAAGACGGAACGGTCTTTAAAGGTAATTCGTTCGGCGCAACCGGAGAATGCCGCGGAGAAGTCGTATTCAATACCAGTATGAGCGGTTATCAGGAAATAATTACTGATCCCTCATATAAGGGCCAGATCGTGGCCATGACAAATCCTTTGATCGGAAATTACGGGGTTAACGATGATGATACCGAGGCGTGCAAACCTTTTGTAGAAGGTTTTATTGTCAGGGAGGTCAGTAAAATTGCCAGTAATTGGCGCTGCAATGACAGCTTAGATAATTATTTCAAGAAAAACAATATTGTCGGTATAGAAGGCGTGGATACGCGCTCACTTACTTTGCACATTAGACAGCAAGGCGCGATGAAGGCAGTGATTACAACGCAAGATATGGATGAGCAGAAAGCCGTGGAAATGGCTAAAAAATCAATCGGCCTGCTTGGCAGGGACCTGGTTAAAGAAGTGGCCTGCAATAAGCCCTACGTATGGAGCAACCGGGGAAAATATAATCTGGTTGCCCTTGATTGCGGCATAAAATTTAACATGCTCAGGATACTTGCCGGGCTTAATTGTAAAGTTACGGTTTTACCGGCTACTGCCACTGCCGCGGAGATCATGAATTTAAAACCGGACGGTTTGTTGCTTTCTAACGGGCCGGGAGACCCGGCGGTTTTAAATTATATTGTTGAAAATGTCAGGCAGCTTTTAGGTAAATTACCGATATTCGGCATATGCCTTGGCCATCAGATAATAGGCCAGGCGCTGGGCGGGACTACTTATAAACTGAAATTCGGCCATCATGGAGCAAATCATCCGGTTAAGGATCTAAAAACAGGAAAAGTTTTGATCACTGTGCAGAATCACGGTTTTTGCGTGGATACCGCGACTCTCTCCAAAAAAGACATTGAGATCACCCATGTCAATCTTAATGACAATACACTTGAGGGCATGAGGCACAGGAAATTGCCGCTTTTCTCGGTACAATTCCATCCTGAGGCTTCACCCGGACCGCGTGACGCGCTGTATTTATTCGACCGGTTTATAGAGATGATGAAAAAATGATTAATCACTAAATGAGAAATTCGAATGAATGCTAAATGTTTAAATGTCAAATTAGTCATTCGGATTTAGTAATTCATAATTTTAACTATTATGCCAAAACGCAAAGACATAAAAAAAATAATGATCATTGGTTCCGGGCCTATAGTGATCGGCCAGGCCTGTGAATTTGATTATTCCGGCACGCAAGCCTGCAAGGTGCTTAAAGAGGAAGGTTATCAGGTGGTGCTGGTAAATTCGAATCCGGCTACCATAATGACCGATCCGGAGTTAGCCGATAGGACTTATTTAGAACCGATCACGCCTGAAGTTGTGGCAAAGATAATTGCTAAAGAACGGCCTGATTGTTTGCTGCCTACATTAGGAGGACAGACCGCGCTTAATACTACGGTTGCTTTGGCTAAAAATAAGGTTTTGTCAAAATATAAAGTGGAGGTTATCGGGGCCAGTATCAACGCTATAAAAAAAGCCGAAGACAGGCAGCTTTTTAAGAAAGCGATGTTCAAGATCGGCTTGGACCTGCCGAAAAGCGGTAACGCGTATACTCTAAAGCAGGCTTTTAGAATAGTTGAGACGGTGGGATTTCCGGCGATCATTCGTCCGAGTTTTACTCTGGGAGGAACCGGAGGCAGTATAGCTTATAATATTGAAGAGTTTAAGATATTGGCTAAGCGGGGCCTGGAGTCAAGTATGATCAGTGAGATATTGATCGAAGAGTCGGTTATCGGATGGAAGGAATATGAGCTGGAAGTGATGCGTGATAAAAAAGACAATGTAGTGATCATTTGTTCAATTGAAAATTTTGATCCGATGGGTATACATACGGGGGATAGTATCACTGTGGCGCCCGCGCAGACGCTGACTGACAAGGAATATCAGAACATGCGCGACGCGGCAATTGCCTGTATCAGAGAGATCGGAGTTGAGACCGGCGGCTCAAATGTCCAGTTCGGGATCCATCCGGATACAGGAAGAATGGTTATTATTGAAATGAACCCTAGGGTCTCCAGAAGTTCAGCCTTGGCTTCCAAGGCAACCGGGTTTCCGATCGCTAAGATCGCCGCCAAATTGGCAGTTGGGTTTACGCTTGATGAAATTTCTAATGATATCACCAGGGTAACCCCGGCGTGTTTTGAGCCCGCAATAGATTATTGCGTGGTAAAGATCCCCAGATTTACTTTTGAAAAATTCCGTTTGGCTGATCCCACGCTTACCATATCAATGAAATCCGTAGGGGAGGCGATGTCCATAGGCCGGACTTTTAAAGAGTCTTTGCAGAAAGGCCTGCGTTCGCTGGAGATCGGTAAAGCTGGTTTAGAAAGTATCTGTTTTAAGGATGCGTCGTCTGAGCCGAAAGCCAGTGAAGAATTAATGCAGCAGATCCTTGATAAAATAAGGGTGCCCAATGCTGATCGGATATTTTATATCGGTGACGCGATAAGAGTAGGTATAGATATTGACAAAATATTTGAGCTTAGCCGTATAGACCGCTGGTTCCTGCATAATATCAAAGAAATAATCGATATGGAGAAGATGCTGATCAAGCATAAGGATAAAATCTCCAAAGATATGTTGACTCAGGCAAAAAAATTCGGCTTTAGTGACCGCCAGTTGGCTAAGTTGTTTGGCAAGAAGGAAGCTGAAATATACCGGATGAGGAAGGAGCTTGATCTTATGCCTGATTTTAAACTGGTTGATACCTGTGCCGCCGAATTTCAGGCCTTTACCCCGTATTACTATTCCACGTACGATAAGTAATTACTTATTTTTTTATCCACTTCATTATTATCTTGTCACAAATAATTTTGTAAATATCCTTTTAGGGGTTTCTCGCTCGGTCGTCAATTTTACCCGCCTGCGGCGGGTCGGCAAAGGTCTCTCGCATTTTCGGCGGCTGCAGAACTCGCAGCATTTGTTCTAACAAATGCTGTTTAGACACCTTCGCCGTGCCGGTGTTGTCGCCCCGCAAATGCGGGGCTCCACCGGCATTCCCGAAAATGCTCCAGCTGCTTTGCCTAAAATTGACACTCGCTCGAAACCCCTTTTAAGGATATTTACTTACTATAGCCTACTTTTGCACAAGGGGTTGTGAGCGTGTTTTAAAAGTTTTGCCAAAAGTGTGCAAGCCTGCCTGCCGGCAGGCAGGGATTTACGAGCCGCTGGAGTGGTCCAGCCCCTGCGTAAGTTGACAAGCAAGCGGCGCGTAAACCGCAGCACACGGCAAAAGTTTTAACACGCGAACAACTCCTGGAGCAAAAGTAGTGTTAGTGTAATCGCGTGAGAAATAAATTTACAATCGACAGCTATTATATTATAATAAACTAAGATTTATGAAAAAGACCGGCTTTGATAACGATAAATACCTTAAAGAGCAGACTGCGGCTATACTTGAACGCGTAAAGAAATTCAATAAGCTTTATCTTGAGTTCGGCGGCAAACTCTGCTTTGACTACCACGCCGCAAGAGTCCTTCCCGGATATGATCCTAACGTAAAGATCAGGCTTTTGCAGGAACTTAAAGATAAGATCGATATAGTGCTCTGTATCTATGCCGCTGACATTGAGAGCGGCAGGGTTAGGGGCGATTTTGGTATTACATACGATTCGGCAACTTTCAAATTGATCGATGATCTACGAAAATGGGGTCTGGATATTATCGCGGTAGTTATTACCAGGTTTTCCGGGCAGCCCGCGGCGACGATCTTTAAGAATAAGCTTGAGCGCAGGGGGGTAAAAGTATACCTGCATTATCCGATTGAGAATTATCCTTCCAGCGTAGACCTGGTTGTAAGCGATAAGGGTTTTGGCAAGAATGAATTTGTAGCCACTAAAAATCCGATCGTAGTAGTGACGGCACCCGGGCCGAATAGCGGTAAGCTCTCCGTTTGCTTGTCGCAGATCTACAATGAACATAAGCGCGGAATTAACGTAGGTTATGCTAAATTCGAAACATTTCCTATCTGGAATATCCCTCTTAAACATCCGGTCAATGTAGCGTATGAAGCTGCTACTGCCGATATAATGGATTTTAACCTGGTTGATCCGTTCCATCTTAATATTTATAAGAAGGCAGCCATAAATTATAATCGGGATGTGGAAAGTTTCCCGATACTGAAATTAATATTGGACAGGATACTGGATAAAAAGATGAATCTTCCGATCTATAACTCTCCGACTGATATGGGAGTAAACCGCGCCGGATTCGGGATCGTTGATGATAAGGCCGTGCAAGAAGCGGCTAAGCAGGAATTGATCCGCAGGTACTTTAGATATAACACCGAATATGTTATGGGCATAGAGAAGAAAGAGACCGTTGAGCGGGTATCGCTTTTGATGGAAGAATTGGGCGTTAAGCTTACTGATCGCGCTGTGGTTGAGGTCGCCAGGAAAGCGGCAGCTGAAGCCGAAGCAAAAGGCAAGGGCAATGCCGGGATCTATTGCGGAGCGGCTGTTGAGTTGGCTGACGGCCGCGTCGTCACCGGGAAAAATTCTAAACTTATGCATGCTGCCAGCAGCCTGATCCTGAATACATTAAAGACTTTAGCTAATATTCCGGATGAAATATTATTGTTATCTCCGCATATAATCAGCCAGATCGCCAAGTTAAAACAGGGTATACTTGATGAGGAGTCTGAGAGCCTTGACCTTGAAGAAGTCCTGATTTCTTTAGCCATTAGCGCTACTACAAATCATACCGCGGAATTAGCCATGAAAAAACTGTCTCTCTTAAAAGGGTGCGAAGTGCATATGACGCATATTCCGACCCCCGGAGATGAAGTCGGGCTAAAACGCTTGGGGGTAAACCTTACTACAGACGGTAAATTTTCTTCCCGGAATTTATTCGTTACTTAGATCTTTGGCCAAGCCTTACCTCCCATGGCACAAAAGTATAAAAACGGCGTCAAATTTTTAATCCTGGTATTCCTTTTTATTTCTTTATGGTATTGCGGCAGGTTTTTTCAGTTAGATACGGCAGGCGCTGAAAAATATTTATCGCAAATACCACTTCTAGCCTCAAGCGCCGTATTCGTTATTTTATATGTTGTAATTACTTTTTTCGTATTTTTTTCCAAAGATATATTCTGGATCGTGGCAGCGGTTGTATTTGGGCCATTTGTAAGTGCCTTGTTGATTTATGCCTCGGAAATAATAAACGCATTCGTTCTATTTTTTCTGGCTCGGGGATTAGGCAGAGGTTTTGTCCGCAATTACCTGAAAAATAAGCCTAATCCAATTGACGAAAAGCTGGGCGCGGTAAGCTTTATTTGGTTGTTTATGTTAAGGCTTGTGCCGCTTGTGCCGTATCGTTTTATGGACCTGGGTTTTGGGCTGACCGGCATCAGGTTTAAGAGGTACCTAGCGGCGGTTTTATTGGCTACACCGATCAGAGTTTTCTGGGTACAGTATATACTCGCGGGCGTGGGTAAAGGGTTCATATCTCAACCGCAGCTGTTGGTGGATTTTTTATTGCATAACAGGTTTCTTTATTTCTTTAGTTTTATTTATCTTGTTTTGGTTTTTGTGGTTATCGTTAAATTCAAGGAGAGGTTATAGATAATGCCTGTAAAGATTAAATTCCTTGGCGGGGTAGGGACGGTTACCGGCTCAAGCCACTTAGTATCTACTGAAAAGTGCGAGATCCTGCTTGACGGCGGGCTGTTCCAGGGCCGCAGAAACGAATCTTACGAGTTTAATTCCACGTTTCATTATAATCCGCATAAGCTAAAAGCTATGATCTTGTCGCACGCGCATATCGATCATTGCGGGAATATTCCGAACATCATCCATCAGGGTATGCGTTGCAGGATCTACGCGACTTCCGCGACAAAAGATATTGCCCGGATAATGCTGGAAGATTCCGGGAAGATACAGGAAGAAGATATTAAGTATTTAAATAAAATAAACAGGAGGCTGGGTATCCCGCCGCGCAAGCCGCTTTATACTTTAAAAGAGGCGATCAAGGCCGCGCGTAAATTCCATTCAGAACATTATGGCAGGAAATTCTGCGTTGCTAATAATATCAATGTTACTTTGTTTGATGCGGGGCATATTATCGGCTCAAGCCTGATCATGCTGGAAATAAAGGAAGGTCATAAGCAAACTAAGGTCGGCTACGCGGTGGACCTGGGCAGGCAGAATCTGCCTTTATTAAATAATCCGCAAGTTATGCCGGGCCTGGACTATCTGATCATTGAGACTACTTATGGTGGAAGGTTCCATCGTCCGATTGAAGAGGCTAAATCCCGGCTCTCGGACGCGATAAACCGGACCATAAAACGCGGCGGCAAGATCATCATTCCTTCTTTTACCTTGGAGCGCACGCAGGAAGTGGTTTATTTTTTAAATATTCTGCTTAAGGAAGGCACGATTCCGGAAATTCCGATATTCGTGGATAGCCCTTTAGCCACGGATATTACCGAAGCCTTTAAGGACCACGCGGATTATCTGGATATGCAGACTCAGGAGGATATTCGTTCCGGAAACAGCCCGTTTGAATTTTTAAACTTGGAATATGTGCGCAGCCAGGAAGAATCCAAGGCGTTGAATAACGATAAAAGGCCGATGATCATAATCGCCGGAAGCGGCATGTGCGAATCAGGAAGAGTGCAGCATCATTTAAAGAATACAATAGAGGATTCGCGTAATACTATTCTGGTTGTCGGTTATATGGCTAAAGATACTTTGGGCAGGAAAATAGTTGATAAGCTGCCATTTGTGCGGATCTACGGAATAGAATATGAACTAAACGCCGAAGTGGTTATCATTAACTCATTTTCCGGCCATGCCGATCAGAATGAGCTTTATGATTACGTCAGTGCCTGTTTGCCGCTTAAAAAGATATTTTTGGTCCACGGTGAACCTGAACAAACAAAGATTTTCTATGACCGGCTTACCCAAAGCGGGCTGGATGTGCATATTCCGGCCAGGGACGAAGAGATCGTCTTGGTTTAATAGGGTGGGGGTTGGTTGTGAGTAGTGATTCGCGTTGTGAGGGTGGGGATGAGATGGATTCACCCATAGCTTCATTCCCGACACACAGCACACAACCCATCCTCACCCCTAATAAAAGATTGACCAAGTATAGTAATTATTGTAGAATACATCCCTTAACGTAAATACTAATTACAGGAGGCATTCCAATGGCAGGCGGAAAAGCTAGACCAAAAAAAGACTGGGGTATGAAGGTTTCTGAAGGGAAGCCCGTTAAACAGGCTGCGATCCTCTGCAGGCGGTATAGTGTTTATAAAGCCGGGATCAATGTCCGGGGAGAGGGCACTCTTTTTGCTCTTTGCTCAGGCACAATATATTTCACCAAGAAGAAGACTCCGCACGGCAGGGTCCGCACATTCATCAATATTAAACCCGAAGCGAAGAAATCCAAATAGCCCAATATATGCAAGAGCCGGATAAGGAAGGGCTGACGCGTAAAGCTGCCAGGTATTCTTTAATAAGGTATACCTTGATTGTGGTGGATACGCTTTATGCTCTTTTACTTATTTTTATATTTTTGAAGTCTGGATTGTCCAAAGAATTGGCTCGCCAGGTACTCATGTCGTTATTACCGCCATACCTGAATATGCCGGTTTATTTTTTCTGGGCGTTCCTGGGGTATTGGGTACTTAGCCTGCCTTTGGGTTTTCTGCAGTCATATCATCTGGAGCATGCGTTCGGATTATCCACGCAAAAGATCGCGGATTGGTTCAAGGATCAGCTTAAATCAGCGGTAATCGGTTTTATAATCGCGTTTGTTATGCTATCAGCTTACTTCTTAGTGCTGAGAGCGTTTCCCGGGCTTTGGTGGCTGGTAATATCGGCCATCTGGATATTTTTAAGCCTTTTTCTGGCCAAGATAATGCCGGTTGTAATAATCCCGCTCTTTTTCAAATATAAAAAAATGGAGGACCAGGACTTGCGCCAGAGGATCATGCGTTTGGCGCAAAAAAGCAACATTAAACTGCTGGATGTCTATGAAATCGATCTTAGCAAAAAGACCCTTAAGGCTAACGCAGCTTTTGTGGGGTTCGGTTCGACAAAAAGGGTTATCCTGGCAGATACATTAAAAAATAAATATACCTATGATGAAATCGA
>Ga0172381_10002174_pt1 | contig 22062 bp, 31 predicted proteins | sample Leawel6488metaG_FD_119754 | JGI IMG/M metagenome (GOLD analysis project Ga0172381, IMG submission 119754) | Leachate microbial communities from a municipal landfill in Southern Ontario, Canada - Leachate well 64-88 metaG | ecosystem: Engineered > Solid waste > Landfill > Unclassified | place...
CCCCTAATCCATAAGGACTAAAGGGATTTTCGTATAGGAGGATATGAGGTTATGCTTGTGTGTCTGTCTTTTTGGTGAAAAAGTATGTAATTATCATCGTTGTAGCGTTACTGAACAATAAGAATACCTTTTCGTCAATTGCCTTATTGCTTATTACCGCATACACTAATGTTGCCACAAGCGCAAGTGTGACAATAGACTTTACATCAATTAATTTAGAAAATTTCTCCTTCATTTTTATTCCCCTTTCATAATGAATTTATAAAGGATTTCACACCTTTTGAATCCTGTTTCCAGTATATTTTTTTACCGTTTGTGCTGCCCTGTGTGTCAACATGGGTAAATATAGGATATATGCCTATTCCCTTGAAACCTAGTGTATCAGCTACCTTTGCTAATTCAAGTGGAGTCATGCCGGACACTTTTATATCTGCAGCCTTGCCGATCAGGTGATTGCTTGTTGCTATGCCACCACATTTTTTATTGTAGGTTACAGTCCGATATCCGGATGTAATTTTAACAGGCTTACTGAGCATATCACGCAATTGCTGGAGCTTGTCGATTAGTTCATAATCAATTGTTATTTCCTTAGATCCGTCGTTACAGGCGAATTCAGATAGGGTGAAATTCTTTGATAGTTTTAGATTTTCTGGTACGTTAAACATTTCTAGCCTCCCACTATAATAATTTGCCTTTTATATACGCTATATCTGTTTTTATAATGCTTATATCGCTTTTTATTACGTCTATTTCTTCGCGTTGTATTTTTTGCGTTTCTTCAAAGTTTTTATTTTTTTCTTCCTGCTTGCCTTGCGTATTGCCTATCCGAATAATAATAGTAATTAAGCCTATTATTAATACAATAAATTGAAGCCACTGCATCGCTGTTCCTAAATTATCTGTCACATTGTTTCCCCCTTTCCAAGAGCTCCGCGATAAGGGATAATGAGTATGCCAAGCATATGCCAAATATGCAAGGAATGGTCACTGATACGTTAAATGATGGTACTGTAGACGTAAGGAACCAGAATACTCCCCATGTCAAAAACGTGCAAACTAGCATTGATTTGGCGTGATATGTTTTGCCGAAAAAGTGTCTCCCGATAATAAACCCCAGGAACATGAACAGGCATTCCCAGGGCCTATTATTCAGGATCGCCATTACGATTATGCCTAACGCTTGCCATCCTTGCGTTAATAAGGCATACACTACAAATATTACCGTTTGAAGTGTTTTTTTTAACCCTTGAAGAAGCCGCATATGGCATCACCGACTTTCTTCAAACCATCCCAGAAAGATTTCTTACTTTTTTCTCCTAGAAACCACCATCCCATATTTACCACCCCACTTTCTGTTTGTGACATAAAGTAAGGCTAAAACTATGATTTGATCTATGCTCATGATTGCAAATTGCAATTCGTTTGGGAATACTGCAGCTATTGTTTTTGTATCTAACCTGAGCCATATAACAATCAATTGCAAAATTATGATAACTGTATTGTTCAAAACAAATCTTACTACCGTTGAAAACTTTGGCATAAGTGATAAGCATGTCGCAAACAGAATAACACCGCTGATTGGCATATAAACGTTTTGCGGTATAAAATAAAGTACAATGGCCAATGGAAAGAATGGCAGCATCTTAAAAAATAATCTCTTAGGATCATATTTTGTTACGCTACCAACTATCAGATAGTAAATTGCCAACAGGATTATAAATTTAATCGTAATACCCACCACCGGATATTTAAAGTTTGCATCCGTAACGGCAAAATCAAACAGGCCAAATATTTTCAAGATGGTTGAAATGATGATGCTATTTACGGAAAAGATAAAAAACAATAAAATCAACTTGTTTTTGTTTTGCATATTGCGCCTCCCGTATATTTATTGTAAAATAGAAAGACCTTCCTCTACTGGCTCCCGAAGCTATAAGGAAGGTATAATAAAAGGGCGTTGGAGTTGTTATCTCCTTCGCCCTTCTGCATTATTAAAATTTAAAAACCTTTTTCTAGTTCTTTAATTATCTGTTCTTTACCTGGAAACATCAAATACAATTTTTTCATGTGTCCTCTTTCCCTACAAAGCTTAAGTCCTTTGTCTAATTGCCCAAGCAAGTTATTCCTTTCCGAAATGCTTGTAGCTTCATTCATGCCCATAAGCTGGTTAATCCAGCGCGCCGTATAACTTAACAGTTGATGCTCATTTACATCAATCAATGATGCTGTCATTAATGGTTTTAAACTTTCCTTTATCTCATGCCATTCTCTGATCTCTCTTATTCTGTCCTTTGCTGTCCGCTCCTGATTGATTCCAATAAACTGTTTTTTCTCAATTTCTATTTGCAAAAGTTCTTTTTCAAGTTCATCAGATTCGTTATAAATCTTTCGTTCAAGTATCTTTATTTCAACTTGATTCTTCCGGTATTCATAGCTTAGCATGACAAGTTCTTGAAACATGACGTTTTGTTCTCTCATAGATTGCCAATATTTGCTATCCGGCGTAGGATGCTTTAAATCGTTAAGAATACTTGCTTCCATTTCCGTTCTTGTGCGGAACATCTGGACGTTCAAAAAAGTATCCTGCAATTCACCACTTAGTGCTGATAATTGCCTCAAATCCTCTTGCCTAAGAATTTTCGATGATTCAATTATGGATAAGGATTGTATATTAAAATTCATATTACCTCCATTAAGCTGCTTTATTATACTCTTCCGTAATGTTTGTAGTGAACACGATTAAACCACCAAAACTCAAGCCAGAACTTTGCGTTCCGCAGCCAGCTAAAAATCTTTTCTCAGTATTAAGATTACCACCAGCGCTCCAACTTGCGCCATCATATTCCTCAGTTACACTAGAATTTGTAGGTGCAGAACCACCAAAACTCAAGCCAGAACTTTGCGTTCCGCAGCCAGCCACATCTGTTTTGCTGACATTTAAACTTCCACTGTTACTCCAAACACTACCGTCATATTCCTCTGTGTTAACGTAAGGACTACTCGCGCTTGTTCCGCCAAAGCTAAGTCCTGCCGTTTGCGTTCCACAACCAGCAAGGCTACCTCTTGCAGTATTAAGATTTCCGCCTGCACTCCATGTAGCCCCATCGTATTCTTCGGTTACATTAGAATAATCAACTATATATCCTCCAAAGCTAAGCCCTGCTGTTTGCGTGCCAGCTCCCGCCAGATAGTATCTTGCAGTATTAAGATTTCCGCCTGCACTCCATGTGGATCCATCGTATTCTTCGGTTATCGCACTGGTAGAGTCAGTATCGCCACCAAAGCTAAGCCCTGCGTTCTGAGTGCCACAACCAGCAAGGCTACTTCTTGCAGTATTAAGATTTCCGCCTACGCTCCAAGAGCCATACATTACCATTCCATCAATATAAAAATTAGGTAGTTTATGCCTATCCAAAAACTTAAAGCGCAAAGAAAAAGCGTCAAGACTAAAAACATTAATTTTGCCGCCAAATTGCATTACATCACCTTCTTAAAAACTTATTTTAATACCTTTGGTTTATACTTAAAAATCTCTTCAACAGATAATGCCAGACTTGCTTTACCGCCAACTCCATAAGTTAATAAACCTAAAAATTCCCCGTCCATGTTAAATATGCCACCGCCTGAGTTTCCGGGATATGTAACCACGGTTGACCTTATATAATTAACCCCATTTTTATCAAAAAATCCGCTCACGTATCCTTCGGAAAACATATTGAATTCCTGTCCCATATTACCAACATAAACAACTCTTTCGGCAGGTTTTAAGGTTTTTGTACTACCTATCTTTACAGGTTTTTGAGTATTATAACTGAACTTAATAAATGCCAGATCAACATTGTCGACTTCGGTTATACGTTTACTGTTAGTAGTTGCGCCCATAATATTTAAATCCAAGTTTTTGAGTTTTTGGGTAACATGTTTGCAAGTAACTACAATCCCAGGTAATAAAACCACGCCAGATCCTATATATGTGTCATTAAAATAAATCCGAGCGATAGATTTTACACTTTTTGATACATCCTGCATTTTTGAATATCTTACCTTAGTTTTTATGTTCACGCTTTCGCCTGAAACATTTACTTTGGTAATATCCTCTACGGCGTCAAGAGGCACATACCGTTCCCCATTTATTTCAAAAATAGAATATCCCGTTGCAATTCCATCAATACTTATCGGAACCCCTACTTTGGGTTGAGTTGATAAACTAGACGTAAACATAGTTGACGCTAAAGATACCACAAGTAACGATAAACTAACAATAAAAAACTTTTTCACAAATATCACCCTACACATTATACCATTTGTTTAATAATAAAGTCTTATCATGTTGAAATTTCTATTCCACTTATGTAATAACTTACTGACGTTCCCGAACTTGCATATCCTTCTACCAAATATCCACTTGATAAAATTGAGCTCATTTTAATTACAAGAGCATCATTTAATGGGATAGACTTATTTGGTATTACGGTAATTGCGTTAAATGTAACAATTGCACTTAACGCAGATACAGAACTCAAATTTGCAAGCACAACTTCCTTTATTATTGTTTTTACACCATTTGATGCTGTTGCCAATGTTGCGCTGCTAGTTGTAAGTGTGCCAGAACCTAAGACTTTTAATGCACTTCCCATGTTTACACCTCCAATAAAGCTAAAATTTCTAACGTATTATTAAACGCAATGTCGCTGCCTGCTGAAACTACTTGCGGTATGCTTCCAGCGCTTCCAGCTGCAACCCGTTTTATTGCGTTTGTACCTGTAGCGACAAATATATCTCCTCCTGCTGACGCTTTTGCTGGCGCGGTTTCTAGCATGTTGTCACGGACATTACTATTCAAATAGGCTGCTGTAACTATTTCACCTGTTGTCCAAGTTCTAGGAGCACTCCAAGACATTTACATCGCCTCATTTCTAAGCATTTCCACAGTTTCTCCGGGAAGCCAGTTTTGATTTTGTTCTTCCCGTGGGCTCAACACGGTTTCTATTTCATCCAGATTTTCTGGCACTATAATTGATATCCATTTTCCATTAGCCTTTTTATTGTAGCAGGATAGACAAAAGAATCGCCTATCCTGCTTATCAACTAATTCGGCGCCTGTACAAAACGGACATTTTGCAATGAGCCTGCCATAATTAATCTCCGCATTTGCTGTTATTGTATTGTCTATATTTGTAGGAAATGGCTTGTTGCATTTTTTTAAAATATTTCTAGTAAAATTTTCTATTCCATTTTGCGATCTTATCAATATTATCACTCCTTTTAGTATGCGAGCCGCGTATTTGTACCTAAAATCGATGTTCCTAGAATCCAGTAGCTACCATCGCCTAAAGCATCCGACAATTCAAACATTACTTCATGAAATTTTCCTGAGTTTGAGATCCGATGTGATATCGCTTCGATGAAAAATTCATCATCAATTCCAAGTTCGGTTTTTGCGCCCGTAGCTGTAACTGTAATCCTGTCTGATATGTTACGGGTTAAAGCTTCAATCATCAAACTAGAATTTTTATTTGCAAAAAATGATATCCCTACAACCGGCACCGGGTCTTTATAGCGTCCGATTATGTATCCAGCATAATCCTGTGCTGTAGTTGTTGTTTGTAACCATTTTGCAGGTAACAAATATGATTTGGTGCCATATAAAGCCTGCGACGCTGAATCTGAACTTGATATGCTTGTCGATGATAATTTTATCACTTTAATGCCTTGGGCTTGCAGCAATGTCAATGTCGCTGAGTCCGTGACATTATTGTTAATAATAGTGATTTTCATAGACTTTGCAAATTTTGAAACTGTTACACCTATATCGCTATTAGATACACCTGTTTGGGTTATATCCGTTCCGACCACTGGTGTGTCCCAAGTATCAACATAAGCCCCTGTGGATGGATCATGTTCAAAGTTTGGATACTCAGCCCAATAAATTAAAGATTGCCCCGGAGCCAATACTGGGGTTTCTTGCAATGTCCATAAAACTGCCGATGATCCAGCCGTACTATATGATTCTACCGTCGCTATAATGTCATTGTAAATTTCACGAATAGGGTCTTGCTGAGTGATAGAATTGTATCCTATCAACTCTGCGGTAGCATCCGTAAAAGTTTGCTGGCTGACTAGATAATCGTCTTTAAGTCTGTGGTGACGATCTTCATAGACAATTTTACCATCTGCACTTTCTGTTAAAAATCCTAATTCGGTTTCTTCTATTTGCCGCATTGCCTCAAACACTTCTATTTTATCAATATACCATTGGTCAATAGAAGTTTTACCATCGTCAATAGTTCTATCGCTTGCAGACCATCCTGCCTCATCCAATATTGCATCAATTATAGTTCCAGTTAATTGCCCGCTTTGTTTTGGAGGCGTTATACTTTTTTTAAATCTGCTTAACGGCCCGCTTGCTTCCAAGCTCACAACTGGGCTCCCATCCAAGCTTCCAGCCGGCACAATTGTTGAAAGATATCCTGTCCAAATAATGCAAGCTTCAGTTCTAAGCCTTACTTTTTTCCCGGGCAGAATATATCCATATATAGGCGAGCTCGAATTAAAAGAACTATATTTTCCATTAATGTTTTTTAATGTAGCCGTTAATCTTCCAGATGATGATTTTCCTGTCAATTGGCTTGCATAATCTCTCCCACGGCGGCATTCTATAGATATCAAATCCGAGGTACAGTTATCGTCTGCTCCTGTAAAAGTATTTGTACCATCCCATGATATTTCAAAATAGTAAATATAATGTTCTGTTCCACTATTATAATTTATATTACTATTATATAAAAATCCTGAGTTATAATTAGCCATAAATACCTCCTTGCGAGATATGTTTTAGTTCACATAATTATCCTTATGCGTCCTATTCAGTAGGTTCTGTTACTGTTGGAGCACTGCCCCAAACTGCCATAATTGCAGATTTATAAGGCTCTTCCACCTCAGCCTGTACCTGTGCCCTGCCTTGCGCGCTGTTTATATAAGCTTTTCTCCAAGGTTCTCCAATAGCATATTCTTTGTCTTCCACTATCGCAAACTGTTGTTTTTTAAGGTTAACACTATCCTGTGTTAGGTTATCTAACATAATTTTTTCAAGCATTTTAATTCCTCCCTTTATGCTGTAATATAAGATATTTGTCCATCAATGCGGCTGTTGTTTGCAAAATTTGCTGCTGTTAAATTAGGCGGTGCGTTATTATCTCCGCCCGCGAGCAATGCAAATCTTGCACTTGTAGGCGATATATTTGCCATAATAATATTGCAACCCACAGGTATATCTATATAAGTTTGCACTCCTATAATCAGCGACCCTTTATTATAGCCTGCATTTAAAGGCGTAAATGGCAGCCCACCTATAACTACGGAGCCAGCCATTGCAGCATCTTTGTTTGACAACTCTACCTTAAAAAAGCATGTTACCATTTTCCCTATTTTGTAGTAATATCCCGTCTGGGCAATATAAGTGTTTGCTCCTGCTGTAGTTAAACCTTCAAGTTTAGGAGTCCATGTTCCGCTTTCGATTCTCAGCCCATGCGCTCCGTCTGCATCTGTCACATTGTCTGCCAAATGCGTATCAACAGTAGCGGCAATATCGCTCATGCATGCTCCGTTTATATATGTCACATCAGCTGTGAATACATCGGTCGATAAAGCTGAAGGGTTGGCAATAATTGCACCACCACCATAATCAATAGTAAACCCACTTGCAATGACAATCCCATTTTTATAAATAACAGGAGCCGGAGAAGCGACCCAATTTCTTTTCCCCGACGCTGCTTGATAAATTCTATATCTGTCTAAAGATGATATATAAACTTCGCTTAAAGCAATGCCTGTTTCAGTAGCAGTTGACATGCCTATTGCCGTTTCAACTTTGCCAACAGCTTCTTGTAATCCGGAAATTTGTGTTGACCTCATTTCAGATGTCTGAGGGTCTTGCCAATTTGTTGCTGACATAATACGCCCTTCTTTCTTTATGCATTTTGGAATATTCCTCTGAATGCTCCTTCAGAGCCTGCATCTCTCACAATTTGTTTTACGCGTTGTTCAAAATCAAGTACACCGTAAACAGGGCCTTGAAATACCACTGTTACCCCTCCACTTACGCCGGATTTATTTTGGGATGCCGGTACAATACGCTCGCCTTTGTGAACCATAGCTAAAGTATCTTGCGGAACAAAATCAGTTCCAACGTCATATGACGGAACACTTGCACCATTTACTGTATTTGTCATACTCCCAACGCTTGAACCAATATTTTGCATTGTTCTATTAAGATCATTGCTTTTACCAATTATAACAGCTATTATTGTGGCTAAGGCTATTAAAGCTGCAACAACACCAACAACGATAGCAGTTGTCTTTAAAGTTGCCATATTAAAGGTACCAATAAAATTTGTTACACCACCGATTGCTTTAGACACATTTCCAACAATGGCTACTACTGGCCCGATTGCCGCAACCATCATAGCAATTACTGTGACAGTTTTTAAAACAGTAGGATTCATGTTTGAAAACAAATTTATAATTGGGCTTACAACTTTCATAACAGCTTCAAGTATTGGCAGTAAGTTTTCACCAAATTTTATTGCAAGTTCTGTAACTGATTCCTTTAACCTTCTTAATTGATTAGTTGGCGATTCTGCTGTTCTTGCAAGATCACCCTGCGCGGTTGCCGTTGATTCCATAATCAATCCATATCTAGCCATTACTTTTTGAGTTTCCGTTAATTCTTTACCCGTTTGCGCTATATGGTTTCGATATGCATATTGCTTTACACTAGCTTCTGAAATTACTATTCCAAGTCGTTTTAATGGTTCTATTTCACCGGTTATCCCAGATTGAAGTTTTTGGAATGCATCTTCAACATCAAGATTGTAAAATGATGCCATATCATAAGCTAATTCAGTAAGACCTTCAGACATTTTTAAAGCATTATCGCTTCCAATTTTCATTGAGTCAAACATAGTATTAAATGTTGCTACATTTTTTCTAATGGCATATTCATTTAGCCCTAAAGCATCGCTTATTTGGTTTGACCATTCCCTGGCGGCAGCCGCATTAGCACCCATTGATACTTCAAATAAATTTTCGCTTTCAACTGCATCCATAGCCATTTTAGTTGCTGCAACGCCTGCGGCAACTAAAGGTGCAGTAACATACATGGACATTGACTTACCAAATGATGCCATTTTGTCACCTATAGACTTCATTTTGTCTCCGGCAGCAACTAAATTGTTTTGAAAATTCTTTAATGGCGTAAGCCCTCCGCCAATTTCTTTGTTTAATTTTGCCTGTTGTGTTTCGAGATCAAGAAGCTTATTTTGATAAGTCATCGCAGCTTTTGAAGTTTCACCTTGTGCTGCTGTTACTTCTTGTAATTTTTGTTTTGTGAGTTCGATTTCTGCGGATAATATTTTTTGTGTATCTGCGTTTGTTTTGGCTTGTTGAGATAAAGTTTTTAAGCTATTATCAGTTGCATTATTTTGAACTTTCCATAATTCCATTTCTTTGTTTATTGTTGCAGTGGCTTGTTTTGCCAGATCAATCCCTTGCTTATAACTTGATGCATCAAGGACTAATCTAGTCAACATTGTTTTGTCTGCCATTTATATCACCCCTTAAAGGCGTTTTCAATACCATTCGATATTATTTGCTCTATTTTTTGGTATGCTTCTTCTTTACTCTCATCAAACGCCGGACGCATCCATGGACGTGCGGGTTCGTGCGAACTGCCGTACTCCGAAAACTTACCGTAAAAGGATTTTGTTATATCCCCTTTTGCCGGGCCTACAACCTGAGAATACGTTCCACTTTTTGATTTTCGTACCTTACCCATTTTGATATTTTTTTGCAGATCTCCCGAACGCCTATGTAATACTGAATAGACCTTTCGTTTCATAGCAGCTAAGACGATTCCAGCCCCTAAATCAAGTGATTCTTTAAATATCGCTTCACCCTTTTTATCCATGTTGTCCAATGTATCAATCATCTTTTGGAAGTCTTTTGTATCAAGTTCAATCACATTATCACCACCTAAAAAGGAGGGCTTACATACCCTCCTTCTGTTTCTGCCATTCAGCCTCTTCGCTTCTCAACGCAAAGTAGGCATGCCATTCTGTCAATTCTTCCGATGATATCCTGTCCAGCAATTCTTCCACGGTCATATGAAGTTCCAAAGCTAAACCGAAATAGAATTTTCTTTCTGGACAGGATTCAAGTTTTTTGCTGCATCTTCAAGCGATCTTTTAGCAAGACCATTTAAAATAAGAGATTCCTGGTAAATTTTCTGTATAACATCACCATCTTTTGATGCAAGAATATCAATGTCTTCTTGCTTTGTTGTAAAAAGAGCTACTCCGTTTTCATCACATAGGGATAACGCCACAACAAGTGTCATATTTTCAAAAAGAGTATCCCAGTTTAATTCAGCGGCTTCATTGCTGCCTTTAATTGATTTTTGAAAAAACATTGACCGGTCTTTGCCTGACCATTTTCTTATATAGACATCACCGCCCCATTCGGGTACATTTATCGTTGCGGTTTTTCTGTCATTAACGTTTTTGATTGCATTTCGATCTAGCATTTTATTCCTCCTAAGCTACAGTTGTTGATGTTACTCCACCGGACACAATTAGCGCTGCTGAATATGTCCATACGCCGCTTACGCTTTGTTTTGTTTCATAAGACGTTACAAAACATTCGCCTTTTTTTTCAATTGAACCGCTAACAGATGTTGAATAAGGATAATACTCAAAACTTTTTGTAGCGGTACTGCCTACAATAAACGCCAGCACATCATCAATGGCCGATGATAATGTTCCTGATATACTAGCATTAGCACCTTTCAAACCCATTACAAATTGTTTCGCAGTATCTGTAAACCCGGTTACCTCCACCGTGTCTGCATTTACTGGAAGTGAAACATCGGTCATTCCAGTTGAAATATCCGTCAATGTCCCTGATGCATTGTCAATAAAAAATTTTCCTGCTTTGCCATGATAAAAACTCATACAAGTACCTCCTTTTAAGTCTGTGAAGACCTGTTTAGTGCTACACCAAAAGTGCAGTCTGCCGTTAAAGTACACGATGCTTTAATGTACCTTCTTATTTCGCCTGTTATTGCCACTCTTTGTGCCGATGCTCCTGCTGGTGCCGTGTCAAACGTAACCACCGTTTCCCAGCTTGACCCATCGGAAGAATGGTCAATTACTATTGCTGCATCCGATGTTGCTGTCGCTGTTACTTGTAGATACCCTGCACCGCCATTGGTTGATTTGCTTGAATTGTCAAACGCCGCACCGCTACTGGATGCTGTTGCTGTTGCCACCGCCCTAATACACAATACAGACTCACAACCTATATTGGATTGACAGGTCGTTGCGATTCTTACTGCACCGCTTACTGACCCTTTAATTGTAAATTCAGTCCCATAACCCTTGAACGCCTTTCCTGGCTTTCCTGAAGACTCCCCGGTCGGGTACCATGTCCAAATATTTTCATTCGTAGACAAAGCATCCTGCAAATATTGGTCTGCTACCGCCGTACTTCCTGCGCCAAAACCCTCGCCGGTTAAAGTTGCGCTTTTCAAACCCATTACAAATTGTTTCGCAGTATCTGCAAATGTTGTGACTTCAACTGTATCCGCGTTAACAGGCACGTTTATTGTGTCGAGATAAGATGACATTGAGTAGCCGTTAATGTAAATCTTTGCATTTCTGCCATGATAAAAGCTCATATTCTCGCCTGCCTTTCTGGCATAAAAAAAGACCATTACGGTCTAGTGAACATTTAATCGCCAAAATCTATACTTGCTTCGTTTTACTTTTATTCCTCCTTTTTGATATTTTAAATAAAGAGATTTATTTATCTGTTTCATTTATGCCTCCGTATGCCAAAAAATAAAGTCTGCTGTCTTTCCGTATCTCCCGGTTTCATCCTCATACGCATCGTTTTCATCGTCCAAAATAACCGCACTAACTGGCACACTACCGCCCATAATACCGTTAAGATAGTTTTGTAATGATGCACGAAGCTGTTCAAACACCGCCGATGCGCCTGTATAGTTCAATGCCCAAGAAGTCAATTGCATTCGTGTAGTGGCGCCGATGTCTGCCGTAAATCCATGCATTCGTGGAGAACTTATTTTTTGCATTACGATAGCTGGTAAAACCGGATTTTGTGGAAGTTTTAGCAAGTGGATTCTATTAGAAATTAAAGCAGTTAATCCGGGTTGGGTGAGTAAATATGCAATCAACGCTTCTTCTATTACCATTAAATCACTTCCTTTGCCGGAATTAAAAGCTCTGCATCATCTTCCTGCCAGTTTAATACAGCGAGAAATTCTAAGTATTTATTTTTGTATTTCATACGCATTGTGTCTTTTATATCTGAACGATACCTCGCACTAATTTTATAATTTGCCTCGCTTACTCTTTCTTGCTGCAACCATTTTTCATTACCGGAAACAGGCTCTATGCTGCACCATATTGTGACTAAATCCGTCCATGTTTCGATATCTTCATTAAAACTATTTTTAGATTTTGCAGGATATTGAATCGTTCCTCGCTTGTTAAGTTTGCCAGCTCTCATTTTATCACATCCAGACTCGATATTGTTTTAACAGTCTCTTAGCGGCCAAGGGAATTTCTTTCAACTCGCCAAACTTTGTGTTCCTGCTGTTTTCTCTGTTTTCGTACAAATCTCCGATTATCAATAACATTGCTTGCTTAATTTGTTTTGGCACTGCTGTTGACGTCCCATAGCCTGCCACATACTCTATGCTAATCGGGTTTGATGGTGACAATGTTGCGGATGGCCACGACTTTCCATAGCCCAAAACAACTCTGCCGGGCTCTGATTTAATATCTACAATGTAATCTGACGTACTCATGGCATTGCTAGACTCGTCGCTATCCATGTAAGTAACAGCTGTCACGGACTGCAAAGGCGCAGCATAAGGCAATTTAATATTATCGTTGCCATAAGAGTTCATTATCAAAGCTAATTCAACATTTTTTTGCCACCTATTACCCTCACCAAAATTATCAAGGTAATAATTCCACGTCTGAGTTATCAGTCTGCGCCCGATGTAGTCCTCTACAAGCGTCCGTGCTGCTGTTATAAGGCTTTCAATATAAGTATCTTCCGGTGAATAGGCTGCATGCTTTAAGACGTTTACGCCATATATAGCTGCTGCACCTGTGACTGTTGCATTCGCCCTGACATATTGTTTTGAGCCTGTGTATTCTTTTTCCACTACTGAGTTTTGATTTGCGGTTGAAAGCTGAGTAAACGTCGAACCCACAACATCAGCATAGGTAACATTATCATCCGATTCTTCAAGATGTATATCTACCGTCCCACCTGCCATTACTGCACCAGCTATAGCATTTACCATGGCTCTGTAACCCATCACGTCCACGCCAGAACCTGTTGAATCTCCAGTAGAATAAGAGGCAATATTGATTGTTGGCGTTTCTGTAATAGTTTCTGATAACGTCCCGGCGTCAATGTGAAGATGTTCCTTTACATTGTCTGCCGATAAGGGTTCTTCTGTAGGTTCGGTCTTAATTTTTAGCGCATATCTGCATGGGAACATAGTATCACCTCAATTTTTTGCCTTTTGGTTTTTGCAACATGGCGTTTTCTACCGGCTGTATCATTGCTGTTTCAGTTTCGTCCGGAATTATTTTAATTAAATCTGCGCTTTTTGCCTTTATTAAGTGCTTGCCCATATCGTCATCTACATCGATTATATCTCCGGTCATAGCCCTTATGTTTGGACCCATCATTATAGTTTTCATTTTTATTTTGTACATTTTATCCACCTACCAAAACATGAAATGTGCCAGAACCGATATTATCACCGGTACTTGAAGAAGTTGTTATCTCAAATTTTATACGTTCTGTTGCTAACCCAACCTTATCTTTTATTCTGCGCGTTTCTTCCGTGGAAGTTGAATCGTATATGTTAAAATCACCGGATGAATTGCAAACATCCACTCTCGGATAGTATGTCTTGCTTTCACCGGTACCAATAAAATCAGGAATAACTCCAATAACTGGAAACCCTGTTACTTCTCCAGCTGCTTTTAAGTGGCACGTGGTTGAAAGTCCTCCCGAGGTGCTATGAATGTATCGTACTGAATGAACAAAACCATTTACAGGATCGTTAGTATATGCTGTTGCTGTGCCTGCCGTTGATGTATCCATGGTTAAAGTCACAACATGCCTCGTTAAATATGCCATAAAATCACCTTCCTTTATAAAAAATATCATTGCTTTCAAAGTAAGAGGGGGCAAAAGCCCCCTTATGATATTGTTACGCCTGTTGTTTTGGATACAACCGCCCATTGTGTAGAGCCTTGCGCAATCAAAGTAACCGAAGCGCCACCATAAGCCGGTATTGTCATTATCGTATAAATTAATGACGTACTATTGCTTATTTGGCATCCGCTCGAAGTAATTTCTATTGCACCTGTAGTAGCGTTTGCAAGCGCTACAATTGTTTTTGTAACGTTTGCTGTCCCTGCGGGAAGATAATATTTCACGTCACTGGTAGCTGCACCCGATACATAGCTAACGCCATAATTTGTTAAAACCGTGGCTGCTGTGGATACATTAGCATATTGCTGTACTATTTTGCCATCTGTTGAAATGTAATCTATTGCATTAATTGACATTGCCGCACCTGCATCAATTTGCAATGTTCCGCCTGATTCTATGTTGAAAACTCCACCATCTTCAACAACTCCCGTACATCCCGTAGGTATTACAAACATTTGTGCGCCCATTCTTTTATGGACGACGTTTTGATAACTTTCATCTGCTGCCATTTTTCATCATCCTTTCTCAAACGGTGTCTATTGCACCTATGAATGAGTTAAGGGGACTTAACGTCCCCCATTATTAAACTGTACCGCTCGAACCTATATTAAGTTCATTGGTGGTAATGTCTGTAGTTTGAGTTGTTGGCAATATTCTCGCGCCATATTTTATTGCAAGAACACTGTACGCAGATTCAGTGGCTGCAACAACAACCGGCCTTACATACCTATAAGGCGGTTTGCAAAAGTCACTCACTATAGCAGATCTTCCGGTTGAAGTTGATATAAGAGAAGTACCTTCCATGTCTACCATGTCGCTCATGCCACTAGATGAGCCGCTTTCAATATGCATCGTTATAGATGTGCTTCCCGATGTACCTATCTGCAAAACAAACGACACACCTTCAAATCCATTCATATCTACTGCTACAGATGTACTGGATGTTTCTGTATTGTAGAGAATAGGCATTTGCATACTTACATTTTTTACAAGATTCATATTATTCACTCCTTTCTTAACCTAATGTCACACGTCTAAAAGCCTCGCCTAAGACGGGTTGACCATCGCATTCAAGTCTGCCGATAAATCCAACCTGCGCAGTTGCGGCATAAAGTTCGTCAAGCCTTTGGATTGCCATATCAAGTGCGTCCGCTATCCAATATTTGGAAAAATCACCAATTATGCCAACATATGCGCCGGTTGAAAATGTATTAGGCGCATACTCAGACATAACATAAGGCACTTCAAGGATTCTATCGGGCAATCCCGCTGTAACTCCGGGCTGCCATATATAATCTCCCTCGCCTGTCTTAAGCTTGCGGATCTGTTTCAATGCATCCCTGTGGAACAGCCATTTTGCCCTGCCCCAATACTGGCCTTTTAAAGCATACTTTGCTTCAATAAGTCCATCAGTCTGAATTGAGCTGGAAGTATTGCCAGTTGAAATGTCATAAGTTGTCGAAATTCCGTTATCCGAAGCAGTAAACACACCAAGAGGCTGATTTACGCCAGTTCCATTTAGGAAGCAATTTTCCTCGGTGACTGAAAACTTATAACTCAATCTTTCTCTCACGAGAGATTCAGCGCCCATAGTTGCAGCTCTTAAAAGCTTCTGAGAAACTTTAATAAGCTTAGCAAGCGGATGGGGATGGAGTTCTCTTTTACCAAAGCTCATTGTTGAGTCTTCGTTGCCGGTTCCAATTTCAATTGTCCATGCAGGATCTGCGGGATCATTGTCAAGCGAAGGCGCACCAAGCGAAGCTGCGTTCGGCACGCTGTAGACCGTTGCCAAGCCTCTTATAAACACCTGGTTATCAACAGCTTTGATAAGTTCGTTAATAAACTGTTCAGGTGTCGTGATAAATCCGCCATAGATATCCTGGTCCATCTGCAATGCACGGTATTCGTCCTGGTTTAGCCCTTTTAGGCCGCCGCTCAAGAACCCGGTAAATGCTTTTCTGTATTCCTCACTAGCACGAGGGTTCTTTCTTTCTGCTGTTTTGCCAGGTACGTCACCGGGGATCTGTTCTTTTGCTTTTGGCGGGTCTTGCGGCATTCTCATTTCTGCTTCGGCTTTCTGGAGTCTTTCCTCTTTTTCAATTTCTGCTGTTCTTTTGTCCACGTCAGCCATTAAAGCTTCATATTTTGTGGTTTCTTCGCCTGACATGTCTCTTTTGTCTTTTTCTGCTGCGTCAAGAATTTCCCTTGCCTGTGTGACAAGCGCAAATCTGTCGCGCTTAATTTTATTAATGTCCATTCTTATCATCCTTTCTTTACATAAAAATACCGCCCTTTGGCGGTTCAGAAGCCTTTTTCAATTAGTTCCAATCGCTTGCGTAGAATAGTCAAACGTCCCGTTTGCTTTTCTTCGCCTTTTCCGCCTTTCGTCCCGTCCGGTGGTGCAGGAATATAATTCTTTAATGCTTCTATACTGGCATTTATTAAATCAAGGTCTTTCCTTTGCATTGGAAGCCCTTGCTTAGCCCTATACATCATGTCCGACAATGATTCGTAGTCAATTCCGGATTGTGAAAATATATCTCTGACTTTCGCGTCGCTGGTTGGATATGCGGGAAAGGTCACAACGGAAACATCGAAAAGCGGATCTACTTCTTTTATGGTTCTGACTGGTATTTCGCCTTTCTTTTCTTCCCACTCTTCATCAGTTACCATGAAAGCGAATGACATTTGATTAAGGTCGCCGCGTTCCATGGGTATTAGAATCATATCTCTGACTAATTGCGTGTCAGGTGGTGAAATTTCAACAGCAAGCCCTTTTTCGTCTTCCTCCATTTTTAAAGTTCCGCTTTTGTTGCGTCCCAATATAAAATTTGAGTCATGGTTAAACAAAGCACGAGTATCTGAGGTTTTGAGAGTCTTCTTGAATGCGCCGGGCGCTACCTGTTCGCGGTACCACCATATGTCAGTAAGAGTATTAAACACCGCTGCATGGCCTGTAATTATAGGCGTATCTGATTCTCCGCGTTTTTCAATTTTTATTTCCGATAAATTAAAGATTCTTTTTTCCATTTGTTTCATATGCTCATCTCCTTCCATAAAAGGTCAATCTGTTCAATTTGCAGTTCTTGACCTTCTAAAACATTGTTTAAAGCTCTTTCACAATGGCTTTTTGAGAAATTTTCACAGATTTCATGCGCTTTTTGATCCGTAATAGTGCTGTTTTCAGCTTCAAAATAGCTTAAAATCACGGGCAAAAGGTTCTTTTCCATGTATTCTGGAGGTTTCTTGTAATACTCATTTGCCCAATTTATGAAGTTTTCTCGTTTAATTTCACGCTGAATGTCTGCGTTTTCACGTTTAAAAATACGGTTTAAAGCATCAAAAAACAGCCTTTCGTATGCTTTCTTTAGGATGTTTTGCTGATTTTTTGCTTCACTATCCGATTTTTTAGTATCTCCGGGTAGTTTTTGATTTGCTGGAAGTAATTCGCCTACTTTATCAAGTGTTGTCATGTTTCCTTCCACGATATATTTTTCTCCAAGGTCACCAGGTAATGGGTTTCTGTTCTCAATTTCTGCCCAGTCATTAGCGTTAATAATTCCATTTCGTCTTTGTATTTGCAAGGCTTCCGAACGGCTTTTTGAATCGCCTCTAAGCAATCCGTCAACAAGAAATTCAGCAAAATATGTTTCTTGGTCTTCTTCCGGTATCAAAAATTGATTATAATAAGATTCCCATCGTACCAGCCACGGCCTGAGAGTATAAACGACAAATTCAATCGCCTGTTCTTCAATATTATTGTTTGTGGACTTTGTTAAATCCCCAATTAAATGGGGCTGCACACCAAAAAACCTTGCTATTTCTGTTACCTGGAACTGCCTTGTCTCAAGAAACTGACTGTCTTCTGGAGGAATGCCTATGTTTTTAATGTCCATGCCCTCTTCAAGCAGCATTAATCTATGGCTTTTGCCAAGTCCTCCATATGCGTCTATAAGATATCCACGAAGGTCTTCCACACTTTTTTGATCTTCAAGAGCAGGCGCCTCTAACGGACGTGTTACTACTGCTCCTGGGTGAGTGCCGCTACCAAAATACCTAGCCCCAAACTCTTCTGTAGCCAAGCTCAGTCCAATCGCTTCACGCGCTAGTGTAATAGGTGAATACCCTTTAATCCCGTCAAATCCAAGCCCAGGGATGTGCAAAACCTTGTTTTTGGGAAGTTTATATTCAACTCCGTTTATGCGGGTTATGTAATAAAGCTCTTTTGTGACTTTATCTCGCTCTGGTCTGGTTTGATCTGGCCTTAATGGCCATAATGCAACTGGGTAGCCTGTGTTTCCGTATTCTATTTCGCTATAGCAATTGCCCCAACCCAAAATGTGGCCCATCATTGTCTCTCTCCATATAAAAGACGGCATTATAGGATTGGCTTGGTCGTGTATTAATTTGTATAATGGATACTTATAGGCTTTTTCCTTTCCTCTTGGTTTCATTCTTTTATATACAGGGCATGGAAGCGACGCGTGTGTATTACTTAAAAGCCTTATACATGCAAATACGGCGGTCGAAGATAACGCAGACGTTTCATTTACTGTAACTCCGCTGTTGCTTTCTCTGCCACCGAAAAAGTTTTGCAGCCATTTTTCAGGATTTGCAACGCCCGAACGTTTTTCAAGCATTCTTATTAGTAGTCCCATGTTGTCTCACCCCCTTTGGCCAGCCTATGTAAATAAATGCAATCCCAAGTGTAATAAACATAGCTGGCGTATAAATCATGTAAATGCCTATTGAGAGCAGAATAAGTCCTGCAAATATGCTAATGTCAGGCAACCAATCGTTAAATTTCATTTAATCACCAACTTTCGCGCACAAAAAAAGACCAGCTAATACCTGAATTTAATCAGATATCAACTGGTCTCTAGGACTCTGTGTTGAATATTACTTTATTTAATTTTCGGGCTAATTTTACCGCCACATTTTGTGCATATTGTATTAATAACATTCCAATTTTTATTACTTTGTTTTTGATCTGGCTCAGGTTTATATCCGCATTCTATACATACAAATTCAACTTCCAATTTTTTACTCATAGCTTCACCTACTTTATTATCAAACTTGTATATGTCTTGCATCCCGGACAAAGTATTTTTATTTCCGTTTCTTCATCCGTAACAAATTCTATTTCCGTGCTTCTGCATATCAATATATTACCTTTATGCAATTCTGCGAATTTTTTAGGCAACCCATGCCCTATGTTGCATTCAGGATTTGCACATCTTATATCCATAAGTCACCTCACATTACTATTACTCCACGGGTTTCGTAGACTGATTTTTTCTTTTTGCTCAGCATTACCCTAAAATGTGCATTTATTAATGCTGCTATAGGGTCTATGCACTCGCTTGACTTATCTTTGTCAAGCATGATATTTTTGTTGTGGTCTTGCTTTGTCACTGCGTTTGAAATTGCCCATCCTAAAACAGGGTTATTGTCATGTATCAGTTTTCTCTCTGTTTCTTCTGTGGAAATATTGTATACTATTCCTTTAAAGTCTTTTGTCGGGTTGCTCAACATGGTTATTATTTGAGGAACTTCTACGGATACAAAGCCCCTCTTGGTCATTTCACCTTCAAGCCATGTTGCAAGATGCCGGTCAAAACATGCTTCATCTTTACGCCATACATTTTTCTCGTAAATTTCAACAACATAGTCAAGTATAGTGGCATATTCTATCTGCGCGCCTGGTGTAACTGTAAGCCATCCTTCATTTTCCCATAAATCAAACGGTATCTTTCGGGAAACTTTCATACGTTTTTCATAAGTTTCTTTTGGCATAAATGAATGAGACATAACCGCTATTGTATCGCCCATATCTATTTCAAAACCTACACTCGCAAGGTCAATTCTTGTAGCAAGGTCTAGCCCTGCTGTAACTTTCCATTGCCTTCCTTTTATATCTGGAAATGGCCTTTTCAATGAAGCTCCGCATGATTTCCATTTTGCCATATCCATAAAGCCTAAAGGCTTTTGATTAATCCATATGTTAAGAGTTTTTGTAAGAAAGTCGCGCATTTTGTCAGGCTTGTCAAGAGCTTCCTGGAGGTCAATGGCTATAGATTCTTTCCCAACGTCCGTATCGCCTATTATTGGATTGGCTTTCATTCTTGCCGTGTCGCTTGAAACCTCGTCTATAAGTTTACCTTCCTCGTCAAGGTCGGCTTCACAAATCATCACAAAATAGCGTTCATTTTCTATTGGAATGCTAGGGTCAAGTATTTTTGAAACATAATCGTATTCTACGGTATAGCATGGATTATTAAGGTCAAAGCCTGCCGTGGTTATGATAGACAATAAAGGTTGCGAACGTGTTTTCATGCCTGAGGTTCCAAGGTCGTAATACTCTGTCGTTTGGTGAAGATGGTATTCATCAATTACCAAAAACTGGGGGTTTGCGCCATCGCCTGATTTTTTATCATCCTTTGACAACCGAGAAAAAAACGAATCGCTTTTCTTATGCCTTATTATAACCTGTTGGAGTTCCTGGTCGTATTTGGTGGTAAACTTATCTTTTAATAAATCTGAATTCTTATAAAGCCAGCTAGCTTCACCCCATACAAAGCGTGTCTGTTCTTTCTTCGTGGCCGCCACATATGCTTCTGCGCTTTGTTCTCCAAATGCTGAAATCTCATAGAGCGCCTGAATGCCTTTATCTTGTGACTTTGCATTTTTACGAGCCACTTGTTCATATGCCCGCCTAAACCGCCTTAATTCTGTTTCACAGTCTATCCAACCATATATGTTACTGTAGACAAATATCTCATATGGTACAGGGATTTTTTGCTTTCCTGCAAGCGGCCCTTTGCGATGCTTAAACAGTTTCATCCAATCAAGATATCTTAAGGCACGTTCTTCATCAAACACCCATCGCCATCCTTGTTTCTCTAAGTCTTTGATAAATCTTAGGCAAGCCCATTGATGCTTTTTGCAAGCTACTATCCGTCCACAAACAATATCATCGGAATATTTATATATTTCATCGGTTAAACTCACACATCACCACCTCAAATATGGAATAATGTTGTATTTTAAAATATAAAAGTCTTTTTAATGGCATTTTATATGGCGTAATGCTATATTTACACATTGCCAAACCCTTGTTCCTTTAATGGGTCTTTTGGTGTTTCTGGCTTTTTCGGCACATTTCGTACTTTTGCCAATGGATTCAAGAATAAGCGGTCCTCCATCTTGATTAGCATATCCTGCTTCTTGTTAACAGCACCTTCAATCTGTAGCATAGCCGCAGTAGATACCATATCCACGAGTTGTTTTTTTATTTTATTATCAAACTCATCACTATCATTTATATAGTTATCAATATCGTCTGAGTCTTCATGTATATCTCTTATGCGGCTCATGCGATCAATTAAGTTAAGGTACTCGCTGAACGTCTTGCAATACCGCGCCAAGTGTCCTGTGTCGCCGTTGGATACAAAATCAACGTCCTTGTATAGTTCCATTATCTCTTGCCATTTTTCAAGAGCTTTTGGGTCTTTTAAGACAAAATCTGGACAAGTAAATTTTGATTCTCCTATTTTAATTTCGCCTTCCTTGCGGCGCTTTTTTTCTTCGTTTGTAAGATGCTTTTTGCCTTTCTGGACAAGTAAATCTATCGGCTGACCTCTGCGACCTGCCATGTTATCACCTTCTACGTTTTATTTAGGGAAAATATTGCAATTTTGAACTTTGGGAAATTCAAAAAGGGACATTTTTATGTGA
>Ga0172381_10002175_pt1 | contig 22059 bp, 36 predicted proteins | sample Leawel6488metaG_FD_119754 | JGI IMG/M metagenome (GOLD analysis project Ga0172381, IMG submission 119754) | Leachate microbial communities from a municipal landfill in Southern Ontario, Canada - Leachate well 64-88 metaG | ecosystem: Engineered > Solid waste > Landfill > Unclassified | place...
CTGATCGATGTCAGTCGTGCCGGTGACGGCGGAATTCGACTGATCAACGATTATGCCGGCAGCTTTGTTCAGCTTGCCAAGCCAGATATTCTTCGGATTGCCGTACAGTATCGCGGTTGAAGGCACGGCGTCGGTGATCTTGAAAGGCTTGTCAAGTATCGTCGCCGGTATGCCGTTTCCGCCGGACATGAATATCGGACGATCCTGAAGATCTTTGATCTTCATCAGGACTTTCAAACCTGCGCGATTAAACATCCACATCGCTCCGTTATGGTAGGCTTCTACGGTCACGGAGTTCATGGCGTCCACGACGTCATCATATTCCGTTCCGCCGGAAGCCGAAGCAGTCGCGTTCACGCCGGAAGCGTAAAGGATGCCATCGAACGGATCTCCCGTGACGAGGACCTTTCCCTGACATATTACGCGGTCAAGTTCGCGCGCCATTTCCAAAGCGACAGCGTTTTCGATAGCCGATCCGATGTTCGCCTGATTGAAGTCAAGCAGTTCGGATGTCATCGGTATGATCGCCATCATCTTCTTCAGCGTCGAAGTCAGCTGCCCGAACATCGCCTTTGTCAGCGAACCGTTTGACTTTTCGGCGACCCATGAGATCGTCGGATTCGTCAGACCCTTCGGGATGTTCAGCGTTTCGACATCCTGACCGATTTCGGTACACATAGGCGCTATGATGCCGCCGTCTTTCATCAGTTCAAGGATCTTGCCGTAGAAGGCATCCGGCACGGAATAGCCGCCATCCGCATCGGTTGTTGACTGCTCTGTCGTTTTCATGCCGATCAGGCGCTGATCCTTGCTTGCTACCATGCGAAGGAAATGCTGAAGCGAAAGATCGCCCTTCTCACGACCGAACTTCGAACCGTCCGGAAGCGCGAAATATCTTTTCTCGACCACGCGCGCAGCAGCGTCTGCCACCTTGTCAAGCTCGTCCTTGCGTATGGCGTCACTTCCTTTTTCCGTTATGGCTTTGTGTATGGTGTTAAGCACCATGCCCATCTTTTCCATCTCTTCCTGAAGCTGTTTCATCGTCAAATCCATTGCTTCCACCTCACTGATAGATTTTCGCAGATCTATTTCTGCGAATTTAATTCCTGCATTATACGCTGACATACTTCTTCGCTGCCCTTCATCGTATTCATAACCGACTGAATTTCTTCGACACTGAACTGCTCTTTCTTTTTTATGTCCGGCATCACCTCTTTTTTTATAATGTTTATAGCTTTCATCTTTTCGATAAGCTGATCTTTCTGTTCATCTGAAAGCAGGATGAACGCTTTTTCCACTTGATCCAAGAGCGTGACCGCTTTGTCGTAAGTCATACCAAGCGCATGTTCGTCCGCGCCGATACCGACCAGCGAAATTTCCATGATCTTCGCATACGTTAGGAATTCAGGGTGATCCTTGTCCTCGTATGCGAACCATCCACCGATCGAAAAGGCTTTCGCGTGTCCTTCCTTGTACACCGTGCGCGCGTGTTTGATTAGAGGATAATCGGAGTTTGAGAACTTCCCCGCGACGCGCAGACCCTTGTCGTCCTCTGCCGCTTCGATGAACGATCCGGCGACGTACCCGATTGAATTGTAATGATCAATCAGCATGATCGGATTCTTGTTGAACCTTTCGAGATCATAAACGAAAGAACGCAGCTGCGGCATGACAGTCGGGATATCACCATAAGAATCTTTATTCCCCTTTGTGTTTGCATAACCGCGAATAATCAGATCCGTTCCAGACGCGCCGGCGACCTCTTTGACTTCCAGTTCGGCTATGTCAAGAACTTTGCGCTTGAACTGCATTTCAGACTTGCCTGTTTTGTTCATGATCGTTCACCCTTCCTTCGTAGAATTATTCGAATCAAACTGCTTGACCTTCAGGATCTGTTCTTTCGGCATCGACATCATCTGTCCGGCGTCCACTTCTTTCGGCTCGTAAAAGTAAAAGGCGACCGCTTCGATGTCGTTCGTGACTTCGTTACGCTCGATGCGGACGTCCTGAAGCTTGCTGCCGACGAATATGCCATCAACAACGCGAATCGCATTCATCTTCGCGTCTATCTCAAACGACTTTTCAATCAGGATGCTTGCCACTTTTACTTTCTGCATTCTAATTCCCCGACAGTATTGATGAATATTTGCTTCAAATCATCCCCAAAGCCTAGCTTCTTTTGCTGAAGCTCGATTGACTTCATGATGTCGCCGTCAGCGTGCCGCAGCGTCGCCGCTTTCCAATCGCACAGCATTTCAACGATGTCAATCAGCGTCATTCCCCTGATCCCGTCCGCATGGAATTCTGGATGATGGGAATTGTTTGAATAATGATGCTTTAAAGCATCGCCAAGTTCAGCAGTCGATTTCTTGTATTCTTCACTTCCATAAGTTAAGCCGCGCAGCTTGCCTGTGCATTCAAAGAATTTATCATGTTCAGGATCTGCAAGCTTTGAAGCATCGTGATTGACAGCCCTATCCGATAGCGCTGAAGTGATCTGCCCGATTAACGCGCCGACCGTTCTGATGTGCATCAATGTTTCGTTGACAAAAGTTTTCTGATCCATTGTTACCCCTCGATGACCGGCATGACCGAACATCTGCAATTAATATCTTCTTCCGGACGCCCTATCTGCGCCGGCGCTGATCCGTGTCCTGCGCCGACATAGAAATCTTCTTCAGTTCCGATCGGCTTGTCCTGACTGTAATTTTCGCCGGCTTTGATATGCGATTCGCGCGTCCGTTCATCTTCAGCGGAAAGCCACGCCTTCTTGATCTTCGCGCCTGTCTGCGCTTCTACTTGCCGATAAGTTTCAAGATTCGCCTGATTCGAAGCGGCGATCGTTTCCGTGCGCGCGATCTTCTCTGCCCTGCTTCCCTTCGCTTCATCATAGACAGCCGATATGCGCTTCGCAAGATCCGGAATGCTTTCGCCGGCTTCGATGCCCTGCGACAGCGTGTCCTTCAGCTTTGTCTTTGTCGTGTCATTAATTTCCGCAGCAGATTCAAGACCGCGCTGCTGAATCCAGTCCACGACTTTCGGATCTTCCAGATCAAAAGAAATGCCAAAATTAAAGTTATCAATTTCAAGTGCCGCCTGATCCTTTATTATCTGCCGCATGATCGGCTTCGCTTTAGCAACGAAGTCGGCATTCGCGCCAGTCATATCGAAAAGGATCTTGCTGATGTCGATCTTCACGGACTTTTCTGCGCCCAGATTCGATTCGACTTCAAGCTGCTGACCCCTGAAGAACGACTGAAGCGCAGGAACGAACCTTTCTTCGAACGATGCCGCAAGCGCGACAAACGACTTCCACTTGATCGACATCTGCGCTGAAGTCAGTCCGCCTTTACAGGCGAAGTGCTTGCAGTCTTTGTGCGCGCCTTTGCCGGCGTTCGGATCTGCCGGCGGATTGTCGCCTGACCCGACCTGATCAACGCGCTGAAGCGAAAACGGTATATATCCAACATCGCCGCCGGCGATCTCTTTGACCTTCAGATTCATTTCCTTCGCTATCTGGTTATAAGGAACGCCGCATGACATGTATTCACGCGCCGTCTTGATCTTTCCCAGTTCATCTTCCTGAAGCGCCGCGACCTCTGACAGATCGTGTTCGAAGTATAGACCTTCCGACTTCTTGAACCGGCGCAGCAGCATGAACGTCAACATGCTTGCGATCTTCACGCAGCGCGGCTTGATGCCGTTCTTCCAGTAGAACTTTTCCTGCTGTTCGCTGTTCGCATAGTTCGCGTATTCGAAGATGCCAACAAGCGCCGGCGGTACGCGATAGATCATGCAGCCTTCTTCGCGCGTGAACTTCCTGCCGTTCAGGAATTCAACGTCTTTCGGTGATAATGAAAGCGACTTCGCCTTGACACCGTTCGCAAGCAAAGCCGGCTTCCTTGCGTTCCGTGCGCCCGAATACTTCTGCGTAAAGCTGTCAATCATTTCTTTGCGCTGATTAGGATCGGCGATGTCCTTGTCGGATTCAAGAACCACGTCAAGCGCCGTGCCGTTCGATATGCTGTTCATATTCCAGATGACGGACTGCTTGTCTGTCTGATATGCCATCGATGCAGCGGACAGCGGCGACAAGCCTTTAAGATAGCCGTCTGCCTTCGGATTGTAGTATTTCAGATGAAGCATCAATAACAGATCGATGTCAATTTTTCCACCCACTTGATTATATTCATAATGATCGATAATCTTGCCTTTTACTTTTGATGCGATTGCTGTGACAGCTGCCGGCATGAAAGGAAAGAATGACTGCGGCTCGAAGGTTGTCGGATTATACTTGTCCGCACTGGCATAAAAATTTCCGGACAGTTCAAGGCTGCCGACCATGAATTCTTTGAAGTCGTATGCCGTCATGAAGTCGCACGGCTTCTGCATCAGCGCAAGTGCCGGATGCAGTTCGACGATCTCTTTCTTTGAATCCTTGATGACCAGATTCAACGCCGCGATGTCAGACTGGATGCGCGACACGCAGGCATATATCCACGCCGAATCACAAAAGGCGTCAAGATAGTCGGCTTCGGAAAGCGAAACAAGACCATCCGACCGGACAGATCCATCACCACCACGCATGAAATCGTCACGAAGGCTTTTCCCTGTGACGATCTGCATTGTTCTGTTCAGGATGTTTCCGGCTGCCTTCTGGATAATGTTCATGATCCCTTCCCTTTATTCCTCAATATATCTTCGGCGCGTCGTCTTTCGATTCCATCGCTATAACAGCATAGTTGTCAGCGTGACGATAGTGATCCGCGCCAAGCTTTACCCAGACATAACGCTTCGAACCATCTTCGTCTTCTTCAAGCTTCTTCGCCGTGTTCGATAACTGCTTCGCGAACTTCTCGACTTCAGGATCGCGCGGCGGAAGCACGTTGTGTTCTTCGGTATAGTGCGAATGCGATCCGTCAAGGGATTCCGTTCTGTTCTCTTGAACGATCAGCTTTTCTTCGTTCCACGCCGCCTTCCCTTTCTGATTCGCGTTGTAATAGTTCAGGAACACTTTGCCTTTCCACTTGTCCGCGAAGGCGCGCGCGGCGCGTGTTTCGGGAAGCGCATCGATGACGCACTTGTTGACCTTCGGCATGTACTGATCCAGATCCTTGAAGTCGCGATGCCACGCGAACCAAGTCAGGATCTGTTTGTCGGACTTCTTATTCTTGAACACGACGTGCAGATCAGAACCCTGATCGACACCCATGAACACGCCGCCATCCTTGAAGGGATCGGCAGGAAAGGACGTGCTGCAAAGCTTCAGGACAGTTTCGACTTCAAGCTTTTCCTTTGCCGTGACGTAAGGCAAGCCAAGCGTCAAGTTCATGAAGTTCTGCATCTTGCCGTCGCGCCTGGCATCATTGAATTCGCGCACGATCTCGATCGGGCTGACAGTCGGGCTGAATAGCTGTGAATAGTGATAGCCGTGAATCAGATCCTTCGAAGGCATCTTCGCGACCCATTCGCCGGCGTTGACATCAAGCGGCTTGCGGCACTTCTCGCAGCCGATGAAGGCTTCGTCTTTTGACTTCACGATCAGGCATGTCGGCAGTTCCTTTTCCGTGACCGTATCTTCAAGACAGTTCCACTTGCCGCAATGATCGCACTTGATCATCCAGAAGCGCTGATCGCTGTTCTGGAAATCTTTGTCTATGCCGTAATTCGGGATTGTAGGATTTGAAAGATAGTATTCGAACTTGAATTCAGATGCGGAAAGACGCTTGCGCGCCATGTCGCAGGACTTCGGATCTGCTTCATCCTTTTCATCGATGACGATCATGTCCGCCGGCACAGCCTTCAGCGCGACTTTCGATTTCATGCCGCGAAAGTAAACAAAGGACCTGCCGATCTTCTTCAGTCCGACTTCATCTGTGTCGTCCGCGACGCGGCGGATGCATTCGTTCTGCCGGATGATAGGATTGACACGACCCTTTGAAAAGTCACGCACATCGCCATCAGTCGGGAAATAATATATCGTTCCCAGATTGAACATGAAAATCGAATAGTGCATGACCTTGATGATCGCTGCTGTTGATATTCCCATCTGTGTACACTTCTCATGCGCTTGCTTCGGATGATCGTCCATGTAAGGCGTCATCAGATAGCGCCGATTTGTGAAGCTAAACTTCAAGCCGCTTTCAAGCGTGATGTTCTCTGTCGCCCAGTACGCGCAAGATGCGGCATATAAAAGATCTTGATGATCAGCGATGAAGCGCTGCTGCTTTGACGAGAACTTCGGCAAGCGATTTAAGGACCGCTCTGTCTTTTTTCTCGATGCCAACAGTGTGCTTGATTTCGCCATTGATCATTCCCTGCATTCTGACTTTATCTTCAATACGACCTTTGACCTTGTTATGCTGTTCTACCGCGCGCATCTTTGCGTTCAAGTCGTTGTTCTGCAACATGCAATACATCGTCTGCTTGTCCGCTGTCACGCTGTTGAAGCCGGACAGATCCAGAAGTTCGTTGATACGCTTCAGGACGTTGACCTTTGCCAACAGGCGCGAAGCAAGCGATTTCGCCACGTTCAGCGCCTTCGGATCGTTTTCATTCAAGTCAAACGCTTTCAAATAAGCGCGCGTTCCGTTGCCGAAGAATTCTTCCTGTGTCGTGTATATCTGACAGAACTTTTCTTCTTTCAAGGGAAGCTTCATCGCTTTCATTTTCATGCTATTAACCCGAAAAAGAAAAAGAGCCTGAAGGCTGATTCAATTTCAGCTTTTAGGCTCTCTAAGATATTCAGATCCGATGATCGTTTCGTCATATTTTCATACTCTAACGCACCACCCGATTGATATTTCTTTTATGCGCTTATTATACAAGCATATCAAAGAACTATCAACATCAACATACTGCAATAAACTGCAATTATTTTAACAGCGATGCCACTACCCAGAAGAAGATCATCAACGCTATGAACGCCTTGACCTGCTTTTCTGGAGCATGTATATACATTCCGATTCCCATCAGAACACCAAAAAATAACCCAACAACAAAAGCAAGAACACTAAGCAATTCTATCATTTCAATCACCACCTTTTTCAGTTCCCTTCTTCTCGGGATTTTTTTAATTTTTACTTTTTACGAACTTGCTTGATTTATATCCGGCGGCTTGCGATCGCGTCCTGTTTCGAATACTTCGAAGCGATACTTTTTATGATTCGCCGGATGTTCCGGATGAAGCGGCGACATGCGATTGCTGCGCTTCATTTTGAAGAAGCCGGATATGCCTTTCAAGATCTTGACCGCGCGCAAGGCGCAAAAGACGAAGGCTTCAGCGACCGCCTTTTGAAGCTTTGCTTCGCGCGGACTGATGAAAGGACTGTGCGTGATGATAGATACCGGCGGAAGCGAATTGCGCGACAGCATCCACAGCCAGATCCTGCCGGTGAACGCGACCTGAATGCTTTCCCAGATTGTCAGCTTCCAACAGCTGATGATCTGCGCGCGCGCCGGATCTGCGTATGCCGGCAGCGTCTGATCGACGTTCTTGTTCGTAAGCGATAGCGGCATCTGAAAAACGATGTTGACTTCCTTGAACTTGATCGGCTTCATTGTACCTTCCTTTTCCCGAATTTTGTGAATCCCTTCTGCGGCTCTTTTTTCTTGTAGATAAACAATCCCATTTCGATGAGCTTCATAATCCTCACGCCTTGCATATTCTGGATAAATGCTGCCGGCAGTGGAATATTGAAGCATGGTGAAACCGGACATATCACTGACTTCTTTTTCTTCACTGCTTCACAAAGAGCCGCAAGAGAATCGATCCAGTCAGAGTTTTTTCCTTGAATTCGAAGCACCATATCTTCAACATTTTCTTGCTTTACAATGACACTTCCCAGATCAGTATCGATCGTCATTCCTTTAACATTTTTCACATAGACAACACCTGGAACATTATTGAAGATCGTTCCTTTAACCTGAATCCCCCTGATGTTCATTTTGCCGTCCTTTATTAAAAATTATTCACATATACTGTTTTGACAGTATGTCCGTACCTTTTCACTTCCTCGAAGTCCGCGACCCTTATGCGAGTAAACACATGCCCGTTGTCACAGCGATATTGAAGCTCAACGAACGGCGCATCAGTATCCGTTCCATCGTACAGGACAGAAATTATTGAACCGTATTTATCACATTCAGGGCAGTCCATTTAATCACCTTTAGAACGGACAATATTTGTCATGTCCACGGCATTCGACGCATTCTGCTTTTGTTTTTAATCCGCATGAATCGCAGGGATTTTCCTTGTTCGGCGTCCGGAATTCGTTCGCCTTCGGGCATGTCGCGAAGTGCGTCATGAATCCGTCCTGAAGCTTCCAGACTTCTTCATCTTCGAAGCCGTCAAGAACTTCGCGGACTTTGACATAGACTTTCATCGGCTTCGCATCGACCGGATGCGCTTTGCCTTCAGGCGTCGTGATCCAGATGATCGGCGCGCCGCATCCTTTGCATTTTGATTCTTCTGACATTGTCGTCACTCCTTTGCCGGACAATTTTCTGTGATGCATTTATTGTCCGCCAGTCGTTTTCCACAGCATTGACATTCGTCGCTAAAGCACACTTCACCGTACTCGTCGATATATGTCAGACAGAATTCCTTGAAGGCATCAAGCATCGGTTTTCGATCTTCTTCTTCGATATCGCAAAGTCCTGTGTCAAGTTCCGCCCGTGCGCCATTGATGCCGACTGATGGATCACCGCCATTTTGGAAAACAAGCTTAATCGTTTTTATTTCGGGCATTGTTGTCACCTTTCCTTTAGATGTTTGATAATCCATTTTTATCTGTCGGACGCATGGCGCATTCGATCCGGCAGTTCGCGCATCCGCCTTTGAATTTGACGTCCTTCAGGCACGTCCATTTTTCATCACCGGCTTTGCGATAGAAGAAGCAAGGCTTGATCTTCTCGTTGCAAAATTTGCCTTTGCTCTCTGACGCCATGAATGCCGCGTGAACTTCTTTCGGTACGTCCTTGTATTCGTAAGCCATCGCTGGCTTCTGCGGATCTCTGTTCTTATAAGCGACCGTCAGGATGTCAAGCTGTTCATCGTGTCCGATTGCTTCGATCTGACTGCTTTCTACTTTCTGCATCTTCATTTTTGTTCACCGTTCCTTTTTAGTTTCACCGCACTTCAGGCGGCGGATTGTTCCATTCGTGCCGAATATAAACGACTATCCCCTTTATAATATCACAGATCTTCCGGATGACAGATCTGCTCGACCTTTGAATATATCTTTCGAACGCTTCCTGTTCTGTTTTTGATAACTTGATCGGCTTGATCGCGCAACGACAGTTGAAATGTTCTTCAGGTTGACCGATCGGTGATCTTTCATCTATCGGCGCTTCAATGATATGATCAGGACGGATCACGGCGCGCGGATCTTTGTTCTTTGTCAGTTCTTTTTTCATATCCCAGTCCGGCATATGCTGCTTTCCTTTGACGAAACTCTTTGTGTTCGCAGAATAATATCCCTTCCCAGTGTGAACGCGTGGATTAATAAATATTCTTTCAATATCATCCATACTGACATCCCTACGGAACAATTGAGAATTACCCTGTTTGCGATGAAGCAGGCACGTCGCGACTGTCATCCGCGTCCACCAGACATTCATCCGGACGCCAGCGCGCGCGAAGCTGATCATCATGTTCACTTCCTGAAGATCTATCTGCCGCCAGTTATGCTTCGCGGCAAGAGCCTTGATCTGCTCGATTCTTTGATCTTTCATTTTCAATGTCCTTTTGGATAGTATGTGCTGATCAGGAACACGACTGAAAGCGTCGCGACTACAAGCGCAAGCACGATCAATCCGAATTTGTATTCCGTGCGGCAGTCCGCTTTTTGTTCTTCCGTCATTTCCACTTTTCGCATTTTTTCTTCCTTCATCGCGGCTTTATATATTGCCGGACGTGACCAATGCTTCAAGAATTTCGACCATTCTTTTGAATATGATATTTTTTCCACAGCATCAAACGGCTGATAAATCTGCGCTGAAGGCAGGACGCCCATCCGGAAGATCGCTTTCAAGCGTTCCTGTTCCTGCTGCATGTCTTTTCCTATCAGGACATAGCAGCGCAGCTGATAGCGCCTGAATCCTGCCTTCTGTAATATCCGGACTGCTTTATGCAGCGGCTTCAGATCCGCATCGCGATCGCAAGCAAGCCAGAGCGCATTGATCCGAAGGCTTCTGAATTCGTCCGCGACTTTCGAAGTGATCCTGCGCGATTCCAGTCCGCCTTTGAATTCGATGCCATGTTGCCGGCGCAGCATTTCAAAGACCTTCCTTTGATGATCGCGCGAACAGGCAAGAAAGTTGTTGTCCTGTATGATGTGACCTTCCTTGATCTGAAGTTCGCGAAGAGCGCCTTCTCTCTGCGGTACAAGACAGAATCCGCAGCGATTCGGACATCCGCGCGATGTGATCACGTTTCCTTTTTTCAAATACATCCCGACTTCGAATTCGCCGGCATGACTTCCGAAAGCACAGCCACCGATCTTGACGTTCGCGCAGACTGATTCCCAGTCTTTCTTCAGCTGATGACCGCGCGCCATATCCCAAGAAAAAGCGACTGACACATGTACTTCGTCATAATCTCTGCGCGTAAATAGTTCCGGCGCGGCGAAATAGGCGTCAGCGTCATCAGGCGAAAAGCTTGTCCTTGTCGGGAATACCCTTGCGATCTTCATTTTCCGTCCTTTGTTTTCTTCAACATGTTGTATGCCTGACGCTCTTTGATCCCGAAGCGCTTCATGATCATCAGGATCGCGCACTTCGTTGAACCGCGTCCGATAGCGCCGACCTTCCCTGATCCCCGACACATCGGACACGGATGCTGATCCGGCGTCTGCTTGCTTGCGATCACCTGATCGATGTGTTCATATTTGCTTTTGACCATCAGATATCCGGCATCGCAAAGCGACAGCGCGGCGGCGTGAACTTCCTTTGTGTCTTTGATCCCTGAATACATCAGCAAGATCCATTCGATATCCTTCGCGGCTTTTGTGTCTGCATTCATAGTGATTTCCCTTCTTCTACTGACTGAAGTCGCAAAGCTTCATCGTTCATTCTAACAGTTTGACCGTCAAGAATTTCATATAAATGAACATCAGATTTACAATGATCGATGCGAATATCAAGAGCATTCCCCAGATTGTTTATATCTGGTTTTTCAGACCACCAAGCGATCAGATTATTGTCCGGCTGATCGTATGCATTAGCAATTGAAAATAAACACCAGATCTTTTTCATTTTGACCTTCCTTTCGCACGATGATCGTCAATTTCGTCCGCGAACACGATATCGTTGTCACTTCCGATCAGACCGGCAAGCCGCGATCCGATCCTATCATCGACCACGCTTGAAATATACGAAAGACCCTTGTTCGAAGTCGCGAAGATCTTCGGCTTCCCTTTCTTCAGCGCGCCGTCTAAAAGCATGTAAAGCATTTCCTTCAGACCGTTTGTCACGTTGATCGGGATCAAGTCGTCAACGTAGAGAAGATCGCACGACAGCGCCTGATCGACCATCCTTCCTTCAGCTTCGCCTTGCGTTTCCCACGCGTTGCGCTCGATATGATTCCAGTTCGTAACATAAGCGATCCGCGACCGGCGGCAGCGCCTGATCGATTCGATGAAGCTTGCGATCATCAGATGTGTCTTTCCTCTGCCGGCTTTGCCAGAGAAAAACAGGCTGCTTTTCGAATCGATGAACGCCTTCGCCTTTTCAAAAGCCTTCTTGTTGTCAGCCTTGACCCTGTATGCTTCGAACGTCATCAGCTGTTCGTCCGAGTTCTGAAGCCGCAGCCGCAGATCGAACTTCGGACGGCATTGAAAGCACAGACCATCAACGAACGCTTCAGGCTTGTCCGCTGCGCGGCAGTCCGGATTCCGGCATTCCGAGTATTCAGATCCGGAAGGCGTCTTGAACCGTTCAAGAAGCGAATCCATTTCTTTTGAATTTATCCGTTGAATCGATTTCTTGTCCACCATTTTTCCTTCCTTTTGGAACATAGTTGATCCACTTCGCGAAATTATCGACCTTGTTGCGGATGCCGATCGCATATACGATGTCACAGTATTTGCCGCGATCTTCCCATTCATCCTTTGAAAAGTTCGTGATTGCCTTCTTTAGATCTTCAATGCTTATCTTATCTTTGAACAGGCGCTGATCGATGATCCTTTTCCGGATGTCTGTCAGCTTCAAGCCTTTCGGACAATGGATCTTGCAAGCCGCGTTGAAGTGATCAAGGACTGAAAGGATGTCGCTGTTCTTTTGAATCTGCTTGATTGTCTTATCCGCAGCATCCGGCTTCTTCCCTTTAGTATTATCAACATTATCAACATCATCAACATCATCAACATAGGCGTCCATCTGGAAACCTTTCGGAATCCCTTTGCCTGATCCATGCGATGTTCCGTCGTAAGCGCCGTATTCCAGACCATGCATCATCCAGATCTGAAGCAGTCTGTCGCGCTGATTCGTTTTATACTTGCGCTGCAAGAACTTTCCGGCATATTCGATCCAGTCATGGATCAAAAGCCGTTCTTCGCCTGTGTCCTTGACCACCTTGCGATCGATCCATCCGGTATTGATCATCGCTTCCAGAACAGTCACCGGATTTGCGATGTTCATCTTCAAAAGATCATTGCAAAGATAGTCTGCCGACCAGTCTGAAATGTCGCCGCTTTCGCGGAGTTCAAGCGCTTCAGCCCAGAATGCCGCCAAGATCCCAAGCGTGAACAATTCTTCCCAGTTCATCATCCGCCTGAAGTCATGAAACTTCTTCAAGCGCCGTACAATAGATCCGTGAAATGCTATCCATGCCATTTGATATTCCTTTTTATCGGTTATTTTGTGAATTCAGCAATCAGATGCTTGTCCTTTAGAATGTGTCCGATCACCTGATCCGATTCTTTGATCCGGATGAACTTCCCGATGATGGCGTCGAATTCGTCTTTCGGATTTGCGGCGATCACTCCAAAGCCCAGACCGCCAAGCTTCCGGATCTCGACCAGACCGATGACATCCTTTTCGCAGTAGTCATAGACGACATGATCGTCGCCGCCGGTGAGATTCTGCGGCTTCAGTCGCGCCTTGATGATGTCGCCGGAATAATACACTTTATTGAAGCGCTCGATGCCGGCAATGACAAAGAACATTTCTTTCGGGATCTCGACCGGCTTCGCCAGTTCGTCGTCAGGCGACACGAAGAACAGATGGAATCTGCCGTCGAAATATTGCAGACGATAAAGACGGTCCTTCTTCAGTTCGATGAACTGATCCTTCCCGATCATGAATATTTTATAAACGATATTGATATTCACTTTAGGCTTTGCGATTTGATCTTTCATGTTGTTTGATCCTTTGCTTTTAGTTTCTGCCATTAGAACGGCATTTCAGAATCTGTGTCTGCCGGCTGTGTCGTGATGCCTTCGTTGAAGTTCCTTCCGTAAATAGCAAGCAGCGCGGCATCTGCGCGACCGTCTATCATTCGACCGCGCGGCGTGACGAACACGCCTTCAGGAAAGAACTTCAGCGCCGCAGGGATCGCGGCTTCTTTCTCTGTTCCCTTCAGCTCGAATTGTTGCTTCCACCGCTGCGAAGGCACAATGACGTATTGAATGCAAAGCGCTGTCAAGATGCCCTGCATGACGCCGAAGCAGAAGCCAGTAGAAAACATTGACGCGACGCCTTGATCAGGCATCGACTGCGCCTGTTCAAGAACGACGAACGCGCCTTCATTGCATTCTTGCTTCAGTATGATCGCGATCATCGGGATGTCATAAACTCTTTTCGTTTTGTCGAACATCTTGCCGGTTTTCAGATCGCGCTTCCTGCCTGTGATCTTGATCTTTGTCGGCATGTCGTAAAGCTTCAGAAGCTTTCCTTTTTCTGAAAGCACCGCGATCGCACCGCTGACGCCGCCATCTATTCCGATATATTTCATTAAAGATTCCTTTGAAAAGCTTCCGGACACCGGATTGAACAGCATCCGGAAGCTAACGATTTCGGATCTGTTCAGTTTGTTTCAAACTTCTTGACAGTGACCTTTTCTGTCGGCGCTGTTATGTCATAGGATATCGAATATCCTTCGACGTTCACAGATGTCCGATGTGCTTCCTTCAGCGCCGCGATGATCGTGATCGTTTTCTTTTTCACAGTTTCTTTTGCTTCATCGACCGCGATGTGCGCAAGAATAAGATCGCGCGAAGCACTTTCCAGCGCCGTCGGTTTTAAACCGAGAGGCAGTTCGGGCTTCTTCGGGGATCCTGACATCTGATCCTTGATGTTGTCCTTAACAATGTCACGTTTTTTGTGATGCGATCTTTTCTGTTCTGGCATGTGTTTTCCTCACTTTAGCGAATTTTACTGCATTGAAGATTCTTGCTGTCTTGCCGGTTCAGCCTGACGCTTTTTTTGCAAACTGATTAAACAGTTTTTCCGGATCGCGATCGATGCCGAAGCCTTGTCAAGCTTCTTTATTTCGCGCGCGAATTCTTCATCCGTGACGCATACATGCAGACCTTTCCGCGAAGATCCATATCCTTTGACCTTCGCAAGCCGGCTGAAGATCTTCCTGAACTTGCGACGCGATATGTCGATCCCTGCCGTGTTCACGAATGCAAGGACAGTTGGGATCTTCTTTGCGTTGCCAAGCCCTGCGGCGTATGTCTGCATAAAATAATCGATCTTCTGATCCAGTTCGTCCATAGTCATCACCTTCCTTTTATTAGATAAACAGCGGAACAAATTCTTCAACGGCATCGACTTGACGATCGCGGCATCCGGCGCAATTCGGATGCTTCTGCCGATGCAGCTTGCAATATTCATATAAGCCGTCATCGTCGTCATATTCGATCCAGAAGTCGCAGACACCTTTGTCACATGACATGATCGCTTTCCTTGTTCAGAATCATTGCGCGCTTCTTCAAAGACTGGATCAGTTCGACGACCGCTTCGAAGCGTTTTTCAAGACGCTTCTTTTTATTTCCGACGCCGCATTGATCAGTCCACATCGTCGCTTCCTGAAGCGTGTTCGTCGCGCGGTACTGAAGCCAAGTCCGCGCATATTCTTCTTGAACATCACCGATCCTGTCGGCAAGATTAGAAAGGTATGCAGACAGCTTGACAATATCGATCGTCAGTTCGTGCGGAAGGATCGCAGTCAGGCGCGTTCCGACATCTTCGATGATGCCGTCGATCTCTTTTTCAAGCTGTTCCTGCTGCTGTTTGTTCATAGCTGTTTCGCCGATGAAACGATGCGGACATCTTCTTCGAACTTGATTCCTTCCGCCGTGAAGCTGTCATCAGCCTTCTTCAATTCCTTCAGCTTCTTTTCGTCAAGCAGCTTGAAACGATCCTGAACCTTTGCGAAGTCCGTGACAACGACTTTCCATTCCTTCCGGATCTGTTGCCCTGCGACTTCAGGCACAGTCGATTGAACGACAGCAGCCGGCGTGAAGGATGCTTGCTGTTCCTTCTGAGAAAGAAGATCCTGCGCCTTCGCCGTGTCGCCTTCAGACATCGCTTCGCAGATCTCTTGATCGATGCCGGCGGCGGCGGCTTCGTTCTGCTTGCGCTGCGCTTCGTCGATCTTGCGCTGTTCTTCTTTGCGCCTGTTTTCCTGATCAAGAATGAAGATGCGCTGCGCGCCTTTGATCTTTTCTTCGATCAGTTCAAGCTTCTTCGTTATAGGATTGAAGCGCGCGTTGATGTCCTTGACGTGCTTGTTCAAGGGATCAACGATGAAGCGCCGATCGGCTTCGCGCTTGTTGATGATGCCTTTTACTGTCTGAAGTTCGCCGGCGGATGCCGCGTATTCTTCAGCCGTGCTGATCTTGTATGCTTCATACTGCGTCAAGATCCTGTCGATCTGCGGCTGTTCCTGAAGCGCGGTGGCGTCTATCTTTTCAAGATCTATCGTCACCACTTCGACTTTGACTGCCTTCGTTTTTTTAGGCGGCATGTTTGCTGTCCTCTCTTATTAGTTTATTTTCAAGACGATACCTGACATTGACAAGCGTCGAAAGAAAGATGTTTTCGAATTTCCTGTCGTTGTAGAATACCGGCTTTGAAGTCATGTCCGGCTTCAGCTGCAAGCCCAGACATCCGTCAAGCTTCAGATCAAGCCACGTCTGCGCCGCGACTTTATATCCGGAAAGCTGAACAGGATATGCCGGCGTCATCGAAGTGCTTGACTTCAGATCGCAGACGACAAGGATGCGGCGTCTGTTCCATGTCATCCGGATGATCCTGTCAAGCGTTCCGGCATACTGCCACAGTTCCGAATATAAAGCGCGTTCAATCTCGATGATCTCGACGTCGTATTCATTGCAGAAGTTGATCCACGCCTGAAGATACGGCTGAAGCGCGACGTCCAGATTCGCCATATTCAAAGCGTTGCGATCGAACAGTTCAGTCGCGCGGTGAACGTGTTTGCCGAACTGCTGCGCCTTCCGCAATATTTCGGGATCGACCATCGAAAAGTCAGACAGTCCACCCAGTTCAAGGATCTTCGAAACGCCGATGACTGGCTGCTTGTTATAGAAATACAAGTGCCGCGCGTCCTCATAGGTTAGAAGATCGAACTTGGAAGGGATCATGAATTCGCCTTTTCCAAACAGCTGACGTTGAAAGCGCCATATTGTTTTTGATCCTTTTCCCTGAAATGCGTTGATACTGTGACATTTTTGAAAAGGATCTTATCGCCGGCGCAACAGTCTTTGTTCCATGTTCCCCAGACAGTCACGACCATCACATCGACAAGCTTTGTCGAATCGCTGGAAATTGTATATTCCGTCAGCGTCTTCTTCTTCGGTGTTTTTTCTTCGACGTTGAATAAAAAACCTTCAACGGCAGGAATTATTTTTCCGACAGGAACAGCAAGCGCTCCTGTGACACTGACCACAATGCCATCATATTTTTCTTCCTTGCTGCCGTTCTTTTCTTTAGATTCCGAAGATTTTGGCGCAGGATCTTTCTTTTCTTCAATAGCATCCTGTTTGCCCTCGTCTTTCTTTTCTACTTCTTTTGCCGGTGTAGATTCTTTCCCTGATGTAACTGCTGAAGCATCACTTGCACCATTTGTTATTTCTTCAGGCGCAAGAGTGTCCGGCTTTCCGACCGGCGGTGCAATTTCAGCTTCGATAATCCTGTGAGCCTCATCTTCGTCATAGATGCCACCGAATCCGAAGGCTTCGCGGAAGCCCTGAATCTTCGTCTTATGGCGCAGCATCCGTTTCGTGTGCGTTTTCCACGGCGTCACATAGTCGCATTCGCGATATACTTCATCAAGGTATTCGCGAATAGGAAGTTCCGTGCCATCCTGTTTTACGATCACTATTTCCATCCATTCAGGACACGGCTTCGCGCCTTTCATTGTGACGAACGGCGCTTCTGAATGCCGGAAGTAGTGCGTCGCATAGTCAGGATGATTGACCCCGATGCGCGTCCATCCGTCAGTCGAAACGACCGGCACGATGCCGCCGCCTTTCGCGGCGAACGCCGTGATCTCTTTCGTCATCGGATTTAATCCGTATGAATTTGCGACGATTAGGAAGCCAAAGAATTCTTCGTCCGTCATGTCGCGCTTCTTTCCATCTTCGCCTTTTGCGGAAGTCATCGAATTCTTGATGACCTTCTTCAGTTCTTCGGGATCGCATTTCAGCCGTTCCGCCATCACCTGAAGCGCTGTTCTTGCCTTGCCTGTCACAGCTAGTCCATTTTTTGCCATGTTGCATTCCTCACTTTTTGAATAAATTTGCCATCAGGAATTCGATCACTAAAGATCCGCGACCAAACACGATGACATCACCGACGATCACTATAAACAAAACAGTCAATATTCCGATCACTATGTCGAAGAATCTGATCCAGATCTTCTTCAGTTCGAAAATCTTCCGCCTGTGCGACCAGACTTTGATCGGAATATTCAGATTCATTTCACCCCCTTTTTTAAAAACTGTTCAAGCTGCATATCCGTCACTTCTATTTCAAAGTCATGATAAAAATCTTCTTTGATCTTTTCTTTCGTACCTTCATAGTTTTTGTTCCCTATCTTCAACGTATATTTCACAGCCTGATCACACGTGAGCTTGACAGAGCAGTCATAATGTGGAATTACAAGCATTGCTGTTCCGAGTTCAAGCTTTGAAAATATGTATTCAAATAGATCCATGATCATCACCTTCCTTTTTTAGAAATTTACTCTTTGATCCAGCGAATGAATTCTTCGTATGACTTGAATATTTTAATGTCGCTTCCACACTGGATCGAAACTTCACGCAGTCGCACTGCATCTTTCAACATCCGATCAGCGTCTGTTTTGCCATAGAACGCGTCATGTGGCTTGTCATCCCAGTATAGCCGACCTTTAATTACTCTATAAACTCCAAACTTGCCTTCAACGTGTACTGTGATGCGTGGATCTTCACGCTTTTCAACATTATGATATTTCGTGCGCGCGAGATCCCAGACAAGGGAAGGATCATAATACCTGACAGGGATGCCACTCAATTCGTTCATTCAATTATCCTTCGGAAAATTTGTGTTCCAGATCTCGACATGTTCTTTTCCGCGCGCTTTCGTTATGTTAAATAGTTTTCTATCGTGGTAGTTTATAAAAAATAAATCGCCAAACATGTCGAGTTCGATCCGGATTCTGTTTGTTGCGACCTTACAAATGTTCAGCTTATATTTTGCAGGATTAAGAGAGTATAGAAGCTTGAACGTTTCTTCAGGTGTGAACTTCGCGAAGATGTCGGCTTCGCCTATGATATGGATCGCGCGAAGCCCGATCTTCTGCATTTCCCATTCGTGCCGGAAGGGATCACCGGCTTGATAGTTCCGGCTGATACCGTGATCCGTATCAAGACAGCCCTTGCATTGCTCATAAGTGAGCAGGAAAAGGCAGTCATCGCACTTGTTTTTGACATCTGGATTCGTTGAGTTCATAGCTTCCCTGTCCTTTTTCCCTGTTTGACTATCGTTTTTCTGCCACTCAAACGCCGGATTGTGCCTTCTTTTGAACGATCGGCGCGTCCGGCGTCCGTTTCCCCTATTGATTGAAATTAAAGAACGCCTGCGCGAATCCCTGTGAACACAAAGAACGGAATGACATGTCATCTGAAACTGTGAACGGATCGAATTCTGGAAGATGCTTCTTCGCGCTTTTATGCAGGAATGCTAATGAAGGCTTTCCGTGATTCGGGCGGACATAAAGATTCGGATTCTTCGGAACTGCGCCCCATTTCGTGAACTTCGGGAAAGGCTTATAGAAAGAATCCCAGAGCGCAGTTTTCTTTGTGTAAGGCGTGCCGAATTGCCAAGGCTCATAAACCATGCAAGGCGCGCCCAGATATTCGCGCAGATGTCCGCTTGCAGGATTTTCAATGACCCAGAATTTCAAAGCCTGGATGCATTGATTTATTATCCGCTTGCAATGGTTTACAAGGAACAAGCCTTCAGCATGATCGCCGGTTTTATGAAAGCCTGAAGCGATGCTGAATTCCGTGCAGACAGGATTTGCAAAAATGCCATAGACATTGTCGGGCGCATTGAAGTTTTCGACGCCGATATTCTTCCCGACAAACCGGACATCATAGCCGGCTTTCTTATAAGGATAACTGTCAGACCCGATGTCAGCGCACAGATGAAGAATGATTTTCGGCTTGCCTGTCCTGCCGTCTATATTCGTCATTTCAAATCCTTTAAGGTTATTTTCACTCCTGTCGATGACCAGATATAAGCCGTCAGCGTGACGCCATGAATCATTCCGCGAATTGACTGTGTCAGCTTAACGACATGATGCAGATTTCCGTCATTCATTTCACGATAAGCCCATAAGGGAATTGATTGTCTTTTCTCGAAAGGGATTTCAAGCAGGATGCCTAATTCTTTAGCGCCTTGCTTTGTAATGATATGATTGATGTTTTTTATTTTGCGGAAGGGAACTGCTGATGCTGTTTTTGCTTTCTTCATTTTTAGTTCCTCACTTTGTGAAAGTTATTTGACATGCAGTCTTTCTGCTTCGCGTTGAAGTCGCGACCCTTATCGACCGATCAGGCAAAAGAAAAAACCTGAACCGCTTTGCGATCCAAGTTCGGAAAACCCTGATGATGAAGCTTTTCTTTTTTAATCATATTATTGCCCTGCACTACAATTATAGAACATACTGTTTAAAATGTCAATAGGTAAGTGAAAAATAAATCAGTCCGCAAAAAGCAGCTTAATTATCGACGGTGATGATTCAATTTCTTTTTTTCGCGCTATCAGCGAAGGCACATAATTTTTATCAGTCGCATAAACTAGATCGCTGTCCGTTGGAGAATCGGGGATGTTATCCTGAAGCTTAAAAAAGAACATTGCTGGATCATTTCTTTTAAAAAAAGCATCGCCGAAATTGTTCTTGATAAACTCGCATTGGTTTAATATCATCTGTTCCATTGTTGGAAGATCGATAAACCAATCGAATACATGAATTGTCCAGACCCTTCCATTCGAAGATCTTTCAAGGATCTGAACATCTCGTTTTCCGGAATACTTATATCTTAATCTGACAAGTGCCTGATCCTTTGTTTCAGATCCTATCACCAGTTCTTGTTCTTTTGTCGGACGCTCAATGATCTTGCCATGCCACACACTTTTCTGCGGCACTTTGCGCCCGAAGCAGTTGTTCTGACCTATAACCGAAAGGAAGTTGCCGGATTCAAGGCAAGCCTGTGTAAATAAGGAAAGATCATGAAAACCGTACTCACGCCATACATATCGGCAATTGATGAATTGCTTCATCTTTTCATTTAATGTGATCATGATCTTTTCCCCTTTTGAAGATCCAAGTCTGAACGCGTTTTGAGATTTGCAATCTGTATGCGATATTTGCAATTAGTTGCGATGCAATCTAAAAAACGCGCCCAGACAAGGATCAATTATATGTTTTCGTGCGATCTGCGCCTTGCAGTTTGGATACTGTGAAACAAGATCAACGGCAAAGACTGACATTGCGGACGATCACCACAGCGACATCGACGCTTTAACGCCGGCGCGGTTGTCGTTCGCTTTGAAGTCGTGACCGTACCAGATCCCGACGCTTGCGATCTTTGTCTGTGAAGTGTTCGCGATCAGTCCACACCAGTCGAAATCTATCGATACGAATGGCATTCCGTTCGCCTGAAACGATGTGACAGCGCCACCGTTTAATTGAAGGCGCATAAATTTCGCAAGCCTTGTTTCCACGCCCAGAAGTCCTTCAGCTTTCCAGAAGTCATATAATGATATGACTGAAGCATTTGAAACCGGATATGTCAATTCGAAGCTTCCGACCTTAAAATATGCGCCACCTTCTTCCGCGCGTGCCGGCATGACGAACACCGACAGGAACAAAAACAAACAGACCATCAGGATCGGAAAGATCCGCCTGGCAGAACACATCAACGACAGCAGCACAGCGAACAGCATTGAAAAGATCTTCATTTGCTTTCCCTCTCTTTTTTAGATTTCGCGATCTTCCTGATCGCGTTTGTTGCTTTTCCGATCATAGTTCTTTTCCAGTCCAGATCCTTTTTCTTTTCCATGATCAGATCAAGCTTGTCCGGATTGACTTCGGCGGCAAGCTGCGTCTGATAGAAGCGCGCGTTTGACATTTCCTTGAACAGCAGCCGCGTCGTCCGCATCTGATTCCCGATCAATAATGTGATCACGCCTAAAAGTCCGTAGATGATTTTCCACATCAGATCCGTGTCGTTGACATTGTTCGATCCCTGAATCGCATCGCGTCCGGCTGCGAACTTCTGGATGCTGCCGTTTATCTGTCCGATCGCATTCATATTGTTTTCCAGACTAATCGACAGATCCTTGACCTGAAGCCGCAGTCCGGTGATCTCGCTTTTCATGTCAGCGTTCTGAACTTTGATGCCGTTGATGTCGCCTTTGACTTCCTGCTTGAACAGATTGAGATCCGGCAGGATCTTTTCGATCCCGAAGATCGCGTGTGCGTTTGTCGTAAGCATAAGACAGAACAGGAACGACAGCAGAATTTTGATCATTGTGATTCAC